>ENA-OWPA01000304-OWPA01000304.1-bioreactor-metagenome-genome-assembly--contig:-NODE-304-length-77920-cov-5.422620_pt1 | contig 77920 bp, 71 predicted proteins | sample MGYA00238139_ERZ651803 | MGnify/ENA primary metagenome ERZ651803 (study PRJEB26909, sample SAMN07631231) | bioreactor metagenome | isolation source: Switchgrass digestor | place: USA: Dartmouth...
CCTGTGGCAAGTTTTTTCTGTTTTTGGCGTTCTTTAAGCAGTTTGTACTCGATCGAATCGACCAGAGCGATCCAACTGGCCTCGATTATGTCCGTTGATACACCTACCGTGGACCACACGTCCTCGCCGTCGGTCGACTCGATCAGGACGCGGACTTTTGCCGCAGTAGCCGCCTGGGGATTCAGCACGCGTACCTTGTAGTCGGACAGTCTGGATTTGCGCAGCTCGGGATAGAACACATAGAGTGCTTTCCTGAGGGCGCTGTCGAGAGCATGAACCGGACCGTCTCCTTCTGCGGCGGTGATCTCTTCTTTGTCGCCGACCCGGATCTTTATGGTGGCCGAAGAGTTGTATCCTACCACGGCAGGTTTTTCGCCGATTATCTTGAAATGTACCAGCTCAAAAAACGGCTTATACTGCTGCAGTTGTCTGCGGACCACAAGCTCAAAGCTGGTTTCGGCAGCGTCGAACTGGTAGCCTTCAAATTCGAGCTTTTTGAGGATATCCGTGATCTCCTTTGTCTGCGGAGAGTCTCTTGTAAGATCGGGACAGATGTTCTGAAGTTTTTGCATGAGCGTGGTCCTGCCGGCCATCTCCGAGATAAGGAACCTTCTGCTGTTTCCGACGACGGCCGGGTCGACGTGCTCAAAGGACTGGGAGACCTTGGTTACCCCGTCCGCATGCATGCCAGCCTTGTGGGCAAAAGCGCTGTTGCCGACATAAGGTTCATAACCGACTATCGGGATGTTTGAAACCTCGGCTATATATCGAGCTGTGGTAGTAAGTTGGGACATGTTCGAATCAGGAATGCAGGAATATCCAAGCTTCAACTGGAGGTTGGGGATGATAGTGCTAAGGTTGGCATTTCCGCAGCGCTCACCAAATCCAAGGAAAGTACCCTGGATATGACGCGCGCCTGCCTCAACGGCCGCAATGGAGTTTGCGACCGCACATCCGGTGTCATTGTGGCAATGGATGCCTATCTCTACGTCGATAACCTTTGCAACTTCGGCCGTGATCTCCTTTATCTCACTGGGGAAACACCCGCCGTTCGTATCGCAGAGCACGATGCATTTGGCCCCTCCGCGGCAAGCCGCTTTCAGTGTCTGCAGGGCGTATTCGGGGTTTGCCTTGTACCCGTCAAAGAAGTGCTCGGCGTCGTAGATGACCTCTCTTCCGTTCCTGCGCAAATAGCTTACCGTATCCTCGATCATCAGTAAATTCTCATCCAAAGTCGTTCCCAGGACATCGGTAACATGGAGGTCCCAGCTCTTTCCGAAGATGACCACTGTGGACGTCTCGGTCGATAGGAGAGAGGCAAGCATTATATCTTCTTCGGGCCGGATATTTTTGCGGCGCGTACTGCCAAAGGCCACGAGCACTGAGTTTTCCAGTTTGACGTCCCTGACTCTCTTGAAAAATTCGATATCCTTCGGGTTAGAGCCGGGGTTTCCCGCTTCGATGAAGCTTATGCCCAACCGGTCCAGCGCTTTAACTATGTTTATCTTGTCTTCGATGGAGAAGGAGATCCCTTCTCCCTGTGCCCCGTCACGAAGCGTGGAATCGAGAATATATGCTTTTTTTGTCATGTGCTGCTCCTCCCCGGTAGTCTAAACGTTTGCCAGGAGCTTGTTGACCCCGTTTATATATGCCTTGATGCTTGCTTCGATAATATCGGTGGAAACCCCGCGGCCTGTGACCGTATTTCCGCCGTTCTTCAGTTTCACCGTGGCTTCGCCCAAAGCGTCCTTGCCCTCGGTCACGGAACGCAGTGAGTAGTCTACAAGCTTGAATTCTTTTCCCACGATCAGGTTTATGGCGTTGAAAGCCGAATCGATCGGACCCGAACCTCGTGCCACGTTCTCGATTTTCTCGTCACCGGCTATCAGGGTGATCAGAGCGGTAGAGGAGACCGTGTTGCTGCTGTTGATGATAAAGCTTTCAAGCCTGTAGTGTTCGGACTTGACCTGCACGGATTGCCCGCCGATGAGTGCTTCTATATCCCGGTCGCTGACCACCTTTTTCTTGTCTGCCAGGCTTTTGAACATTTTAAAAGCCTCATCCAGTTTTTCCTGGGACAGTTCATACCCGAGCTCCTCAAGCCGGGTCTTGAAAGCATGCCTTCCCGAGTGTTTTCCGAGTACCATGAGGTTTTTGGGAATGCCTACCGACTCGGGGGTCATGATTTCATAAGTGGTCCGCTCGGCCAGGACTCCATGCTGGTGGATACCCGACTCATGGGCGAATGCGTTCGATCCGACAATGGCCTTGTTGGGCGGCATCTGTATGCCTGTTATTGCCTGCAGCAACCTGCTGGTCCTGTAAATTTGCTGAGTATTTATACCTGTTTTGGCTCCAAGGAAGTCGCCGCGAGTAGCTATCGCCATCACGACTTCTTCAAGGGAAGCGTTGCCGGCACGCTCTCCGATCCCGTTTACAGTGCATTCCACCTGTGTGACGCCTGCTCTGACCGCAGAAAGAGAGTTTGCTACAGCCATTCCCAGGTCGTTATGGCAATGCACCGACAGCTCTACTTTTTCTATTCCGCGCGTGTTGTTTTTGATGTAAGTGATCAGGTCATAGATCTCGGTGGGTGTGATATAGCCCACGGTGTCGGGTATGTTTATGACCGTAGCACCATTGTCGATGGCCGCCTCAATGACCTTTACAAGGAAGTCGGGGTCGCTGCGGCATGCGTCTTCCGCGGAAAACTCAACGTCGGAGACATATTTTCTAGCGTATGCGACCATCGCGGCCGCGTTCTCGACCACCTGTTCCGGACTCATCCTGAGCTTATACTGCATATGGACGGGAGACGTGGCAATAAAGGTATGGATCCTCGGAGCGACGGCCTGCCGCACTCCCTCGTATGCCGCATCGATATCCTTGGGGAGAGCCCTTGCGAGTCCGCAAACCACAGAATCTTTGATCTCCCTTGAGATGGCCTTTACCGATTCCAGGTCGCCCGGGGAGGCTATGGGAAAACCGGCCTCAATGACGTCGACCTTCAGCTTCTCCAATTGCCTGGCCATCTCCAGCTTTTCTTCAAGGTTCATGCTGCAGCCGGGCGATTGCTCTCCGTCTCTCAGAGTAGTGTCAAAAATCTTTATATGGTTTTTCATAGGCACCTCACTTGACCGCTGGTTTATTTATGCTCAGTACCGCACCCGTACTTGCGGAATGCACTAGTTCGCTGTATCGCTTCAGCCAACCTTTAAGCGGCGGCCTATCCGGCATTTTCCATGATGCCTTTCTCCTGTTCAGTACTTCTTCGGGCAAGAGGACGTCTATCGTCCCGTTGATGATATCTATCCTTATCCTGTCGCCGTCTTCGACCAGCGCGATCGGTCCCCCTTCGGCCGCCTCCGGTGAAACATGGCCGATGGCCGCACCCCTGGTAGCGCCGGAAAAACGTCCGTCCGTTATCAGGGCTACGCTCTTGTCAAGCCCCATGCCGACAAGAGCCGAAGTCGGGTTGAGCATCTCACGCATACCGGGTCCGCCTTTCGGACCTTCATACCGTATTACGACCACGTCTCCGGGCTTTATCCGGTTTCCGTGGATGGCTTCGATTGCCTGCTGTTCGCTGTCGAACACCCTTGCGGTACATTCAGATACCAGCATCTCTTCGGCAACTGCTGACCGCTTGACGACAGCCCCGTCGGGAGCCAGGTTTCCCCGGAGTATCGCTATCCCTCCTGTCGTGCTGTAGGGCCGGTCGACAGGCCTGATGACCGATGTGTCCATATTGCGGGCCTTTGCGATATTTTCTCCCGCCGATTTGCCGGTCACCGTGGGAAGGGAAGTATCTATAAGGGATTTTGATGCCAGCTCTTTCATGACTGCCTGCACTCCGCCGGCGTAATACAGGTCTTCGATGTGATGCTCGCCTGCCGGGCTGAGGCGGCACAGGTTTGGAGTCCTGGAGCTTATCGTGTTGATGATATCCAGATCCAGATCGATACCGCATTCATTCGCTATTGCCAGCAGGTGCAGAACGCTGTTTGACGAACAGCCAAGCGCCATGTCGACGGCAAGGGCGTTCATGAAAGCTCCTTCGGTCAGGATATCAAGGGGCCGGATATCATTTTCAAGCAGTTTCATTACCGCCATTCCCGATTTCCTGGCAAGCTGCAGGCGGGCCGAGCTCACGGCGGGAACGGTGCCGTTGCCCGGAAGGGCCATACCGATGGCTTCGCAAAGACAGTTCATGCTGTTTGCAGTGTACATGCCTGAGCATGAACCGCAGCCCGGGCAAGCGTTCTGCTCCAGGTCGGAAAGCTTTTCCTCGTCTATCAGGCCGGCTTTATAGGCGCCTACCGCCTCGAAGAGGGTCGACAGGTTGCAGCTTTTTCCGTCCAACCTGCCCGCAAGCATCGGTCCTCCGCTGACGACTATGGACGGGATGTTCAGCCTTGCGGCTGCCATCAGCATTCCGGGTACGATTTTATCGCAATTGGGGACCAAAACGAGCGCATCAAAGCAGTGGGCGATCGCCATGCTCTCAATTGAGTCGGCGATAAGCTCCCTTGAGGCGAGTGAATACTTCATGCCTTCGTGACCCATCGCAATGCCGTCGCAGATGCCGATGGAGGGAAAGAGGACGGGGGTGCCGCCTGCCATCAGGACTCCTGCCTTGACCGCTTCGGCTACTTTGTCGAGGTGCGCGTGGCCCGGAACTATTTCACTGTATGCGGAACATATTCCCACAAGCGGTCTGGAAAGGTCCTCTTTCGTATAACCGAGAGCGTAAAATAAGGAACGGTTTGAAGCAGAATGCTCGCCGAAGGATATATACCCGCTACGATGCTTCATCTTATGATCCATATCGTGCACCCCTTATTTTTTCAGCCAGCTCATCATACTGCGGAGCTTCGCACCTACCTTCTCGACGGGGTGCTCAGCTTCCATGCGCCTCATGGCGAGGAAGTTTGCCCGGCCTGCGGACCTGTTTTCAACAAGCCACTGGGATGCGAATTTTCCGCTTTGTATATCCTGCAGGATCTTCTTCATTTCCTTTCTCGTATCTTCCGTGATGACCCTGCGTCCGCTTACGTAATCGCCGTATTCAGCCGTGTCGCTGATCGAGTATCTCATAAATGAAAAACCGCCGCTGTTTATAAGGTCAACGATAAGCTTCATTTCATGGACGCACTCGAAGTATGCCATCTCGGGCGAATACCCGGCTTCAACAAGCGTATCGAATCCGGCCTTCATAAGCTCCGTGACGCCTCCGCAGAGGACCGCCTGCTCGCCGAAAAGGTCTGTTTCGGTCTCCTCGCGGAAAGTGGTCTCCAGGATACCCGCTCTTCCGGCTCCGATCGCTGAGGCATAGGCCAGCGCGTAATCCCTGGCTTTGCCCGAGGCGTCCTGATGGACCGCTATCAGCGAGGGGACACCCTTGCCCTCCACGTATTGGGAGCGTACAGTGTGTCCGGGACCCTTCGGAGCGACCATTATCACGTCTACATCGGCAGGGGGCACGATCTGGTTGAAATGGATCGCAAACCCATGCGCGAACATCAGGACCTTTCCTTCGGAAAGATGCGGACGGATACATTCTTCATAGACCTCAGGCTGGACCTGGTCGGGGACAAGCATCATGATAATATCCGCACGAGCAGCAGCCTGGGATGTTTCAAGGACCTCGAACCCGTCCTTTTTCGCTGTTTCAACTCTCGGTGATGATGATTTCAGACCGACGACGGTGTTTATGCCGCTGTCCTTCAGGTTTTGTGCGTGGGCATGGCCCTGGCTGCCGTAACCGATCACGGCAACCGTCTTTCCGGTCAGTAAAGAGATGTTGCAGTCGCTGTCGTAATACATTTTCATGTGTCTGTCCATCCTTTCGTAAACTTTTTGATCGAATTCAGGTATGCAACTCAGTGAAAAATTATTCAGTCAGTGATGGTACTTGGATCATATATCGTGGACATGCCTCTCGCCATAGCCGTGATCCCGGTCCTGCACATTTCGATGATGCCAAAGGGCTTCATGATTTCGAGAAAAGCATCGATTTTGCTCTGCTGGCCGGTAAGCTCGATGATCATGGTGACGGGTGACATGTCGAGTATCTTCGCCCTGTAGATTTCAACCGCTTCCTTTATATATGAACGGGACTCTACCGGAGCGTGTATTTTCAGCAGCAGCAGTTCGCGGAACAGTGAATTTTCCGGTAAAAGGCGCTCCACCTTTTCGACCTCTTCGAGCTTCATGAGCTGCTTTGTGATCTGGTCCAAAATATATGTGTCACCTTTGACGACGATGGTTATTCGCGAGTTCTCAGGGTTATCGGTAGCACTTACGGTAAGAGAATCGATGTTGAAACCGCGCCTGCTAAAGAGGCTTGATACCCTTGCCAGGACACCTGCGTGGTTTTCAACTATGACTGACAGGACAAATTGTTCTTGCATCTTGCAAACCTCCCTTTGAAACCGGGTAAATCACTCGATAATGATATCGTCGACCGTCTTGCCTGACGGGATCATCGGAATGACCTTTTCGTCACGGTCTATTATGCAGTCAACTACACAGGGTCCGTCGTACGAAAACACCTGGTCGAGGACCGTGTCGATGTCGTCATCTGACGATATGCGGAAGCCTTTTGCGCCGAACGCCTCGGCAAGCCTGACATAGTCTGTTTTCCGGTTGAGGGTCGTGCATGAATATCGCTTGTTGTAGAAGAATGACTGCCACTGGCGGACCATGCCCAAAACCGAATTGTTCATAACAAACACCGTTACCGGTATGTTGTAGCTGACAAGCGTACAAAGCTCGTTCATATTCATGTGGAATCCGCCGTCGCCGACAAACAGGATCACCCGTTTGTCTGGTCTTGCGATTTTTGCGCCGATCGCCGCACCGAGGCCGTAGCCCATCGTCCCAAGACCGCCTGAGGTCAGAAGGGACCTGGGTGCGGAAAAGGGGTAACACTGTGCGACCCACATCTGGTGTTGACCGACATCCGTTACGATGATTTCATTTCCGCCTGCGCGCATATAAACTTTTTCAATCAGATTCCACGGTTTTACATGATTTCCGCTGCCGCTGCTTCTCGGTTTGCAGTCGAATTTGCTTTTCCATTCGTTGACCGTATCGATCCAGGCTTTTCTTTCCGCCTTCTCAGTCATCGGGATCAGCTGCGTAAGGACATCATATGTGTTGCCCACGATATCCAGATCAACAGCTTTGTTCTTGCCTATTTCAGCAGGGTCGATGTCGATATGGATGCACATTGCGTCCGGGGCAAAGCTGCCTGCCTTGGTGGCCACACGATCGGAAAAACGGGCTCCTATGGCGATGAGAAGATCGCAGGATTTTGCCGCCATGGATGCGGCCACTTTTCCATGCATTCCTATCATGCCCAGGTTATTGGGATGGTCATAGGGCATAGCACCCAGACCCATCATGGAACAGCATACCGGGGTATCGGTTTTCTCAGTCAGTTCTCTGACAAGAGCCGATGCTCCTGAAGATATGACACCACCGCCGATGTAGATAAGCGGCCTGTGGCTCTGATTGATGTACTTTGCCGCGAGGGCAAGGCTTTCTTCCGTATATCTGTTGGGAAGTTCGACCCGGAACCTGTTTCCCGGCGTGAATTCGCATTTTTGGGCAGTGACGTCTTTGGGGATATCGATCAGGACGGGTCCCGGCCTGCCTTTGTTTGCAATGTAGAACGCTTTCCGCACCGTATCCGCAAGTTTTTCGACGTCGTTGACAAAAAAGTTGTGCTTTGTTATGGGCATGGTTATCCCCGTAATAAAGACCTCCTGGAAGCTGTCCCTTCCTATGAGTTCTGTTGCGACGTTTCCCGTAATTGCAACCATCGGTACGGAGTCCATATATGCGGTAGCGATTCCTGTAACGAGGTTGGTTGCACCGGGGCCGGAAGTGGCCATTACGACTCCGGTTTTTCCGGTCGCCCTCGCATAACCGTCCGCCGCATGTGCGGCTCCCTGTTCATGTGCGGTGAGAATATGGGTGATCCGATCGCGCTTGTCGTACAGTACGTCATAGATATTGAGTACTGCCCCGCCCGGATAACCGAAAATAGTGTCGACGCCCTGCTCGATGAGCGTTTCGATCAGGATCTCTGCACCTGTCAGCAACATGTTGAAGAACCTCCTGTACGATTTTAGTGCGAATAGTTAACAAAAAAACCTTTGTCTCGCCAAGAGACAAAGGTTTGATCCTCTGCGGTACCACTCTTGTTGCCGATCTATCGTACTTTTGGGTACGATCGTTCGACCACCTCTGACGCATCTCCCGGCATAGCCGTTTTAATGCGCGACCCCTGTAACGGTGGGTATCCGGTTTGACCTACTCGACCGATCGAAATTACATCTTTCAGCCAACTACTCCCGGGGGAGGTTCATTCTTTCGGATAGCCGCCTCGCACCATCCGGCGGTTCTCTGATATCCTAAGGAATTACTTAGCCCGTTCAACGTATTTGGTATTATTCTGCTTTCGGTCAACTGCTCACGGGTGATTTTCAAAACGGACACATATCGCCTTGCACCACCCGGCGACTCTCTGAAATGCAAACCGCTTCTACTCGTCCCGATCAACGCATTTGGTTTATGGGTGAAATTTGTTATATTGGTCGTAATTCTAACATAGCAGGCAATGTGCTGTCAATAGTGAAAAGTATAAAATCATTAATGCTTTAGCATGTTAGCACATTATGCAAGTTAACTATGATCAGGTTGTGCTATATTGTATGCCGGAACTAGCAAATGATATCACGCTTTTTAAACATGATCCCGCTAATGACCAGCAGCAGTATTGAGCAAACCGCCAGCACGATCATTCCCAGGAGCGCCGTGGAGCCGCCCAGTCCCGACAACAGCACTACCGGGTTCTTATATGTAATCGGAAGAAGTGCAGTCACAATGTCGATACCTTCCGGCTGAATGGTAAATATGGTGAAAAGCATGCCCAATAGGGTACCGAGCACTATGGAAATGATGCCTTTCTGTGCCAGTGTCGATACGAATACGGCCAGCGCCGCTGCAAATATCGCATACAGGATTATTGGGATAAGGCATCTCAGCACAAAAATACCGATCGGGACCAGTGTCAGTTCTTTGTTCGGCAGGGCGAAAACCAGGAAATATCCGTTTTCCGACGCATATTTGCTGAATCCCAGATAGAAATTGCCGTGCCTGTATTCTACGGCCGCATACGCCGTATCCCTTTCCCAGCTCAAAAATCTGTAAAAGTCCCTTGCCAGATAAGTGCTGTCATAGTTTGGTGCAGCGCCGGGAGCGGAAAGGGAAGTGAAAGTGTCATTGAGGTACAGGACGGGGTAAGCAGGATCCCCGAATCCGTTCATCAATCCTACGAACAGGAATGCGACCAGTATCGGGATAAGCAGCCACATCAGTGTGATTATGAATGCAGATGCAGCCTTTGCCAGTATCACTTTCCACCTCGGCAACGGTTGAAGGAGAAGGAACTTGAAGCTTCCTGAATCGGATTCGCCCGAAACTATGTCGGACAATACCAGAAGGGCTATGAGAAGGGAAATAGGGGGAAGGAGCTCATTGAAAGCCGTGTAAAGGAACGCAAATCCCGTCAGATCATAGTGGGACATCGGTTTGATCCCTTTATCACGCAGCGAAGTCAGGAAGTCAAGCTGCAACTCATAGTATTCTATTATATTTAGTCTGGCGTCGTAAGAGTTCAGGAGACGGAACGGGTAGTCAAGGAATCGAGTCGGAAGCCCCTTGAGGAGTTCACCCCGTTCGATGATCCCCCTTATAGTGTTCGTATAGAAGTTAAGTTCATTGGTGTAGTGCTCGATATCGGCCTCCAGTTCGGCCTGCAGATCCCGGTTCAGTAAAGCCTGCGCCTTTTTGCCGTAATATTCTGCACGGACGGCAGCGTTGTCGGCATAAGCCCTGAACAGAGGAGAGTCATACAGGTCCGCCCGGTTTCCGTAGGTCGCGTTGTCAAGCATGTAGTAGTCCTGCAAAAACACCAGGTTTTTGACGGTCTCGGCTCTTTTTGAGGCACCCTGGTCTATTTTGGTAAAAATCAGGGAGGCGATAAGTATCAGATATATGACCAGGACGATCCGGTTTTTTCTGCTCTTGATAGATTTCTTTATTTCAAACAGGATTAACTGTCCCATGATGACCTCCGAATCAGCAGATTATGTCTTTCTTGATAAAGATGATGCGGCTTATGGATACCAGCAGGACGCTGACCGAGATAAGGACTATAAAGCCTGCCAGCATCGATCCGGCGGCATCCCCGGCCATCACGGTCACCGCATTTCCGTATGAAAAGGGCCAGAAAAGCGAGAAGTACGTCATCCGGCTGATCGGAGACTGCAGGACTGCAGCCGCGAAAGTCACACTTATCGATGCGGTCATGGCGTTAAGGCTTTCCTGGGACAGAACCGATGACAGACATGCAAACGTTGTAAGGAACACGATATATAGCGCGAACAGTATAAAGGCATATAACAGGAACCTGCTTGCGCCCAGGTAAACCAGTATCTCGCTTTTTTGAGTTACCGCAAACGAAGAGAATGCGTTCGGGTCAAAAGCTATCGGGTATTTAGCGCTTCCGGTCCCGTTCAGAACGGACATTATGACAAACACTATCAACAGTGAGCTGCCCAGTACCGTTAAGGCCACTACCAGGCAGGACAACACTTTGGCGGTGAAGAACTTTCCGCGTGGATATGGCTGCAGCAAGAGGAATTTATAGCTGCCCCAATCTACCTCGGAAGCGAAGCAGTCGCTGCACAGCAGCAACACCACAACAGCCGCCAGATAAGGCATAAGCTCCGACAGTACGCGGTACAAGAAGTTGATGCCCGTCATCTGGTAGATGTTGTTCAAAGGTTTTATGTCGTTGTCATACAAGTATTTGTTGTAATTTATGTTGTTTATCAGGTCCTCTTCGGTCACTCCGCCCTCGGATTTCGATTTGCCCGAGATGATCCCCTCGCGAAGGCCCTGCAGCAGATTCTCGTTGCGGTTGATGTTTGCCAGGACGACATCGCGCCAGCGGTCTTCGCCTACCCATGATGTATATACGCGCTGCTGCGCCGAATAGACAGCGTCCCTGCGCCACAGGTCCATTGCCTTCTGGACGTTTTCGGGCGGGTTTTTCGGATATTCCTGCAGGAGCAGGTTCAACTGGATAGCAGCATCCCATGCACTGTTGTCGTAGGCGAGGCGCTCCTTTTTGAACTGGAGATCCCTGGCCATATTGATGGATCCGAATGCCAGGAGTGTAACGAGCAGGAGCAGCCAGACGACCATGTTTTTGACAGAGATGAATTGCTTTTTCAGCTCAAACAGGATGATCTTACTCATGACTCGACACCCCTGAAGATCCTGCTGTAAATCAGCTCAAGGTCGTCGCGCTGTTTGTTGATATCGTGGATCCGAATGTTATTCTCAGTAAGTATCCTGAGAACTTCCGAAATCACGCCTTCACGCATGTGGACGGACAGCTTGTCCTTTCCTTCCACCTTCATGGAAAGGATGCCTTCAACTCCTTTCAGCAGTGCCGCGGCCTCTGAAGGATCGTTGAGAATGATCGAGAAGAAAGAGTCGAAAGCCGGTACCGTTTTGTCCAGAAGGACCCCGTCTTTTATGTAAATGACCCGATCCGCGGTTTTCTCGACTTCACCCAGCATGTGGGAGGAGAAAAGGATCGATACGCCTTCCTCCTGGACCATTTTAAGCATGAGCTCGCGCAGCTCCATGGTCCCGGTGGGATCGAGGCCGTTTGTGGGCTCGTCAAGTATGAGAAGTTTCGGCTCGGTCATCAGGCACATACCCAATGCAAGGCGCTGTTTCATTCCAAGGGAGTATTTGCGGACCTGGCGGTGTATGTTTTTTCCGAGGCCGGTTATGTCTATCGCGCGCTGGAGCTTCTCTTTGGAGATCCCCCTGACCTTCGCGATAAACAGCAGGTTGTCAAGACCGGTGAGGTTTACGTACAACCCGGGATTTTCTATGATGCCCGCCAGGCTTCCCAGAGCAGCCTCACGCCTTTTTTTGAGGGGATAACCGTTTATTATGATCTCCCCTTCATCGGGACGGATCAAGTCGGTGATGAGTTTCAGGGTAGTGGTTTTGCCTGCGCCGTTCGGACCAACGAAACCGACTATTTCTCCCTCCTCGACGTTAAATGATATGTTTTTGATGACCCGTGTCTTTCCAAAGCTCTTGGAAAGATTGTTTACCTCAAGAACATGCATATGTATTCACCTCAAGTGTTAGTATACATCTGAAAGCTTTCGCGTGACAGTATCTTGAATGAGTTGCGGTGCATATCCAGAAGCCCTTCATCCCGCATCTTTCCAAGTTCTCTGGACATGGCGCTGCGGTCGATGCAGAGATAATCCGCAAGCTCGCTCCTGCTGAATGGGATGTTGAAAGTCAGGCTTTTGTGCGCTTCGGCCTGGTCGATCAGGAATGCCATAAGCTTTCCGCGTATGGTTTTCTTGGAAAGGTGGTCTATCTTGCGGTTCAGCATGAGATTCTTGCTAGCAAGGATCTTCATCATGTTTTCGATAAGCCTGGTGTGAAACGCACATGCCGATGAACATGCGGAGGCGATCCTGTGAAAATGCACCCACATTATCGAGCAGTCTTCGGCGGCCACCACGGATACGGGAATGTTCTGGGGTGAAGCACAGGCATATACCTCGGCAAACATGTCATACTTTTCCGCGCTCCCTACAATCATCCTGTTGCCGAACATATCTTCCTTTACGATCATCACGGAGCCTTTCAGTACGATCCCTATCCAATCGGCTCTGCTGCCTGCCATCAGAACGACTTCCTGCCTGTGATAGCTGCGGATCATCACGCTCAGGCACTGAAACAGCGATTTGAAACTTTTTTCGTCGATTCCTTCAAAAAGAGCGATTTTGGTATGGTCAACGGTGTTGATCATCTGATCCGGCTGCGTGCTTTCAGCCTTAGAGTCAACACCGGTTTCGCTCGATCCGGCAGACTGCTTCGGCGTGGTGTAAATTTTTCCAGATGAATCATTGCTGATACAATTATGCATATTATAAACATTTTTTTCCATTTTATCAATTACCCTTTCAATAAATTAACGCATTATTTTAAGTTACAATTAGTTCCAAACCGGACGAATCTCAATAAATGAGAAAGTAAATTTTAATATGTTTTAGAATATATTTAAGGATTTTGTGAATGATTTCAGAATTTTTGATAATAAATTTCATGGTCAAACATCAAGAATCCATAATCAAATTTCAAGGTTTCATAATCGGCTATCGTGTAAATTTCCTGACCATCTTATCACAGGCATGTTGCAATTGCAACGATCTTTTATCCGATAATACTTTATAATCTGATCGAGCAAGACAGAGACTAATATTCGAGGTGAGATCTGTGATAAGAAAAATCATAAAAATAGACGAGGAACTATGCAACGGCTGCGGCATTTGCGTGAACGCCTGCCACGAAGGCGCGATCGGTATCATAGACGGAAAAGCAAAGCTGCTGCGAGAAGATTACTGTGACGGACTCGGAAACTGCCTGCCCGCCTGTCCGACCGGCGCGATTTCCTATGAAATGAGGGAAGCTCTGCCGTTTAACGAGGAGGAAGTACTGAAAAACCAAAAGAGGTCTGCCGAACAAACGGATCCAGGCGAGGGAACGTCCCGGGCAGACATACGTGGCGCCGTACATACGGAGGACATCGATTCCGGAAAAGGGCACATGCATTTCGGCTGTCCCGGGTCGAGGGCACGCATATTTGAGAGGTCGGGAAATACGTCGGGTTCCAACCATGGGTCATCGATTGGCACAGCCCCGGAATCCCAGCTTAGACAGTGGCCTGTCCAAATCAAGCTTGTGCCTGTGAGAGCACCATACTTTGACGGGGCAAAGCTGCTGGTTGCTGCAGACTGCACCGCCTATGCCTATGCCAATTTCCACAGCGAATTTATGAAGAACAAAATCACCCTTATTGGCTGTCCAAAGCTTGACGATGAGGACTATGCCGACAAACTGAGCGAGATTATAAGGCTCAACGATATAAAAAGCGTGACCGTCATCAGGATGGAAGTACCATGTTGCGGCGGTCTGGAAAGAGCGGTACAGCAGGCTATCGTCAGAAGCGGCAAAATGCTGCCCTGGCAGGTGGTCATCGTATCGACTGATGGGCAGATACTTGATATATAACTTATATAACTTCATAAAACTCAAATAACTTCAAATATCTTTATAACTCCGGATAACTTTTAATAACTCCGGATAACCTATTATAATTTCATATAACATATTCCTAACATAACATCTATAACATCACAAAAACTACACATATATCTTCATATAACTTGCTTGTAACGAGCATGAGTTTGCCTGGCATCATCCGGCATATTCTTTGATTACAGGCAATGTTCGCTCAAAAGCGGCCTTTTCTGATCGGAAAGGCCGCTCTTTTACAAGTATGAATATATATTGCCATATTATAGAAAAGCAATCAGGGTTTGATCCCTGATTGCCATATGAATTTCCGTCTTGGATACCTTGACATGAGCCGGGCGGATTGTCAAAGATCGATCGTTCCGGCTAGAAGGTCTTCATCCGCCGATGATGAGCCAATATAAACCTCGTATTTCATATGTTCAAGCTCAAATGCCGCAGTTTTCGGATCATACCATTTAAGTTTTTCTGTCGGGCACTCGATTTCAACTTCGGCAGCTTCCCCGGGATGCAAAGAGACGCGTCTGAATCCTCTAAGCGACTTGACCGGTCTGTCCACGGCAGAGTTTCTGAAACCTACATAAAGTTGCACGACTTCGTCCCCGGCCATTTTACCGGTGTTCTTTACGGTGCACCTTGCCAGGATCTTATCGTTTTCAACTCTGAACACAGGATCCGAATACTCAAAAGTGGTGTATGACATACCGAAACCGTAAGGTCTCAGGGGCTTTTTGCCCTCCTTATCAAGTTTCGCATATCCGTGATAGTAGTCATACCACTGGTTTTTTGCATCCCAGTTGATCTTCGGCAGGTCGCTTTCCTCATACGGGATGACAAACGGGATCTTGCCGGAAGGATTTACGTCGCCAAATATGATCTCGGCTATTGCTGTTCCTCCCTCCTGCCCGGGATAGTAAGCCATGAGCACGGAGCTGACTTTGTCGATCCACTCTGTCATCATTATCATATTGCCGCCTATAAGAACGACCGCCGAGTTTTTGTTTTCAGGTGCGATCTCATTTATCAGGTCAAGCTCGTCGGCGTGCAGCCCAAGGCCGTTTACGCGGTCTCCGCCTATTGCACCGGTATAGCTGTCCTGACCCCGAGGGCTGACATATTCACCCTCGTCGGAGTGATCGTAACCGAGAACGAATATAACTGCGTCTGCCTCTCGTGCATGCTCCTTTGCGGTTTCTATGTCGCTGCCGTCGAAATATATGAATTCCGCATCGGGCGCGATCTTGCGGAGGCCTTCAAGCGGTGTGACAACGTAAGCGGGATATACGCGGCTCGACCCGTGGTCGCCGATATTCGCTTTATCTGCCAACTTTCCGACAACTGCGACCTTCTTCGTTTTCTTCCTGTCCAGGGGAAGGACGCCGTCATTTTTCAGCAGCGTGATCCCCTCGCGTGCAGCCTTCAGGGCCAGTTCAATGTGTTCTTTGCAGCCGATCACGTCTTCGCCGTAGCTTTTGCCGCTCGACGCATGGGCTTCTTCAAAAGCAAGTATCGTACGGACGATCCTCAGCGCCGCTTCATTTATTCTCTCTTCCGGCACCAGTCCTTCCTTCACGGCTTCGACCAGCTTATCACCAAAATAATACGTCCAGCACATCTCTATATCCATGCCGCCATTTGCCGCATCTGCCGTGTCCTTGACACCGTGGATGAAGTCGCTTATGACGAAGCCGTCAAAGTCCCATTCCTCTTTGAGGACCTTCCTGAGAAGGTAGTCGCTGTGCCCGCAGTGGACACCCTTGTAAAGGTTGTAGGCGCTCATGATGCTGGCTGCACCGGCGTCGATGCACTCCTTGAAGTGCGGCAGATATACTTCCCGTTCGGTGCGTCTGTCGCAATCCACGCTGCACTTGAAGCGACTGATCTCCATGGAGTTGAAGGCGTAGTGCTTGACACAGGCAATCACGTTTTCGTCCTGTACGCCACGGGTAAGGGCTGCGCCCATTTGACCGATGGCAAAGCTGTCCTCGCCGTAGGTTTCCTGGCTGCGTCCCCAGCCCGGGTTGATTGGAAGGTTTATGCAGACGCCGCCGAAGAAGTTTCCGCCGTAGGCCCTGATCTCACGGCCTATGGCCCTGCCTATCTCCTCTTCAAGTTCGGTATCGAAGGTCGCGCCGCGCAGCATCGAGACAGGGAAGCAAGTGCTCTTGCCTGTACCGCAAACCACTCCGCGCGGGCCGTCACAGAACAGGACAGGAGGGATCCCGAGCCTCTTGTTTCCTCCCGCTCCATAGGGGACATGGTTGTAATGCACTGCAGGGTCACTGGCAGACATTATCCCGCCCAGATCCGAAGGTTTCATCCAGCCGCTCATAAGATAGACTTTCTCTTCGAGGCTCATCTGTGAAACGAGTTGCTTTGCTTTGTCCGTAAATTGCAAGCGGTACTCTTTCGTACACTTCATAGTCAAAGACCTCCATACAAGTTGAACACATAAAAAGATGTGAATGACCTGTGATCTTGCATTATGTGCACGTGCACTCAATTAAGTAACGATTAGCGGGAAGGGTACAGTTGCATCCCGGCATTATGCCTGTCCTGATATTTTACTTCTAAATAACAAGATCGGGTTATCATCCTGGTATATAAATCTAAGTTTACAATACCATTTGCAGCTTTAAATGTCAATGAAGCGCTTGTGATCATGAACCGATGTGAAAAATCTGCCTGATTATATACAGCCGGAATATATACTTGATCTCATGCATATCAAATTGACAATGAGAATCTATTTTGCTATCATAAACCATGAAATCATATATGGTGCACGAGCACATGCATGATATCGAAAGATGCTGACAATGGCGGAGGTATCTATGTCAGTCACGATAAAAAAGATAGCCGAACTGAGCGGAGTTTCGCGCGGCACGGTGGACAGGGTGCTCAACAATCGCGGCAATGTACATCCGGAAACCGCCGAGCGGGTACGCAAAGTTGCGCAGCAGTTGGGGTATTCGCCCAATTTGGCGGGCAAGGCGCTCGCGGTCCGCAAGAAGTCACCGCTTTTCGGAGTCATATTGCCGTCGGAGGGAAACGCCTTCTTCGACGACGTGATCGCAGGGATACGAAATGCGGAAGCCGAGCTTCGGGATTTCGGCGTCAGAGTTGAAATCAGGACTATGAGGGGGTTCGATCCGACCCGCCAGCTAAAGCTGATAGAGGAGTTCGAGGACCGGATAAGCATGCTGCTGCTGGTCCCGATCAATGATGTCAGGATCGCCGAGAAGATCGGCTCGCTCAAGGAGAAGGGCATACCCACGATCGCCCTGAACACCGATATCGAAAACAGCTCCAGGTTGTGTTATGTGGGCAGCGACTACAAAAAAAGCGGCGAGATAGCATGCGGTATCATGGCCCTTCTGACCGGGGGAAGGGCGAACTTCGGTATAGCCACAGGATCGTTCAGGATGCTGGGACACAGCCAGCGGATAGCAGGGTTTCACTCGGTGATGAAGGCAAGGTACCCGGGATTGAAGATGCTGGACATCATAGAGACCAATGACGACGACATCCAGGCATACGAAGAGACCTGCAGGATGCTGCGAAACCACCCGGATATGGACGCGATCTTCATAGTAGCTGGCGGTGTCTACGGTGTTTGCAGGGCGGTGATCCGCAGCGGGTATGAGGAGCGGATGACCATAGTTTCCTTTGACGACATCCCGACCACGGTGGAGATGGTGGAACGGGGGATAATAAAGGCGACTATTTGCCAGCAGCCTGTAGCCCAGGGTTACCTCGCGGTAAGGAAGGCGTTTGACTATTATATCAGCGGAGCTGAGCCTGAAACAGACCGTTTCATATTGGGAAACGAAATCAAGATCCGCGAAAGCCTGGTCGATATAGACAAGTAATAAGGAGACAAAGGTATGGAGTTACATCAAACAGTTTATCCGGAAAACAAGAAGGAACTTTATGAACTGCTGACAAGGCAGTTGAAGGCACTTACCGACGGCGAGAGATTCTACCTTCCGAATTTGAGCAACGCCGCGGCACTGCTTTTCAATGCTCTTAGGGATATAAACTGGGCAGGATTCTACCTGATGCACGGCGGGGAACTCGTGCTCGGACCGTTCCAGGGGAAAACTGCCTGCATCCGCATTGCTGTGGGCAAAGGGGTTTGCGGGACGGCAGTGGCCGAAAACATGACGCAGGTAGTACCGGATGTACACAAATTTCCGGGTCATATAGCATGCGACAGCGCATCGAACTCGGAGATCGTGGTCCCGTTGCGGGCAGGCGGAAAGGCGATAGGAGTGCTCGACATAGACAGCCCGCTGTTTGATCGCTTTGACGGGGAGGACAGGTCGGGGCTCGAAGCCTTCGTAAAAGTCCTCGAGGACGCCTGTGATTTTGAAAATACGGCGATCATACTTTGATCATGCCGCAGACTCAGTTGCAGATTCCATCAATTGCAGACTGATTGCATATCCCATCATTTACTGTAAGACGGTGCATACCCTTAGACGATGCATACATAAACAGTATCTTATCCGGTTGACCGAATCAGGTCGCAAAGAGCAACAGATTTCAGAACACCTGGCGGAAATTACTAAACCAATTCAATATAAGGAGGATTTTTGATGAGCTACTTTGAGTCGATACCAAAAATCAGGTATGAAGGTCCGGGCAGCAAGAACCCACTGGCTTTTAAGTTCTACGATCCCGACCGCGTGATCCTAGGCAAACCGATGCGTGAACACCTGCCGTTTTCGATGGCATGGTGGCACAATCTCGGCGCGGCCGGAACCGACATGTTCGGCAGGGACACGGCTGACAAGTCATTCGGTGCAAAGCCCGGTACGATGGAGCACGCAAGAGCAAAAGTGGATGCCGGATTCGAATTCATGGAAAAGCTAGGCATAGAGTATTTCTGCTTCCACGATGTGGACCTTGTCCCGGAAGCTGATACTATCGCCGAAACGAACGCCCGCCTTGACGAAATCAGCGACTATATTCTCGAAAAGATGAAGCAGACCGGCATAAAGTGCCTTTGGGGGACCGCAAACCTGTTCAGCAATCCAAGATATATGAACGGTGCCGGCACATCCAATTCGGCAGACGTTTTCGCATTTGCCGCCGCGCAAGTCAAGAAGGCCCTTGACATCACCGTCAAGTTGGGCGGACGCGGATATGTGTTCTGGGGCGGAAGGGAAGGCTATGAGAATCTCCTGAACACCGACATGAAGCTTGAACTTGACAATATCGCAAGGCTTATGAAGATGGCGGTGGAATATGGCCGCAAGATCGGGTTCGAGGGCGACTTCCTTATAGAGCCGAAGCCGAAGGAACCAATGAAGCACCAGTATGACTTTGACACAGCTACGGCGATCGGATTCCTTCGTCAGTACGGCCTTGACAAAGACTTCAAGATCAACATCGAGGCAAACCATGCGACACTTGCGGGACACACATTCCGTCACGAGCTGCGTGTGGCTGCCATAAACGGCATGCTCGGAAGCATCGACGCAAACCAGGGCGATCTCCTTCTGGGCTGGGATGCCGACGAGTTCCCGTTCGATGTGTATGAGACCACGATGTGCATGTATGAAGTCCTGAAAGCCGGCGGGCTCCGCGGAGGACTCAACTTCGACGCAAAAAACCGCCGTTCATCCAATACTGTCGAGGACATGTTCTACGGGTTCATACTGGGTATGGACAGTTTTGCGCTCGGGCTTATCAAGGCTGCCGCCATTATAGAAGACGGGCGAATCGACAAGTTTGTTGAAGAAAGATATTCAAGCTATAAAACCGGCATAGGAGCTAAAATCGTATCCGGAGAAGCGACACTTGAGGAGCTTGCGGAATATGCAGAGAAACTCGGCAAGCCTGAAGATCCCGGCTCCGGCCGCATAGAGTACCTGGAGAGCATCGTCAACTCCATACTGTTCGGGTGAGCATCATGAAGTATCTGCTTGGAATCGATCTTGGTACCAGCGGGACCAAGACTGTATTGTTTGACGTGACGGGTGCGGCCATAGCTTCATCGACTGTGGAGTACCCCATGTACCAGCCGCAAAACGGTTGGGCAGAGCAGGATCCTGAGGACTGGATAAATGCTGCGTTCGAGACTATCCGAGCAGTCCTGGCTAAATCGGGCATCGATCCGAAAGATATCGCCGGTATAGGCATCTCAGGACAGATGCACGGTCTTGTGATGCTTGACGAGCCAAACAGGCCGCTCCGGCGGAGCATAATTTGGTGCGATCAGCGGACTGCGGCCGAATGCGAGGAGATCCATGCCCGGGTGGGAAAGGACAGGCTTATCGAAATAACGGCAAATCCCGCCCTTACCGGTTTTACCGCATCGAAGATACTTTGGGTCCGCAACAATGAGCCCGAAATCTACGCTAAATGCAGGCATATCCTGCTTCCGAAAGACTACTTGAGGTTCCGCCTGACCGGGGAGTATGCGACCGAAGTATCCGACGCAAGCGGGATGCAGCTGCTGGATGTTCCGAACCGCCGTTGGTCCGATGAAGTGTTGCAGGCACTGGAAATCGACCCGGCTTTCCTCGGAAAGGTGTATGAGTCGGTTGAAATAACCGGGTATGTCACGGAAGAAGCCGCGCAAGCTACCGGCCTTGCGGTATCTACGCCTGTTGTCGGCGGGGCGGGAGATAACGCGGCAGCAGCTGTCGGTACAGGTGTTGTCACTGACGGAAGCGCATTCACGACCATCGGGACGAGCGGCGTAGTCTATGCACATACAAGTAACATTTCGATAGACAAAAAAGGCCGTGTCCACACATTCTGCTGCGCCGTTCCCGGTGCATGGCATGTAATGGGTGTTACACAGGGAGCAGGTCTCTCGCTGCAGTGGTTCCGTAACAACTTCTGCAGTGTGGAAATCGAAGAGGCAAAGAAACGCGGTGTAGATCCATATGTGGTAATGGACGAGAAAGCGGCAGAGGTCCCGGTGGGAGCAAACCGGCTGCTATATCTCCCATACCTGATGGGTGAGAGGACTCCGCACCTTGACCCCGATTGCAGAGGCGTTTTCTTTGGGCTTTCGGCCATCCACACCCGCAAAGACATGATCCGTGCGGTCATGGAGGGAGTAACATACTCCCTGAAAGACTGTTACGACATACTTAAAGAAATGGGTGTTGAATTCAGCGAGATGTATGCCTGCGGAGGCGGCGGGACCAGCCCCCTCTGGCGCCAGATGATGGCCGACGTTTACGGCTGCCCGGTGCGTACGGTCCGGTCAAAGGAGGGTCCGGCTCTGGGAGCAGCGATCCTTGCGGCGGTCGGTACGGGATTGTATCCGGATGTAAAAACCGCATGCGATGCCATGGTCAAGTCGAATCCGCAGCAGGATCCGATCCCCGAAAACACGGCGAAGTATGCTGAGTACCACAAGCTCTATCAAAGCCTCTACATTTCACTGAAGGACAGATATAAAGAACTGGCAGCACTATGAATGTCTTAACTGATCAATATTTGTAAGTAACATATAGAAGTTGGAGATCTTAAGGATCTCCAATTTTTGTTAGTATTTTGATCAGACGATAAGCACAGTGCAGTTAGGAGGGGGTCGTTTCATTATTGCTATACCGTTCAGATGCGGCTGCTAGTTTGATGCGCTGTAATTTCAACAATTTCGTCATTGGACAATAATAAGAAAGCTAGATCCCGAACAGCTTTGCAGCCTTTTGCATATTTTCGATTATCTGTACGTCGAACGGACAGCGGCTTTCGCAATGGCCGCAGGAAACGCAGTCGCTTCCGTGACGTGAGAGGTGTTCATAATGAGAGCGGACGGATGGGCTGATATTACCCACGTCCAGCATGGCGATGTCCAAATACTTGTTAACCATTGCAATGTCTATTTCTTCAGGGCACGGCTGGCAGTGGCTGCAATAGACGCAGCGGCCTGAAAAGTCGTTTTTAAGCTCGCCGATAAACTGCGTATAGTCCTTTTCTTCTTCGCTTGCGTCAAGATACTTTAACGTATCAAGGATTTCGCTTCCGCTTTTGCAGCCAATAAGTGTGCTGAAAACCGCGGGCCTGCTAAGGGCATAGTGTATACACTGATTGACCGTCATAGGCTTTGAAAACGGAGTATGTTCCCCTGAAACAAGCTTGCCGGCGCCGAGGGTCTTCATGACGCTGATGCCGACACCCTGCTTTTCGCAGAGAGCGTACAGTGCTGCCCGCTCGGGATCAAGCCCGCGGAAGCTGCCGGTATCAAATCCTTTATCCAACCCGTCGAGTACGTACTTATCGACCGGAGTCAAATCAAATGCAAGGTTTATGCTGAACAGCATTACCTCGACAATTCCGGTTTCAACTACTTTCTTGGCGATCTGGGGCCTGTGCGAGCTGAATCCTATATGGCCGATATCGCCGTTTTGCTTAAGCTTCAAAGCATAATCCGCTACACCGCCGTTAAACACCTTGTCAAAGTCTTCCTCCGAGTCAATGAAAAACAGCATACCGAAATCGATATGACCGCCGAATATACGAAGGCAGTCTTCAAAGTATTTCTGGACCGTTTTCATATCCCGGCTTATGTCATACTTCTGGTTTACATCGGTGGACCCGATGTGTCCCTGGATATAGACGTCTTTGCGGTTGGAGCCCAGTGCCTTTGCGATGTTTTCGCGGACTTCCCTGCCCGGCATGAAAACGTCCAGAAAGTTTACTCCATGGTCAAGCGCCGTATGGATGGTTTCTTTCACCTGTTCATAGGGCCTTCCGTCCAGGTGCTCGCACCCAAGACCGATTATGCCTGCCTTTTTGCCCGTCCTGCCGATTTCACGATAAATCATGTTCCATGCCTCCGTAATATGTATTATTTATACGATTATATATGATGGAGTTTAGTTCAAGTCAAGACTTTGCAAGAAATCGCCGGCAAATTTATCACAACCTCCTGCACCGCCGCATAAAATGGTAAGGCGGAAATACGAAGCGGGAGGTTTTGCGATGCTGCCGTTGACCATATATCTTTTGCTCCATGGCATTCATATGATGCTCCGGGTATCCGGAGGAGGGTCATTCCCTCGTCCGTTGAGTGAAGAGGAGGAAGAAAAATATATAGAGCTTGCGGCCAAAGGGGACAAAAAGGCCAGGGACATACTTATCGAACGGAATTTGAGGCTTGTTGCGCATGTCATAAAAAAATACTACACGGCAGCAAAAGAGCAGGAGGACCTTATTTCCATCGGCACTATAGGCCTTATAAAAGCTGTCAACACTTTCGACAGCAGCAAGAAAATAAGGCTGGCGACATATGCCGGAAAGTGCATCGAAAATGAGGTCCTGATGTACTTCAGGAGCCAGAAAAAGTCATCCGGTGAGATGCTCATGTCTGAGGCCCTTGAGAGCGACGGTGACGGGAACGTGCTCGTCCTGGGTGATACCCTGAGCGATGACGGCGAGGAGATCCTCGACCAGCTTGACAGGGAGGAAATGAGCCAGACACTTATGAAATACATAAACAGGTGTCTCGACGACAGGGAAAGGGAAATCGTCATACTGCGCTATGGACTAAACAATCAGCCCCCCATGACACAAAGGGAGATCGCGGCGCGGTGCAATATATCCCGCTCCTATGTGTCAAGGATCGAAAAGAAAGCCCTTGAAAAGCTGCGCAAAGAGTTCGAAAAAGAGCAGATGTACTGAAAAAGCAGCACTTTACATCTGTCAAAGATCATTGTATAATGGTGTATTGCTATACTGCCAAAATAAAAATCGGTCTTTTTCCGGATCGATCCGGGAGTAGATAATTCAGGAGTATATCTATGGCACTTACTTTGGAGAAGATACTTCTTGCTGCTTCTGACCAGAGGACGTATCACAAGGGACTTCAATATTACTATGATCAGAATATAAAAAAATACCAGGCAAATCATACTGAGGACGGAAAAGAGATCAACGCGGTCGTACAGGGCAAAAAGCCTTACAATGTTTCCGTCCGCCTCGATGAGCAGGAGGAGTTCCGGTCCGCTCACTGCTCCTGTCCCACATACAGCAAAAAGTCGGGAGCATGCAAACACATCGTTGCAGTATTGATACACCAGTACCATGGCAAGAATGCTTCGTCCGTGCAAAATAAACCGAAACCGAATGACTTCGACAAGCATATGGATGAGGAAAATAACCTGAAGAAAACAGGCAGTCTGCATAACAGGGACGGGCTGATCTCAAAAAGACCCACGTCCGACGGTGTGGCACGCCTCATGATGAACAAATACACGATGCGTGAAAACGCCGAGGTCGTAGGACAGAGCTTTTCCGATACCGAAAAGGTCACGCTGACACCCATCGTGCGGCAAAGCAAGGATGACGTAACTCTTGTTGAGTTCACGATAGGAAAAAGCCGGCAATACGTAGTACGGAATGTCTTTGAGCTGGTAGAAAACGTCAAATCACTGAACAAGGTTTCGTATGGTAAACAGTTGGAGTTCATCCACAGCATCGACAGCTTTAACGAAAAGTCGAAGCAGCTGATGCTGTTTATCATGGAAAAGTGTGATGAAGTCCGCCTCATGGTCCGTGCCTACGGGAACATAAACCTGAGGCAGTCTAATATGGACAAGCGTTTTCTGAGACTGTCTCCCTACGCCCTTGACAGGCTGATTTCCATGTACATCGGGGAAAAGATCACTGCCTCGCTAGGCTCCGAAATCGAGAGGCTCGCTACGGTAGTCACAGAGAACCCCGAACTGAAGATCAGTGTTGAGGACCAGGGGGACGGGACCATTCTTTTCACTGCCGAAAAGTTTGGACTGGCCGCGGGTGAGAAGCACATTTACATCCAGTTGGGTGATTATATATACAGGTGTGACGAGGATCTGTCCGACAGGGCGCGTGATTTCCTGAAAGCGCTGGAGAAGTGCTCGTTCAGGATGCGCATTGCCAAAAATGACCTTTCGAGGTTTTGCGCCAACGTCTATCCGGTGGTCAAGAACTGCTTTGTTTTCACGGGGGATACAGGCACCCTGATCGAATATATGCCACTGCCCCTTGAGACGGAGATCTTCATAGATGCTCCGGAAAAAAACGTGATAACTGCCAGGATGATCTATCGATATGGCGATAAGACCTTTGACTATTACGCGCTGCATTTTGCGGGGAAGTCACCTGAAATAGAGCGCCGCGACCTGCGCAGCGAAATGGTCGTCCGTGTGATCATCAGCAAGTACATACGCCTTTATGATACCAACAGAAAAGTACTGCTGCTGGAAGCCGACGACGAAGAAATATACCGCTTTATTTCCGAGGGAATCCCCGCCCTGATGGAGGTCGCCACAGTCCATATCAGTGACCGCATGCAGCGTATCGGGATCGCGACGGCACCGCAGGTTTCGATCGGGGTGCGCATGGTTTCCAACTTGCTGGAGCTGAAAATAGAGCCGGGCGAATTCCCGGCCGAAGAGCTGCTCAATGCACTCAATGCCTACAGGGAAAACCGGAAATTTTACAGGCTGTCCGACGGCAGGTACCTGAGGCTGGAGGACAACGCTCTCAACGCTCTGGCGCAGTTGGCCGACGGCCTGGAACTGACCGACAGGCAGCTGCAAAGCGGGGAGGTCGTTGTTCCAAGGTACAGGGCATTGTACCTGGACAGGGTGCTCCGTGAGAACGATGAGATAAGAGTCAACAGGGACACTTACTTCAAAGACCTGATAAGGAACATCAAGTCGGTAGAGGACAGTGACCTTGCAGTGCCCGAGAGCCTGGCAGGAATCCTGAGGAATTACCAGAAGACAGGGTACAGGTGGCTGAAGACCCTGGCAAAGTATAATCTCGGCGGTATACTGGCGGACGACATGGGACTCGGGAAGACCCTGCAGGTTATTGCCCTGTTTCTCTCCGCGAAAGAGGAAAAGGCAGGCAAACCTTCGCTGGTTGTGACACCTGCTTCCCTTGCCATCAACTGGGAGAATGAAATACGCCGCTTTGCCCCGTCGCTCAACGTAGCCACGGTGATCGGCGACAACGCCGAGCGGAAGGAAATAATTGACGAAGCAGGCAAGTATGATGTCCTGATCACGTCTTATGATATGCTCAAGCGGGACATCGAACATTATGAAGGCAAGGAGTTCCTCTATCAGATAATCGACGAAGCCCAATATATCAAAAATCACAGTACGCAAAACGCCAGATCGGTCAAGGCGATCAGGAGCGATCACAGACTGGCGCTTACCGGTACGCCGATCGAGAACAGGCTGAGCGAGCTTTGGAGTATTTTCGACTACCTGATGCCGGGTTATTTATATAGCTATCAGAAGTTCAAAAAACGCTTTGAGATCCCGATAGTTAAAAACCGGGATCCATATGTGATCGAGCTGCTGAAAAAAATGACGGGGCCTTTCATACTGCGAAGGCTGAAAAGCGAAGTCCTGTCCGAGCTGCCTTCCAAATCCGAGTCGCTGGTGCAGGCTTCCATGGAGGGTGAGCAGAGGAAACTTTACCTTGCAAATGCAATGCTGCTCAGGGACCAGATCATGGAGCAGGGAGAGGACGCCATTGCACGTCAGCGCTTCCATATACTCGCTATGCTCACAAAACTGAGGCAAATATGCTGTGATCCGGGTCTCTGTTATGATGACTATGCAGGACCGAGTGCAAAGCTTGAGACATGCTTGGAGCTGATACGTGAATCCACCGAAGCCGGTCACAAAGTTCTCCTGTTTTCGCAGTTCACTTCGATGCTCGCACGGATCGAAGAGCGACTTAGCAGTGAAGGATACAGCTACTATGTACTGAAAGGCGATACATCCAAGGAACAACGGGCTCAGATGGTCGAGAGGTTCAACCGGGACACTACGCAAGTGTTCCTCATATCCCTCAAAGCGGGGGGAACCGGCCTGAATCTGATCGGAGCGGACGTGGTCATCCACTATGATCCGTGGTGGAATATCGCCGCGCAGAACCAGGCAACGGACAGAGCGCACCGCATCGGTCAGAAGAGGAACGTCCAGGTATACAAGCTGGTCGTAAAAGACAGCATCGAGGAAAAGATCCTTAACCTTCAGCAGTCCAAGAAGGAACTTGCAGATGCGATCATATGCGAGCAGAGCACCGGAGCTTCCCTTGTCAATATGACAAAAGAGGACCTTCTCGAGCTCCTTTCGTAACATCGAAGTTCTATATGACAAACATAAAACACGCTGTATTCTACCGGTAATGTCGGTAATGAATACTGCGTGTTTTTTTTAGCATGATTTATAATCTGCCGATACTGACATGGAAATCCGGCATGCATCCATCCTGGTTTTCCCGCTGGCTGCGGGCGGTCATTTGGCCTGTTGCCGTGTCCGCGTCCCGGCGTCAGGGAAAATGAACAGAAAGATCCCGAATGCAAACAGCATCAGGGAAGCTATAAGTAATTTCGTTACAGTATTACCGCCAAATAATGCGTTGAGAGGATTGAGCACCAGCGGCGACAGGAACTGCGCAAAGTGGTTTGCGGACATGAGGATCGCAAATGACAATGTCCTGCTCTCGGCCCTGAATTTGTTTCCTATGTCCGACACACATGAGGTTATAAAGATATTCAAACCTATTCCGGATGTAAGCGAACCTATACAGTAAATCGGTATCGAACGGGTCAAGACTACAAGCAAAATGCCTGCAGCAGACAAAACAGTACCAGCGGAAAGCGTGTATTTCCCCAGGGCCTTCTTTATGCGGGAAAACGTAAAGCCTACCAGGAAGCCGCCTACCGAGAATATCGCCATGATAATACCAACGTCGGCAACCGTCCCGATACCGTAACCCTCCACGAGCTGAGACATGTTCATGGACATTGAGATCGAAAACAGAAGGAAGATGAATATCTTGACCGCATAGGACAGTATCCTCCGATCAAAGGCTTTTCCGGAGCTGTCATCAGCCCGCGTTTTGACGTCATTGCCGCTTTCGGACGAAGGGTCCGTGATTTCGGGCCTTGATGGCAGCGTAAGGTACACTACGACTGCGGGTATAAGGCATATCAAGTAGACCAGATAAATCGCCTTTACCCGGATCGAGCAAAGCCAACCGGCTATTGAGGAGAAGATAAGTCCTCCTCCTCCGGCAAAAGCGCCATGGATACCGTTTGCCGTCTCGCGCAGGTCTCCCGGAGGATAATAATCGGAGGGAAGGCCGGGTGTTACGCAGTTCAGGAATCCGAGACCTATGCCAACTAAAAAGCGTGTGACAAGAACGATCGTGAAATTATCGATCATCACGGGCAGGGTCCCGCAGACAGTGATCAGCAATGATGCCGCGATTCCCACAGCCTTTTTTGTGAAATGGCGCAATATCAATGAGCCGATAAATGTGCCCGGGATGACAGCAAGCGGCGGGATAGTCACAAGGAGCATCACCGCAGATTCGCTTACCCCGTACTCCGCCATAAGGCGGGCAAGCCCGGGATTGAGCGCCTGTCCGCTCATCAGAAGCAATGACAGGGCGATAATACTGGCAATTACATTCTTTTTCCTCAATCTTTCAACCCCTGTTTGTTTTGGATAATTATATCATCATTTCCTGCCGGAAACAAGTTGGCCCATGTTACATAGCATGCCCCCGATATCCGAAGAATTAATTCAACGATTTAACGCAGCATCTTTGCGCAGTATAAGTGCGAAACGTCAAAAAAATGTCGTATTAGGAAAATATCGGCAAAAATGATTTGTCATATGTCGTTTTTTATGATAAAATCAAATAAAAAAAGAAGGATGGGGGCAAATGGCAAACCTGTTAGTTGGAGCCGGAAAGACCTGCATCACTCCTCCGCCGGATATGTTTCCTTTTCCCGTGTGGCTTGGATACAATATCACAGGGGTCCATTCAGATCTGTTTTGCAGGTCACTGGTGATAGACAACGGCGAAAAAAGATTACTGATCATATCTTATGATCTCGTAGGGGTTTCCGACGAAGCGGAGACCGTAAGTGTCCTGTCAAAGGAGACCGGGATCCCCCCTGAGTACATATTTCTCACGGCTACCCACACCCATGCCTGTCCGTTTGTCAGCGACAAAAGCCAATATATCCAGTTCGTCAGAAAGCGCTGCCTCATAGCCGCCAAGCAGGCACTGGACAATATGCGTCCGGCCAGGTTTGGCTACGGGACAGGAAATAGCTACGTAAATGTCAACAGGGACTATGAACATGAAGCCGGATATGTGCTGCAGGCACCGAATTTCGAAGGGTTCAGCGACAAGACCCTGGCAATACTCAAATTCGAGGACCTTGAAGGCAACCTTATATGCGCCATGCTGAACTATGCATTGACACCTGCAGCGACATTTCTTGCGCAGGATGTGGACGGCAGGCAAAAAATATGCAGCGATATACCCGGAACAGCGACCGATTACATTGAGCGAAGATTCGGCAAGGGCGCCGTGGCGATTTGGACGTGCGGGGCCGCGGGCAATCAGGGCAGCCATATCAGCTGCATTCGCTCTTTTGATGTCAACGGCTATGCAACGATGGGGAATTTGCCGCCGGGGACCGCTTACAGCTTCGCTTTGCTGCACGGTCAGCTTCACGCAATGGATGCTATAAAAGTATTGAGCAAAGTTGCGTGTTCGGACGGACCGTTCCCGATAGTGTCCGGGGAACTGACGGTACATCTGCCTGCCCAGAAACCTCCCGAAGGCGCTGACATGCAATATAACAGGCTGCTGGTGGACAATATGCTTCCTGTAGGCAGTGACGGCAATTACCCGGAAAGGAAGCTGATCGAAATGGAGGACGATCCGGACAACCCTGTTCAACTGCGTCTGAGGCTGCTCTTGCTGGGTAATGTTGCATTGTTCGGCATAGGCGGCATGGCGTACAATGAGATCGGTGTCCTTTGCAAGGACAAATCGCCCTTCAGGAATACCGTCGTCGTAACGAACATATGTAAATCGGCAGGCTACATAATCAACGATTCCAACGCCCATAAGCGGCCATTCACATACTTCGGCAGGATCAAGCCCGGTCATTTGGATGAGATCATCGTAAACGGAATGTTAAGGTTGTTTGAAATGTGCGGAGTGACTGAAGATAAAAACTGAGGCTTTGCATAAGCAAAAGCTGTTCGGCGTATCGCCGGACAGCTTTTGAAATTCATGATCGGATACTGGATTTCCTGATCGCCATATTTTTTGATCGCCCAGAATGGATGTGAGCTCATTTTATTGCATACATTGATCTTCCTGTTTCGAACAGATTAGAACCGCGTGAATCGATAGCGCAGATCAAAGGAAAATCGGAAACGGTAAGCTCCATTATGGATTCGCACCCCAGGTCCGGGAACGCGATCTGCCTGGCTGACCGGATGCATCCCGATATCAGCGCACCCGCACCTCCTGTAGCGCAAAAGTAGACTGCACCGTTGCGAACCATTGCGTCTATTACCTCGTGAGAACGGTCACCTTTGCCGATCATCGCTGCAAGTCCCAAATCCAAAAGCGCGGGAGTGAATTTGTCCATTCGCGAAGAAGTGGTAGGTCCGCATGAACCTATCGGCATGCCAGGCTTTGCAGGCGTGGGACCGGCATAATATATCACGGAATCCGCTATCGGGAAGGGAAAGGGCTTCCCGTCGCTGAGCAGCTCAGACATCCTGCTGTGCGCAGCATCGCGTGCAGTGTAGATTTTTCCGCTGAGCAATACCGTGTCTCCGGCATGCAGCTTGCGGATAGCCTCCCTGATTTCAGACGTATGTATATGTATCATCTTTACTGCCTTTTATGACGTTTAGCTTTCTGTTTCGGGTCGTTTTTCGGTATGGCTGCCAGGAGTGCTGCCGCTGTCGTCATTGCCGTAGTCAAAGCTGCCCAAATCATTTTCTGCAGGCTCCGTGTCGGATAGGAGGCCTGCTTTTTGCGACCGAAAAAACAACAATTCGCCTGTGTTTCTCTGCCGTTCTGAAACGATCGCATTCTCATGGCCGCCATGCGGGGCATCGTTCGCATCATCAGAGGGGATATCATAAACTTCGGAGATTTCCGGGCTGCCGGCATCTTCATCTTCGAGCGGATAGATGACGGAAGGATACTCGGAAGGTCCGGCCATATCATTCATGCCGGGCCCGTCCGGTTCGGGAAATGCCTCCGTAACGGCATCTTCCCCTTCGATGTTTGCTTCCGGGGCAACGTTTTTCTTTTCATTCCCGAACCTGAGAGAATCCAGTTCGCCGCTTATCGAATCAAAGCTCTCGGGCAGATGATTGAGCACTTCCTTCAACCGGTCAAGCTCCGAAGCCATTTGCGATAATGTATGTGTTGCATCGTCCCTTACCCTGTCAAACCGCCTTTTGGCGTCCAGGATCAAATTGGAAAGTGCTTCACGGGCGAGGTTGGCGTTTTCGATAGCGCTGCTCTCGATCTTTTTGGCGCGCGCATATGCCTCCAGTTCGATATCGGCCACATGTTTCTTGGCCAGTTCGATTTCTTCCTTTTGGAGATTGATATCTTTCACTTCGTCGGCAAGGCTGTCGCGCTCCGTCCGGATATTTCTCAGTTCCGTCTCCAGGCAGGCATTTCTGTCCCTTAACTCTGCATTTTCTGCTTTGAGATCTTCCAGCTGCAAGCTCAGTTTCTCGAGCTCGGAGCTTTTGGCATCGGCATCATCCAAGGATGCCTGCAGCCTGGCCTCCGTATCGGCCAGTTTTTGCTGCAGTGAGCTAAGCTGCTTTTGAGCCTCGTCCAGCTTGCGTGCAAGTTCATTTCGCTGTTCGTTGTGTTCCAGGGCTTTCTGCTCGATGTACTTTATCACGTCGCTCCGGCTAAAACCAAAAAGCGCGTTTTTAAAGCGGCCGCTATTTTCAGACATTTTCCATACCCCTCTTCCGTTGTCAGATCATTCCGTCAAGCCATTCGGAGATCTCCTGCGCCGGGCGCAGTCCGATCAGCTTCCCTGCTGCCTGACCGTCCTTGAACAAAATAAGAGTTGGGATACTCATGACCTTGTATTCAAGGGCGATAGGACCTTCCTTATCGATATCGAGTTTGCAGAATTTGACCCGTCCGTCGTATGCTTCCGCAAGCTGCTCGAATATCGGGGCGAGCATTTTGCAGGGACCGCACCACTCCGCCCAGAAATCAACGAAAGCCGGGATGTCGCTTTTGAGGACCTCCTGCTCGAAGTTGTCCTTGCTGAGATGGACTATGTTCATTATGATAATACCCCTTTCACGGAATACGCGTAGTGTCGTATATTCATATTTTTTCACTAATGGAGTTATTTTACCACAATAATGGCAAAAATACAACGAAATCATTATTTTATCGTTACCTGACTGCAGCAATAGTATAAAGTTTATATTGCATTAAAAACTTTCTGTGATAAAATCAAATAAGAAAGCTTCAACCATGTTTGTTCCGCCTTGTTTTTAGGTCGTCTGCGGAGGGACCGGAATAGGAGGATGAGATGGCATACAGGAAATTGATGAACGTAGTCGTGTTCCTGCTTCTTTTACCTGTTTTTTGCGGATCGGCGATCAGGCTGCCCGAGCTGAAAGATATCAATGGGCATTGGGCAGAGGAATATATAACTGAATGTACTGAGCGCGGAATATGTGTCGGTTATGACAGCGGGTATTTTATGCCGGCAAAACCGGTGACACGAGCGGAATTCATTAAAATGGTCGTAAATGCTTTCCTGACATCGGGTCCAGGCAGCGGCGGAGATGGCAACGGAAATACTGCCGGGCGGGTATTCAAAGATATTGTCGGGCATTGGGCTGAGCCATACATAATGAAAGCCTATGCTTCGGGTATAATATTAGGTGTTGACGACGATCGGTTCATGCCTGACAAAGAGATTTCCCGCCAGGATGCCGTTCTGATATTGTCACGAGTAGAGCATGCCCTTGGCACACGACTTCACGAGACTCTGCAGGAGACACCGTTCGTCGATTCGGAATATATAAGGGAGGAGTGCCGCCAGGCCGTCACCCACTTTCAAATGGCTGGTATCATATCCGGGAAGACGGGGAACATGTTCGACCCGATAGGCTCGATGACGCGTGCGGAAGCCGCCAAATGTATAATTTTGACGATACGCAGGTATGAGAGCCCGACATGACCGCGATCCAGGTGAAAAAATCTGTTGCTTTTAGGCAACCGGCTTGACTTTCGGTCCCGGTTGTGTATAATAAAAGGTGATTATTTTGAAATACAGCGATTTATCAGCACACTCGGATGAAGAATTGTGTTCTCTTGCATCGAACGGGGTGCGCGAAGCGGAAGAGGTCCTGGTTTCCCGTTATTTCGGGCTCGTACGCATGTGTGCCCGCCCGTACTACCTCGCGGGTGGTTCTTTTGAAGACATTATCCAGGAAGGCCTGCTCGGATTACTGAGCGCGATCAGAGATTTTTCACCCGAAAGAAAGGTCCCTTTTAAGAGCTTCGCCGAAAACTGTATCAAGAACCGCATATTCTCAGGTTTGAAAGCGGCTTCAAGAAAAAAACATTTGCCGCTCAATTCCTATCTGTCGATAAATTCCCTTTCCGAAGACGGCTATCACGCCTCAGACTTAGTCTCGCAACTGACGGATGTTGACCCCGAAGAACTCATTTTGAGCAAGGAAAGGTACGAAGAACTTTTTAGCGAGCTTAAAGGTCTGCTGAGCAGTCTGGAATCCCGGATTTTGGACTTGTATCTGGATGGTCTGACCGTAAGGGAGATCGCTTCCCTGACCGGACGGACACCAAAGTCCGTAGACAACGCCATTTGGCGTGTAAGGAGGAAGCTGAGCCGCCTCCTGATGCACGGCAGATAACTGAGCACTTACCTACGAATTACAATCGATGCCATTCGAAAGAATCTGTAATTGGCTTTTCGCAAATGCGTAAGTCGGCATCGTTATACGTGCCCTATGTAGCTTAATTCCCAGAGCGCAAAATGAGGTGTCGGTGAGAGTCCGTCCAAGGGCAAAGACTAAAGTCAAAGTGAGGTAAAACCATGTACGAAGACAAAACACTAGTATGCAAAGAGTGTGGGGAGGAATTCGTATTCTCCGCCGGCGAGCAGGAATTCTATGCCGAGCGCGGATTCCAGAATGAGCCCCAGCGGTGCAAGAAGTGCCGCGACGCTCGTAAAGCAGCCGCCAGAGGTCCGAGAGAGTATTTCACAGCCGTTTGCGCAGCTTGCGGAAACGAAGCCCGTGTACCCTTCGAGCCGAAGACCGACAGACCGGTCTACTGCAGCGATTGCTTCGCAAAAATAAGAGAAAACGCCTGATTTCTGAAACATGAAATCCTGCCGGAGCACTTCAGGGTGCTCCGGTTTCCTTTTGCTCATAATTTTGGTGTTGAAATGGATGCACGTTTGGGATATAATGAGTTTAGATATTCCTGCATAATATTTTGAGGTTCAAAAGTTAGCAGAATAAAGTTTGATATATAGCTGGTATAAGGAGGTACACAATGCCCGTAATTACAAAGGATACCATAATTGGAGACATTCTTCGTATAAATCCTGCCGCAGCCAAGATCCTTTTGGAAATCGGCATGCACTGCCTTGGATGTCCCGCATCCCGGGGTGAGACTCTTGAACAGGCTTGCAGGGTCCACGGCGTCGACGCCGACGAAATCCTCGATCGCATCAATGCCTTACAGGAAGCTTCAGCTTACGAGGAGTAATTTATTAAAAAAAGATGACCGCGGGCTTGGATTTACCTTGCCCCGGTCTGTTTTTATGGAGGTTTGATGGAAAGGACAGGGTTTCTGCAGCCTGAGCGGGATGAAATCCGCCGTGGACCGGCACTGACTCCGCGGCTGAAAAAGCTTGCCGATCTTGTGAGGGAAGGTTCATCAGTGTGGGATGTGGGGACCGACCACGGGAAATTGCCCGTCCGGCTTCTGCTGGACGGCAAGGTGCGTCGCATGGTCGCGTCGGATATAAAAGAGGGACCTCTCGAAAGCGCCAGGGCAACGGCAACCAGCTTTGGCGTGGAAGACAGGATCGAGTTTCGGCTGTGCGATGGATTGGGCAGCGAGGCGCCGGACCTGATCGACACCGTCATAATAGCCGGGATGGGCGGAGAGACGATGATCGATATCCTGGAGAACGCCCGTTGGGTAGTCGACAGGAAGGTGCGCCTGCTGCTGCAGCCGATGTCGGCCATACCCAAATTGAGATCCTATCTTTATTCAAACAGCTATACTGTTTTCGGCGAGCACCTTGTAAGGGAAAGGGATAAAATATACCTATGCATAGATGCGTCAGGCGGAGGTAGTGCCGAAAGCTATTCTTTCCTGGACGCAAGGATAGGTAAATATCTCACAAAAGGGGAGCCATACCGCGACTATCTCAGACGGGAAAAGATGAGACTGGAAAAGGAGCTGTACGGCGCGGACGGTGATCATAAGACAATAATACGAACTGCTATCGGAGAAATTGAAGACATGATCAGAGGCAGTGTGCAAGTCGCGGAATAAGGATCAATGTATTGGGGGGTTGCAGATATGGTGAAAGTTAAAGATGTTTTTCAGTACCTCAAAGATCTTGCCCCGCTGGAGCTTAAAATCGAAGGGGACAACCCCGGCTTTCTGGTCGGAAGCGAAGAGCAGGAGGTAGAGAGGGTCCTGGTCGCCCTTGACATAACTCCCGAAGTGATCGATGAGGGAGCGGAGTGGGGAGCCGGCCTGATAGTTTCCCATCACCCGGTCATATACTCCAGGCTCAGCAGCGTAACCGACAATGACTATACCGGTGTTCGAGTTTTGAAGCTTGCCGGGCTGGGTATGGCTGCAATATGCATGCATACTAACCTGGACATTGCTGAAGGGGGAGTAAATGATGCTTTGGCAGAGCGTATCGGTTTGCAGGACATAAGCGTCATAGCCGATACTTCGCTTTCTCCCTGCGGAGACCGGGGTGTGTGCAGGATGGGGAGCGCCCCGAATGAAATGCGCATAGAGGAATTTGCCGAGCATGTGGCAAGATCGCTTGGCGGCAACGGCGTAAAATATCTTCCGGGCAAAAGCCCTGTCAGAAAAGTCGCCGTCGGCGGGGGGTCCTGCGGAGGCGACCTGCCCCTCGTCGTCAGGGCCGGATGTGATACGTTCGTGACTTCCGAAGTAAAGCACGGACAGATCCTGGAGGCGCAGTGGTACGGAATAAACCTGATCGATGCGGGCCATTTTGCCACAGAGGACGTGATCTGCCCGGTGCTTGTCCGCCTGCTTAGAGAGCGCTTCAAGTCGCTGGAGGTAAAAAAATCTGAACGCATGGGCGATCCCATGCGCTATATCGGGGTGTAGAGATGCCGCTCGACGCAGTTGTATTGTCGGCAGTCCGCTCGGAGCTGGAACAGAGGGTCGTGGGCGGAAAAATCGACAAGATATATCAGCCCGAAAAGGACGAGGTACTCCTCCATATAAGAAGTATCGGGGAAAACCTTCGACTGCTCATATCGGCAAACCAGAATAACGCACGTGTGCACATCGGGAACATATCCAGGGAAAACCCGCAGACTCCGCCGATGTTCTGCATGCTGATGCGAAAGCTCTTTACCGGAGGGATAATCAGGCAGGTAAGCCAGCCTCCGCTGGAGAGGATATTGACGTTTGAGGTAGACACGATCGATGAGTTAGGCCAGATATCCCGCAAGAAGATAGTTGTTGAACTGATAGGAAGGATGTCAAATATCATACTTCTCGATGAGGAAGACCGCATCATAGACAGCATCCGCCGCGTCAATGCCGACATAACCGACAAACGTCAGGTATTGCCCGGCATGTTTTACCGGTATCCGCCCGCACAGGAGAAAAGGAACCCGTTGCAAACTTCCGATGAGACCCTCCGGATGCTTGTTGATTCGGCTGATCCGGACGCCAGGGCTGACAAGTGGCTGATAGACAATTTCTTCGGACTGTCTCCGCTGGTCGCAAGGGAGACGGCATTCAGGGCAGCGGGCGACGTATCGCCGATGTTCGGAGAGATTTCTGTGGCCGGAAGACAGCGCTTTGCGGATGAGGTCACCCGTTTGTTCGATATCATCCGAAACGGCAGGACGGTACCGTATATGCTGTTCGATAACGGGAAGCCTTTTGACCTTACGTATATCCCGATCGGCCAATACGGCGGAAAATACAAAGTTGAAAAGTTTGACAGCTTTTCGATGCTTGTGGAGGCCTTCTACGAAGAGAGGGCGGCTTTGGCCCGCCTGAGCCAGCAGGCGCAGGTACTGAGGAAGGTAATCTCGCCGATACATGACAGGCTGAGGCGAAAAGTGGAAGCTCAGAAGAAGGAACTGATGCAGGCAAAGGACCGTGAGAAACTGCGTGAGTTCGGAGACCTGCTGATGGCAAACCTCAATGCCGCACCTAAAGGATCCAGGAGCGTCAGGGTAACCAACTTTTACGACCCTGAGGGCGGAGAGATCGAAATACCGCTTGACCCGAAACTATCGGTACAGCAAAACGCGGCAAAGTACTACAAGGACTACAACAGGATGAAGAACGCCGAAAGAGTGCTGCAGGAGCAGATCGCTTCGGGAGAGCAGGAAGCGGCGTACCTTGAAAGCGTACTCGACTTGATCGACCGCGCGGAAACTTCCAGTGACGTCGAGGAGATCAGGCAGGAGCTGATGCAGACCGGATATATCAGGCAAAGCATGCAGCGCGGCAAAAAGAAGGACAGGGATCTTCAGCGGCCGCCCCGGGAGTTCCGTTCGACAGGCGGGTTCGTAATACTGTGCGGAAGGAACAACCTGCAAAACGACATGCTGACACATAAGCTGGCGAATAAGAACGACATATGGTTCCATGTCCAGAAGCATCCCGGCTCCCATGTCATACTGAGGTGCGAAGGAAGAGAGCCTGACGACTTGTCTTATACCGAAGCCGCGATGATTGCCGCTGCATATTCACAGGCAAAGGATTCGGCGAATGTGGCGGTCGACTATACAAGGGTCCGCAACGTTAAAAAGATACCGGGTGCAAGGCCCGGAATGGTTATTTATGATCCATATTACACGGCATATGTAACGCCGGACAGGGAGATCATAGAGAAACTGCGAGTAAGGTAACAGGGTAACCAAAGCAGATCCATCCAGGTTTAGGTTCCTGGAAACCGATATAAAGTATAAGAACGAAGGCGGCTTCCGGCTCAACCGGCAGCCGCCTTTATTCCGTTATTTGCTTCGCCGATGGCTCTGCGGATCTGGACAGGACAGAGAGAAGGGCATGCCTATCCGAAAATCCTGCTAAGGAGACTGCGAGACTTTTCGCTTTCCTTGATTTTCATTGCCCTGTAGAGCATTTCTGCAGCGTCAGCCCTCGTTACGTTGTCCATCGGACGCAGGCTTCCGTCCGAGGCTGTTTCGATAAGGTCGTTGGCGACCGCCTTGGATGCGGCATCCATTGCCCAAGCCGGTACCGCTTCGTCGTCAGCGAACACCGGACGTTTTTCGCCGTCGTCAAGTTTCAGAATGTTGTTCAGGACAACGAGAGCCTCTGCCCTGGTCAGCGGGTTTTCGGAACGGAAGACACGACGGCCGTCCAAAGTGCTGACCCCGGTGATGATACCCTGTTTTAATGCTGTAGAAAGGTACGGCTTGACCCAGGCGGGAGTATCCGAATCGTCGGCAAAGCCAGTCTTCGTTACCGGTGTCGTTACCTCAATACCCAGGCATGTCAGTGCCATTGCGACGAATTCGCCCCTGGAGACCACTTTTGCGGGGTTGAAGAAGTAGTTGTTCCCCATGCGTTCACCGATCAGTATGCCCTCTTCGGCAAGCTTGATGGCCGCAAAGTGGGCAGGGTTCCCTTCCATGTCGCTGTAGGTCATCTTTGCTCCGTTCTTGGTTATACGGATTGTGACTTTCGCCGTATTTGACATAAGTCCGTCGGGATCGACTGCCACATATGTGAAGCTGTCGGTGCCGGTTTTATTCTGGTAGGGAGTGTAAATGAATACGTCCGGTTCTTCTTCGGATATGACTACGTCGCCTTTGGTGGGCGGGTTCTGGATCCGCACGACCAGGTCATCCCCGTCAGGATCCGAGATTTTGAACCTGCAGGTCACGGCAATGTTCTTTATCGTTTCATACTCCACATCCTCAGCGACGGGCGGATTGTTCTTGCTGATGACCTGAGCTATGGAGACGGTCGTTATCTGCCCGTTGGAATTGTTGAACACCGGAATGAAACTGAAGCTTGTGGTTGTTTCTTTATTGCCGGCAGGTTTGAAATAGAGCTGGTCAAGGTTCTCGGTCGTTACTGCCTCACCGGCATACAGTGCGCGGTTACCGCAGTACAGGGTGCCTTCCGACTCATCAGGAAGCGATGTCAGGACTATGCCCTCCAATTCGCCTTCGCCTACGATGTTGCTGAGGAAGTCGACGCTTCGGAAGGGTATGTCCATGCCAGCTTCGCTTGTCTTTGAGAAGGTGGCTATATAGGGTTCCGGTTGTGCTACCGATACTGCCCCGGCGGTGGTAGACATAATGATCATAACAAGCAGGAGAGAGATGATTCGGACAAACCTGCATCCAATTATTCTTTGATATTGATTCATATAGATCCTCCTCATGGAATCATGTTTGCGTAGTCCGTCGCAGTTATTGTTTACCCTAAATGCCCATGATATTCCTTGTAAACAAAAAATATATAAATTTTGGGAACAGTATTTGACATCATATTTTATTATTGTCAATTTTAAGATCCGGCAGGCCGTGAGATGGAGATTTGCAAGTAAAAACGCTCTGCCGACAGATCGGCAAAGCGTTTGTGCTGGCAAAGCCTTTATAAACCGGAAAATACGGATCGAAGACCATACTCCTGTCAGTTCGCGTCTGTTCAGGAACTGCTTGATTTCAGCCATCCCGGCATCGGCCGCATTTTGACGCCCGAGACGAGCCCCATGGCGGCAAACATGGTCATCACCGATGAACCTCCGTAGCTGAAGAAGGGAAGTGTGATGCCGATGATTGGTGTAAGGCCTATACACATGCCGATATTTTCGAATACCTGGAAGATGAGCATGGCAGCGACACCGGTGCAGACAAGCGCACCCATCCCGTTGCGCGCTTTCGTGGCAATGTACAGGCAGCGGAATATTATTATGCACAAAAGGACCAGGATGGCAACGGCTCCTATCATGCCGAGTTCTTCGCCCGCAACCGCGAAGATCAGGTCAGTCTGCTTCGCGGGAAGGCTCCCGGACTGTGTCTGCTTACCTTTGAAAATGCCTTGCCCCAACAGCTTGCCCGATCCGATGGCCATTTTGCTGCGCGAAGCCTGATAACCGTAGCCGAGAGGGTCAAGAGTATCGTCAAGGACAACGAGTATCCTCATCTTCTGGTAGTATCCGAGCGAGTCCCAAAGTATGGGGAAAACAGCCACGCATGCCGCGCCGGCAATGAGGAACCACCATAAACGGACACCGGCGGTAAATGCCATGCAGATAAAAATAAATATATAGACGATCGTCATACCCATGTCTCCCGACGAAACCCAGATCAGGCTGACATAGATCATCAGGTGGCCAAAAAGCAGGAGCATCGAGCGTATCGAGCTCAAATGCTCGCGCTGAGCGTACATCTGCTTGGCGAGAAGCAGGATGTAAGTTATCTTTACGACTTCGGCGGGCTGCACACTCATTTTGATACCGGGTATCACAAGCCAGCTCCTGTTGCCGCCGACGTCGACCCCGAAAAAAATCGTTGAGGCTATAAACAGTATGTTGAAAGCAAGGATCCATTTCCAATATTCAGACAGGTCATATATATCTATAAGCGAGAAAAGCACAAAAAGTATGATGCCGAGTATGATACCTATTCCCTGCACCATAATAAATCTGGAGGTATTTGAGTAACTCAGTGTCGCGCTCAATATGAGCAGCAGGCCAAAAATCGAACAGATCAGGCATACCGACAGCAGGAACATGTCGGCTTCCTTTATGAAACGTCTGACGCTTTTCCAAAAGTATTTCATGAGTTGCCCCCGCAGGTTTTTCGATCTTCCGGTCCGGTAAAATGTCCGACCGGCCGTGGTAAGGGATCTTATTTTACTATTGTACACTGAATTCCGTTCAAGGTAAAGAAGGTTATATTTTTCGCCAAAAACTTTTGACCGATATTAAGAGATGTGATATAATCCTTTGGAACAAAATGAAAGCGGTCATGGAAATGATTGTATTGGAAGTACGTACTCAAAATGAAGAAGAGACCGAGCAGGTCGGGGAAAAGTTGGGCTCGATGCTCAAGCCCGGCTCGGTGGTCGCCCTGTTTGGCGACATGGGGGCGGGCAAGACGGTTTTCGTCCGGGGCCTTGCAAGAGCAGCCGGTTATAGCGGCCGTGTGACCAGCCCGACATATTCTCTCGTAAACGAGTATGAAGGCTCGATACCTGTTTTCCATTTCGACATGTACCGCCTTCGGGGCGAAGAGGAGCTCTATGAGATCGGATGGGAAGAATACCTTGAGCGCGGGGGGATCTGCGCGGTCGAGTGGAGCGAGCGGATCGTCGATGCCCTTCCTCCGAATGCGATTTACGTGTCACTGAGAGCTCTCGGAGAGAATCAGCGACTTATCAGGATAGAGGAGAAATCGGACAATGCGCATCCTGGCGATTGAATCATCGGCAAAAGCCGCATCCGTCGCGGTAGTCCGCGATGATGTGCTGGAGGCCTATGCGTATCAGAATACCGGCCTGACGCACTCAAGGACTCTTATGCCCATGGTTCGGGATGCACTTCGAAACGCCGATCTGTCGCTTGATGACATCGATCTCATTGCAGCGGCCAACGGACCCGGTTCCTTTACCGGGCTGAGGATAGGCGTAGCCGCGGCAAAAGGCCTTGCATGGGCCGCGCAAAAGCCCGGCATCGGAGTTTCGACACTGGAGGCCATGGCCAGGAACCTGGCACATGTGAAAGCTGTCATATGCTGCGTCATGGATGCAAGGCGGGGAGAGTATTATAACGCTTTGTTTGAAAGTGACGGCATCGAACCGAGAAGGTTATGCGAGGACCGTACCATACCGCTTGAAAAGCTCGCAGATATTTTGGCCAGGCTGGATACCATGGTGGTACTGGTCGGGGACGGAGCAAATTCGGCATTTGAACGCCTGGAACAGGAATGTCCTGATATAACTCTTGCGCCTCCCCATTTGATCCATCAGTCTGCATACGGAGTGGCTATGGCCGCAAAAGCCGCATATACGCAACGACGCCCTGCAGACCTTTCTGCGCTGGACCCGGTTTATATACGTATGCCGCAGGCCGAGAGGGAAAGGCTGGAGAGGGAAAAAGAAAGGGAAAAACGGGGAGAATAAGTATGCTCCGTTTTTATGATAGTCAGGCTTGGCAATCTACTTGGCAGGCAATCTAATCAAGGAAGGGAACATGAACATGGAAAATCTAACAATACTGGATCATCCTCTTATCCAGCATAAGCTGTCGATTTTGCGTGACAAACACACAGGGGCTAAGCAGTTCCGTGAGCTGGTCGGTGAGATAGCGACTCTGATGTGCTATGAGGCGACTCGCGACCTGCCCCTCGAGGATGTGGAGGTCGAAACCCCCATTACAAGGACTGTCTGCAAACAGATTTCGGGCAAGAAGTTGGCGATTGTTCCCATACTGCGCGCCGGTCTCGGAATGGTGGACGGCATTTACCAGCTCGTACCTTCGGTAAAGGTGGGGCACATCGGGCTTTACAGGGACCCTGAAACCTTGCAGCCCGTTGAGTATTACTGCAAGCTTCCCTCCGATATAAAGGATCGAGAGGTGATAATACTCGATCCGATGCTCGCCACCGGAGGTTCCGCCGCTGCGGCGATCGATTTCATCAGGAAGCGCACGGACCGCAGCATCAAATTCATGGCGATAATCGCCGCACCCGAGGGCGTGAAAAAGATCCACGAAAAGCATCCCGACGTTCACATATATTGTGCCGCGATGGATGAGAAGCTAAACGATCACGGATACATCGTTCCCGGACTTGGAGATGCCGGAGACCGGATTTTCGGAACAAAGTAAACAAAGCGGTTCGGACCTGGATCCGAACCGCTTTATATCATATCTGATATATTCCGGCTTTACTTTCCGGACTGTTTTCACTATCTGCGCCTGCGGCTTCCCCTGTAGTACTTCTTGTTCATCTTCCTCCTGCGGCTGTTGTATATTATCGCGATGATGATGTACAGAAAGAGCAGAGCAGCAAGTCCTGCAATGGACCACTTGACCCATGTCTGAGCCATGAAGGAGTGGAACTGGTCCATGTAATACAACACCTGGTCACGCTGGACCGAATTCAGCGCCACCAAACTCAGCGTGCCAAAGTTCCTTCCCTTGTAGGTGAGAGTGATTTCGCCCAGTTTCTGGCCCTTTGTTATCGGTGCGGTTATCTGGTCTTCATCGTAAATGACGATCTTCCTTTCAACGTCCGCAGGATCAAAGTCATTAGGCAGCAGGGCCTCGACGGAGCTGGAAGTATTGAGCACGACATAGTCTGTATCCTTGGCAAGCCGCACTTTGACTTCGGTTATGGGTTCCCTTGAAGATATGACCGTTTGGTAGGAAAAGTTGGCGAAAGCCCACTCAAACAGGTTTCTCGTGTCCACAAAGCTCATGATTTTGCCGGTCTCCTCATCCCTCTCGGCGCCCATCACTACCGAAACGAGGAAAAGATCGTTCTTTTCGGCGGAAGAGACCAGGCAGTGTCCGGCAGCCGAGGTATAACCGGTCTTGATGCCTTTTGCGTACGGATAGACGTAATCCGGCTGTTTCAGGGGGGAAATCAGGTGGTTGGTGTTGTAGAAGTAGCGCTCTTCGGACTTGTTCGTTGCGGGTATCGTGATGCTCGCAGTGTTGCATATTTCAAGAAAGAGAGGGTGTTTGAGCGCTTCCAGGACCATTTTGTACAAATCACGGGCGGTGGTATAGTGGTCATCCTGCGTCAGGCCGTGTGTATTTGCGAAGTGGGTGTCCCGGCAGCCCAACTCCTGTGCGCGTTTGTTCATAAGAGCCACAAAGGCCGGAATGCTGCCGGATATATGTTCTGCAGCTGCATTGCACGCGTCGTTTCCCGATGCGATGAGGATGCAGTACAGCAAATCCCTCAGGCTGATTTCTTCCCCGATTTTCAAACCGGCTGTAGAACTGTCGGGGTGAAGGTCTGCAAGGGCAGAAGCGGATACGGTGACCGTCTCGTCGAGCTTGCCGTATTCAATGATGAGCAGGGCAGTCATGATCTTGGTCAGGGATGCCGGATTTGCGTGTTCGTCTGCCTTTTTCTCGTAGAGCACCTCTCCGCTCGCGGGCTCGACCAGAAGGGCACGGGCAGAATTGACCTCTATCATGTCGATCGCCTTGGCTGCCGGATGCCCAAAATATATGAACAAAGATAATGTCATAAAACAACACATCAAGCGGCTGATGAATCTTGATGCAGGCAAGGAGTATGTAGCTTTTTTCATTATCTGCTCCTTATAATATGATCATTTTAGCTTCAGAAGTGTTTTATCCGAAATCGACACTGAAAACGATCCGGTAAGTTTATTCGGTACAGGTGAACATAATGCCGGAGATAACATATGGACGGGGCATATAACTTCTGTTATAATTATCAATAAATCCACCTGTCCATGTTTTATTATAACAAACAAGTGTCGAATGGGCAACCGAGAAAACATAAGTTGACGTAAAATAACATTTTTGGACGGGGTGGATCATGAGTTACCGGCGCATAATCACGACGATGCTGTTCCTGGCTGTTTGCTGTCTGATGTTTTCGTTCGGCTTTTTGATCGGCAGAAGGACCGTCGGAGGAACGTACACGATTATGACCGAGAGTGAAAGCATCGGCCGTCAGATCAGATCCGCAACAGGCCTGAAAGGCTCTGGCGAAGGAGAGTCCGCGGCTGCCGGTTTTGACGCTATATCACACAAAGAGAGCGATGGGTATTCAGACAGTGAAAATCCTGCCGACATTATAGACAGGGCCGATGCCGCCGTTTCCCATAAGGCGGATTCGTCAGAAGTTGAAGGATTATTGGTGAACATTAATACGTGCACGGTTGAGCAGCTGACGCTTCTGCCATCGATCGGTGAGACCAGGGCGAAGAGTATTATCAGGTACAGGGAAGAAAACGGCCCTTTCAGGAGCATAGCGGACATCATGCAGGTTCCCGGCATAGGGGAGTCCATATTCGACAGGATAAAGCAATATATTTATGTCGATATGGACGAAGGCACAGGCAGGTAAGTCATATACATAAAGGGGAGGGTTACATGAAAATACTGGTGGTAGACGACGAGAGGACCCTGGTCAAGGGGATCAAGTTCAACCTGGAAAACGACGGGTACGAAGTGGAGTGCGCATATGACGGGGAGCAGGGGGTCGAGATAGTCAGAAGGGGAGGGATAGACCTTGTGATCCTTGACCTCATGATGCCGAAGATGGACGGGTTTGAGGCATGCAGGCGCATCCGTGAGTTCTCCAACGTTCCTATCATAATGCTGACAGCAAAGAGCGAAGATACGGACAAGATCATCGGTTTTGAATACGGGGCCGACGACTATATAACAAAGCCTTTCAACATAATGGAACTCAAAGTCCGCATCCGCGCTATCCTTCGCCGCGCTTCGAACGAAACCAAACGGGTGGAGGAAGAACCACGCATAAGACGCGGACATATAGAAATCGACACATACAGCCGCAATGCTTATATCGACGGGAAAGTGGTAGACCTGACCGCCAAGGAATACGACCTTATCGAGCTCCTTATGAACAACCCCGGACGTGTCTACAGCCGCGAAAACCTCCTGAACATCGTATGGGGTTATGAGTATCCGGGAGATATCCGGACAGTCGACGTGCATATACGGAGGCTCAGGGAAAAGCTTGAGAGGAATCCGGCGCAGCCTGAGTTCATCCTGACCAAATGGGGGGTAGGCTACTATTTCAGGGCGTAAATCGAGGTTTTCAATAAATGTGGGCATACAGCTTAAGGTGGCACTTTCTTACATCGCCATCATAGTTTGTATGCTCATTTTATTGAACATATATCCCATTCTGGTCAGCCAGAACTTCATCTTCCGGTCAAAGCAGGATACGATGCAGGACAAGGCCACGCAATATTCCCGCCTGCTGTCCACACTGGATTCGATAAACCGGGACTCGGTCGAGAAGATGATGAACTTACTTGATGACAGGGGCAGTTACCGAGTCATCATCACCGATGACAACCTCATGGCGGTCTATGACAACACGATCACCGATAATGTGCTGGGAAAAATAATCCTGCTCCAGGAAATACGACTGGCGATGGAGGGAAACGACGTTTTCTACGCGACATACGACAGGGACAGGATCGTGAGTAAAGCTGCTTCCCCGATAACTATCGGAGGACGGGTAAACGGAGTCGTATATCTGTATGAATCCGATGTTGAGCTTGCGGCCCTCCTTTCAGACATCCAGACCAACCTGTCTACTATCGCCTTCCTTATAAGCGTGGTCGTCGTTGGGCTCAGCCTTATGATGTCCAAGTTCCTGACAAGCAGGATAAGCACACTGCTCGCTGCGATACGGAGGGTAAGGGAAGGCGAATACGGGCACAGGGCAAAGATCAAGGGCAGGGACGAGCTGGCCGAGATCGCCAAGGAGTTCAACGCTCTGTCGGAGAGGTTTGAACGTGTCGAAAACATGAGGCGCCAGTTCGTTTCCGACGCTTCACATGAGTTGAAGACCCCTCTTGCCTCAATAAAGGTGCTTGCGGACTCGATAACCCAGACGAAGGACATGCCGCCGGAGATGATAAGGGAATTCGTAGAAGACATAGGAAATGAGATAAACAGGCTCACGCGTCTTGCCGAAAAGCTGCTGAGCATCACTCGCCTTGATTCGAACGTTGAGGCCGAAGTGTCGAGAGTGGACGTCAAAGAGGTCATCATGCGCGCCGCGCATACGCTCAATCGTTTGGCTCAGCCTGAGGGCATCGGCATCATGCTTGAGCTGAGCGACGACTGCTACATCGACGCAAATGAGGACGATATATACCAGATAGTATTCAACCTTATCGAAAACGCCATCAAATATAATGTAAAGGGCGGACAGGTAAGGGTGTTTCTGTTCATGAAAGAAGATAAGGTCCACTTTATTGTCAGCGACACCGGTGTCGGGATCGCCAAAGAGGACCTGGACAGGATATTCGAGAGGTTTTACCGGGTCGACAAGGCAAGATCGAGGGAAGCCGGCGGAAGCGGTCTCGGGCTTGCGATAGTACAGAATGCCGTAACGCGCCTTAACGGAACGATAGAAACCGAAAGCACCCTTGGCGAAGGGACACGTATAACCGTGACGTTCCCTTGCGCAAAAAGCCGTTCCGCAGGGAAGGGGGGCTTGTCATGATCAGGCGGATTTTCTCCGTTTTTTTGTTTATGCTCATTTTGCTCGGCGGCTGCAAACGCAGTGAGTATGAGGGTGAATATATCGAGGTGTACTATCTGCGCGATATATCAGCCCCGATTTCCGACGGTGCTTTAGCAGCGGTAAAATATCCAGTTTACCAATATAGAGACAAAATTGAGACGGCGGTAAAGAAGCTGCTGTCAAAGCCGGACGACGAAAGCCTGAGATGCCCGTTCCCCGACGATGTTGAGCTGGTTGGGATCGAGTATTCCGGAAATGTCGTAACAGTGAATCTTTCCGAAGAATATGGGGAAATGTTCGGGGCGGAACTTGCCGCCGCGAACGTGTGTACGGTGCTTACCCTATGCGGGATAGACGGAGTCAGCGAGGTAAGTATCACCGTAAACGGAAAGCCGCACCCCGCCCTTTCAGTCGACAGGCTTTCTGCAGACAGTGTGGTCACAGGCGACCTTTCGCTGAAACCCGTTGAGTTCCAGGCTTTACTGTATTTCAGTGACGGAAACTCCGAATATGTGGTAGAGGAACACAAAAACATAATCATACGTGAAAATGAATCTATTGCAAAATATGTGGTCGAAGAGCTTATAAAAGGTCCCGACGAAGACAGCATCGCGGAAGGATACAAGCGGATCATCCACCCCGATACAAAGCTCCTGAAAATCGAGACGATCAACAACATCTGCTATGTGAATTTCTCGAAGGAATTCCTTGAAGGTATCCGCAAGAGCAGAGCAGTCGAAGTCCAGACTCTGTACTCCATAACCAATTCCCTGTGCGCTCTGGACGGGATCAACGGGGTCCAGTATCTTGTCGAGGGCGAAAGGATATACGGAAACGAGGTTATGAGGCGCAACGACACTGTCATCGGGGCTTATTATGATCCGTCCATCAGTGAAACCCTGTATATAGTATCTTCGGACGGGAAGTACCTCGAATCCCTTCCGGTGAGGATAGAAGCCATCACAGGTTACGAACTTGAGCGGCTCATAGTGGAAAAGCTGATTTCCGGCATCGACGGCTACGGATTTTTGTCAATGATACCGAAGGGAACTATGCTTTTAGGTATTGACATTGACAGATATACGTGCATAATTAATTTTTCAAAGGAGTTTATTGTAAACGACCACATCTACGACAGGAACCTTATAATCCAGTCGATCGTTTTGTCGCTTACGGAGGCCAATGAGAACATCCGGAATGTCAGGATCATGGTAAACGGCAATTACATCAACAACGGCGAACCATTTTACCCTGACTACAGCCTGGTCGGGGTTGGGTGATAAATGTTATTATGGAAAGGATGATAGGCATGAAATTCGACACAAAGGCCATCCATGCGGGGTACGCTCCGGATCCTGCGACCCACTCAAGAGCGGTCCCGATCTACATGACCTCCGCGTACGCATTCGAGAGCATCGAGCATGCGCGAAGGTTGTTCGCATTGGAAGAAGGAGGCAACATTTACACCCGTATCATGAACCCGACGACCGATGTCCTCGAGAAGAGAGTGGCGGCTCTCGACGGCGGCATCGGTGCAATGGCTGCGGCAAGTGGTCACAGTGCGATAACGATGGCAATTCTGAACATTGCGAATTCAGGGGACGAAATAGTTGCTGCCCGGGCCATCTACGGCGGCGCAGTCAATCTGTTGTCGAAGACCCTGGGACAGCTTGGCATAAAGACGCACTTTGTCGACGCGCACGACCCCGAAGCGTTCAGGCGCGCGACAAACGACAGGACTCGCGCATATTTTATTGAGACGATGGGAAATCCCCTTGGCGACGTGCCCGATATAAGGGTGATTGCGGACATCGCACATGAGAACGGGATCCCGCTCATAGCGGATAACACTGAAGGGACTCCGTATTTGCTCCGTCCCATCGAGCACGGCGCCGATATCGTCGTATACTCGTCAACAAAGTATCTGTCGGGCAACGGCACCGTACTTGGCGGTATAATAGTGGACGGCGGCAAATTCAGGTGGAAGGACAATCCCAGGTTCCCGGATTTCAACCGGCCGGACGAAAGTTACCACGGGATCGTCTATGCGGATGCATGCGGCGACGCTGCGTATATCACAAAGATCCGTACGCATATCCTGCGTGACATAGGTGCCTGCATATCCCCGTTCAACGCGTGGGTGACCCTGCTGGGCATTGAGACGCTCGGACTTCGTATGAAGCGCCACTGCGAAAACGGGCTGAAGGTTGCCGAGTTCCTCCGGTCACATCCCATGGTGGAAAATGTGAGCTACCCGGCGTTGCCGAGTTCTCCGTATCATGAGGTGGCAAAGAAGTATTTTACGAACGGACAGAGCCCGGTATATTGCTTTGATATCAAGGGTACGAGGGAAGTTGCAGCCAAATTCTGCGACAGCCTCGAGATGATATCTATAGTCGCAAACCTTGGCGATTCCCGCACTATCTTAAACTGCCCGTCTGTTACCACCCACTCGCAGCTATCCGACGAGCAGCTTGCAGCCATCGGTTTGAAACCCGGCACGATCCGCCTCTCCGTCGGATTGGAAGATCCTGAGGACATAATCGCGGATCTCGCCCAGGCCCTTGAAAAGTGCACGAAGTAGCTCTGAAAATCCACAATATAGCAAACAGCCCTGTGGAAGGTCACGCCCGCAGGGCTGTTTTTTGAAAATCAGAAAAAACTCACTGCCAAATATTGACGGTTTTTTCTCATATGATATACTTTAATCAGATAACTATAAAATACTCAAGAGAGGGGAAGTAAAAATGTCATTGGTCCACATGAACTTTGAAAGCCAGTATCTGGGGAACAACTATGAGTTCAGCATCATACTCCCGGACAAGCCCAGGAACGTACACCCCAAGGATTTCTACGGAAGCGGGCAAAAATACAAGGTGCTGTGGCTGCTGCACGGAACTTTCGGTGACCACACAGACTGGATACGCAAGTCGAATATCGAGCTTTACGCATGCGAAAGGGACCTGATCGTCGTAATGCCGAGCGCAATGAACAGCAACTACTCCAACTGGCCGAATTTCGGAACAGGCTACGCGATGTTCGATTTTCTTACTGAAGAGCTTATGCCGCTGGTTTACAACTGGTTTCCGGCATCCGACAAGCGCGAGGACAATTTCATAGCCGGTCTTTCAATGGGCGGCGGCGGAGCGATAAAGTATGCCGTCAACCATCCGGACAAGTTTGCGGCCGCCGCAATACTGTCCTCCTGTCCGAGAAACCTGCGGGAGATCGATCTGGAGACTGCGCCGCAGCGCACAAAGGTTTCGATCATGAACGCCGGCGGATTGGATGCCTACATAAACTCATACGAGAATACCTGGGATATCCTTGCGGAACTGAACGCAAAAGGTAACCTGCCAAGGCTGTACTTTGCGTGCGGGACGAACGATTTCCTGTATGACAGCTTCAGGAAGTTCAGGCAGTATGCTGAAGAGATCGGACTCAAAGCCGAATTCGAGGAGATCGAAGGATACCGCCATGAATGGAGATTCTGGGATCTGACCATACAGCATGCGCTCACATTCTTCGGACTTGATACAGATAATGCTGGAAATCCGTTCTAGTTAAGATTGCCGCTTCATGACTCAATATCGGCTGCACGCCGGTCCGATGCGGTCAAGGTAAATGAGCAGGTAAAGTACTGTTTATGAATAGTTGCTGCCAATCCGGCGGCAGCTATTTTTTATGATATTTTTTCCTGGTAGCTCAGCTACAGTGATTCATAGTGATTTGACAGTCAAAATATCCTCCCAAAGCTGATCCGGATATCTCCATGATCTGCTCCAGGAGGATATTATCAAATCAGATGACAGAAAATATGCCCCACCATATAATTGCTGGTATATTTAACTGGCTATTAACTCAAGGATGAATGACTACATACAACGAAAGGTTTTATATTTACCTTCTTACCATCCCAGTGATTGCAGGTATTTGCGGCTCATCTCGACCGCTTCCAGGCGCGAACGGCCGACCGACTCGTCCTGTTCAACGACGACCCACCTGGCTCCTGCCTTCAGCGAAGCCTCAAGAATGGAAGGCATATCCTGAACTCCGTGTCCCACGGGACGGAACTCAAAGTAGCCGCTGTCTTCTTCCTTTTCTTCCGCTTCGATACCGATCAGCTGGTAAAGGTTCCTGGGATTGCCCTCCATGTAGAAGTCTTTCAGGTGGACTATCGGGCTGCGTCCCGAATATTTTACTATATAGGCGGCAGGGTCTTCGCCGGCGACTTTGACCCAGCAGGTGTCCAGTTCGGTCTGCAGCAGATCCGCCGGCACATGGGCGTAAAGGTAATCGAGACCGTAACTGCCGTCAGGCATTCTGACGAACTCGAAATCGTGGTTGTGATACAGCAGTGTCATGCCGTTTTCCCTGCAGAGCTGTCCGATCCTTGTGATCTGCTCGATGACCTCAGGGAATCTCGGAGTATTTGGGCGTACATCCTCGGTCATATACGGCACCACTACATACTCGCATCCGATTTCTTTGTAGTCCCTGATCACCTTTTCCGTATCGTTCACCATTTCATCATATGGGACATGTGCGGAAATCGGGATCAGGCCAAGTTCATTGAGAATGGCTTTGACCTCTGACGGAGCAAGGCCGTACAGCCCTGCAAGTTCAACGCCGTCGTAACCCATCTGCCTGACTTTTTGCATGGTTCCCCGGAAATCTTTTTCGGCCTCATCCCTGACCGAATACACCTGAAGCGCAACTGGAAGCTTGCTCATTGTAACATCTCCTTTATCAATCATTATTATTGTCGATCATCATAAACCGGGCACATCCGTGAAACGGCAGGATCCGGACCACGTCCCCCCGGGATCGGTGCGGTAACTATTAAGTTGCCTCTATTGCCAAAGCTGGTTTGATGACATAGGACGTGCCTTTGAGGTATGGATCACGATTTGTCGTCCAGTCTGAAATCATCGTCGCTCAAACCGCGAGTAACAAGCCTTGCGGGTTTCGGCGGGACCCGCTTCAGAGGCTCATATTTAAAATGACGGCAGGAATCGCTTGCGTGAGTCACGCCCCTGTATTTGCAGGAAAGTTCGACATTGTTCAGCTTCTTCCCGTAACGACAGTAAGCGCACATCGGTTCAATGGTTTTCCGGAAGAGCATATGTATTTCCTCCACGTTTTATCAACGATATCTACTGCCAACTGATAGCTGATCAAGCGGAATGCTACACTATTCATTCGGCATTTTCAGGATCAGTTTCTTCATGAGCTCGTGTCCCTTAGATACGAAAAGTCCGGTATTTGCAGCATGGCTTTCGGTAAAATGCTCAGCGTGTTTTGTGCCCTCTTCATTGCTTCTATACAGGACAAACGGTACCGGATCGGATGTATGTGTGCGAAGCGAAACGGGAGTCGGATGATCGGGCAAAAGCAAGATCGAGTAATCGCAGCCCGATTTTTCAAGGCCGTCGATGACTCTGCGCAAGACGTCCCTGTCTATAAGTTCGATCGCACGGGTTTTATCAAGAGCGTTGCCCTGGTGCCCGCATTCATCGGGTGCTTCGATATGTATAAAGACAAAATCGGCGCCGTTCGTCAGCTGCTCAAGAGCGCAATCGGCTTTTCCCCTGAAATTGGTGTTGATGTTTCCGGTTGCCCCGGGTACTTCGGGCGCGCGCATTCCGGCACAGATACCGATGCCTTTGACCAGGTCAACTGCCGATATGACCGAACCGTCGATCCCGAACTTGTCCCTGAAAAGGGGCAGGGAAGGAGATGTGCCCTCACCCCAAAACCAACAGGCGTTGGCAGGGTGGAGTCCCCTTTCTATTCGCGAGAGATTTACCGGGTGGCTTCGCAGTATTTCACGGGAGCGCTCCATCAGGCCAAGGAGCAGTTCGCCATAACGACCTTTTGGGAGGTGTTCCTTTACCAGGTGCCCGGATATGTCGTGGGGCGGCGTGCATTTGCTCCCGGTTTCGGCGTTTCGAAGAACGAGGCAATGCCTGTAGCTTACGCCGGGAAAAAGATCGACATTTTCGGATCTGAACTCTTCACGCAGGGCTGAGATAAGGAGCCTTGCTTCATCTGTAGATATTTCTCCGGCGGAATAATCCACCATAATTGCGTCTTCGATAGCCGGACTGTCGGACAGTGTGACGAGATTGCAGCGCATCGCAATATCATTGGGTCCTAAAGACACACCCATGCTTACCGCTTCCAGCGGTGATCTGCCCGTATAGTATACCGACGGGTCATAGCCGAGGACCGAAAGGTTAGCGACGTCGGAACCCGGGCTCATCCCTCCGGGGATGGTATTTACCAGTCCCACGTCACCGTTCCTTGCAAGGAAATCCATGGCCGGAATATCGGCCGCTTCCAGGGGTGTCCTTCCGCCGAGCTCATCCAGCGGCCTGTCGGCCATCCCGTCTCCCAGTATAACGACGTATTTCATTTATATATTCTCCACTGTTCAAGTCAGGTTTTTCCGGTGATTTCGTGCCTGCATCTGGGGCAGGTTATGATGACCTTTCCTTTGCCCCTGGGTACGCGAAGCGATGCTTTGCATGACGGACAGGTGAAGTACTTATGGGCTTTATCGAGCCTTCTGGTGTTCCAGTTGTTGAACCTGCTCTTTACGGTGAGCCAAAAAGACAGAAATTTCCGGTTCTCTGCCTGCCGCTTATAAACATTGCGTGACAGGACCCGGAAAAAACCATATCCATATGGTATGAGCGGTAACAAGCGCAGATAGGGGATGCCGATAAAGGACGTAATGATTGATATCAAAAGTCCAAGAAGAACGGCGGCTATCGAAAGGTGATCTACACCGTTGCGTCCGAACATGAAATTCCTTAACCAGTTCATTTAGATCCTCCCAACGCAGGCAGACACGTCTAGGTATCATTATAAAGTTTATTTCGGACCGAGTCAATACCGGCGGGGGGCCTCAAACAGCCTAAAAAAGATGTGAGCCGGGGGTCAGCAGACCCCGCGGCGTGTAATGAATTTGATGAATTGAAAGACCGCTATCAGCACCATCGTTCCGGCAGCTACTGCCACGATCAAAATCGGGAGCTCCAGAAGGATCAATATGTCTATTATAATTCCAAGCAAGCTAGCGGCGATAGCGATAAATGATGAGTAAATGAGGCATTTGAGGTTGGTGCGATAAAGATCTTTTCGCATTGAATAGAATGCAACCAGCGCCAGGGACAAAACGGAAATGCCAAGGACGACCAGATATACTATGTTGAGGTCCGTCAGAGCTCCGAAAAGTCCCAGTAATGAAACTATAAACCCTACAGCGGCTGCGATTATGATGTTACGCAACCTACAGGAATCGTGCATTGCAGCACCTCCTTTCAAGTCACTACATCATATGCTGCCGGTTCGCAAAAGAACAATGGATTTGACAAAATTTGTGCCCTGGGCCTTGTACATTTCGCGTCATTCTGTCTGTCAATGCGGAATTTCGCTGAATATACTGCCATAGGCTCTCAAATTACGTCGAACGGTCTGCGCGTGCGCCGAATAAAGACGCAGGCAACTGGCAGCCGGACGGAAAACTTGGCCGGACGAAAGGAGCGTGCCGGAGATGGAAATCGTCTGCCTTGGCCTTGGGCTTATGATTTTGATAGCCGTCAACATCGTGCTTGGTTCGCTGAGTGCGATTTTTCAAAACGAATTTTGCCCGATTAAGCTTAGACAGGGCATCATAAAAGCAGGGATCGTAGCCATATGCTTCGCCGCGACATATCTGGTCGGATTTCTGAACCCCAATATCGTCGCCGTTGAGGTAAATGGCGTTCAGGTATCTGTAAAGACAGGTATCGATCTGGTCGTACTTGTCGGTTACTATCATTATGCGAAGCAGGTATTGGAAAAGCTGACCGATATCATCAAGGGAGACATGTTTGTTTCTGAGATCCAACTTTTCAATGGCAGGAAAAAGAAAAACGGGACCGACCCAAAGGAGCAGAAAAATGATCTGCCTGGATCTGTCACTTCAGCAGTTGACATAGATCCGTTGCCTGAAGAATGTGGATCAGAGCCTGACCTGCCGGCGGAGCCGGCACCGGTCAAAACTGATCAGGGCATGAACATCGTCATCCATCTGTTTGTTTATGATATGGAAGGAGAAAATAAATCCATGCAATCCATGCAATCTGATCCGAAACCTGAACAACAGGAGTAAAAAAGGAATCAGGCTCCTCACAGCTGAAGAGCCTGATCATTATTATGCGTCCATGAGGTCGCTGATACTTTCGTATGACTTCCCAGGGACTGCGTTTAGTTTTCTAGTTTACGTTGTTTGACGTATCAGGAGATACGGCCTTTTTCTCTTTTTTCTGCCCGATGCTCAGGATGAGGTTCAGGAGTATTCCGAATATCGCTGCTCCTGCCACGCACGGTACGTTAAGTCCGAAGAAGGGAATGTTCCCTCCGAACTGATATTGGCCGCCGACACCGATGACCATGATAGTTGCGATCACTGCGATGTTTTTTGCGCTGAACATGTCAGCCTTGTTCTCGATCAGGATCGCTATACCCTGTGCAGCGATCGCACCGAACAGGTAGATCTCCAGGCCGCCTATAACTGCCTGCGGGATCGAATAGATCGCATTAATGAGGGGAGTGAAGCAGGAGATTATCATGGCGATTATTGAGGCGGCGATAAGTACCGGTACCGAGAAGACCCTGGTGATCGCCATTGCGCTGATGTTTTCGCCGTAGTTGGTTCCTGCCGGGCCGCCGATGAATCCCGCAACTATGTCGCCGATTCCGTCGCCGATCAGGTTCTGACCCAGGCGGTTCGCAATGTCGTATTTTTTGCCTGAACCTTTCTGCTTGGCAAGGTTGTTGACATAGATGTCAAGCTGATATACGTGGGCGGTAGATTCGGGGATCGTAGCTATTGCTATGGGCATTATCGCTGCAACTGCTTCAAGGGAGGGTTTGGGCAGAGTAAACTTGGGCAGGGCAACCAGGCTGTTTGAAAGGTTGTCCAGAGATTTGAACAGGTTCACGCCTGTAACTTTCATCACTATAAAGGCTGCGATACAGCCGACGATCGGTCCGAGCAGCAAGGGCAGCTGGCTCCAGATACCTTTGAGATAGACCGAGAAGAGTATGGTAGCAAACAGTGTGACCAGTGAAACAATCCATGCCATGTTGGAGGCAAGCTGTGTATCTGTCGCTGCTACGGTCGAAGGAGCCGCAGACGCATCACCGAGCGCGACTGCCGCCAGGGTCAGGCCGATCACCATTGCGATGGGGCCGGTGATGGTGGGAGGAAGGATCTTCTCGATGGATTCCTTTCCGAACTGCTTGACTATCAATCCTGCGGCTATCGATACAAACCCTGACATTACGATACCGAATTGTGCTATCGATATCCTCTCGTTCAACCCAAGGTCTGCCAGATGAGGTGCGGACATCAGGCCGATGATCGCTGCGATGTAGGAGAAGCTGGAACCATAGTACAGGGGCAGTTTGCCTTTCGTTACGATGATAAAGCAGATGGTAGCAAGTCCGCTTGCAAAGATGGTAGTTGAAACATGGAAACCTGTTAAGAGAGCCACGGCGATAGTAGCCGGGAACATTACTATTACCTGCTGGATCGCGTAGAGGATCAGCTTCCAGAACGGTGGCCGTTCATCCGGCAGATATCCTATGACGTGTTGCTTGTTTGGCATGTTGTTTCCTCCTCTGATTCACTTCTGTAATATATGGAACGCTTTCGCGTTGCAAACTTATTTTTCGTACAGCCTTATCAGGTTTTGACCGTCCGTTTCTTCGAGCATGACTGCGACTACTTCGTTTCGCGATGTGGGGATATTCAGGCCCACATAGTCAGCTCTGATCGGAAGTTCCCTGTGTCCCCTGTCGACCAGTACCGCGAGTTGGATCCTGGCAGGTCTTCCCAGTTCGGTAACGGCGTCCAGTGCGGCGCGCGCTGTCCTTCCGGTATAGATGACATCGTCAACCAGGATGACAGTCTTGTCTACGACGGAAAAGGGAACGTTCGTCCCGTTCAATACCGGGGAATCCGATGTGAGTGACAGGTCATCGCGGTACAGGGTTATGTCAAGCTCGCCGACTTCGACCGCTGCTCCCTCGATATCCTCGATATTCCTGGCGATCCGTCTTGCCAGGGGCACGCCTCTGGTCTTTATGCCCAACAGGCATACATTGTCGATACCGTGGTTCTTTTCAAGGATCTGATAAGACATCCTTTTGACGGTACGAATGATTTTGTCCTCATCGAACAGGTCCGCCTTGATCTTCACATCGCCCACCTCCCTGCACAAGAAAAGCCTTGTCCGCACAGACGCAGACAAGGCCAATTTGCTCGGAATCAATCCGTTATACACTTCCAGTATGCAAATATCTTGTCGGCATCTCTGTACCGAATTAAAGACATTTTATTCTCACGCATTGTACCATCCGGCAACACCTATGTCAATACAAATTTTGAGTTTTTATAAAAATTTTCGATAGAAAACGAGCATGTCATTCCGAGATGCAATCTTCAGGTTCCTTGTCATCCCGAAGGCCCTTGAATACGGGCTGACGCATTGAGCCGCCCGGGGTTTTCATCATATATTTGACGGTGCAAACCAAAACCGGTTCTATCCATATAGCGTTCCGGTTTCCGGGCGGAACGTGTTCGAAGGGAGGGTCGTCCAGTCTTCGGACCGATTTGACGATATGAAAATCGGATGTGGATATCCCGAGAGTAACATGTCCCTTATATATGAGAGACTTGTTTTCGGATCCGCGTGAGCCGTATTGCCCAAGTACCAAACTGACGATGCCCGGCTCTTTTTCGATATATCCGCAGACCACGAAGTCCTCATCGATAAGGTTCTTTATTTTGATCCATTCCTTCGTGCGCACTCCGGGCAGATATCTGCTCTCCTTCTTTTTTGCGACGATCCCCTCGAGTCCGTTTTCTTCCGCCAGTTTGTAAAAAGCGATCCCGTCATTTTCTATATACCTTGAAATCGCAAGTCGTTCATTCTCCATGACGGTCTCGGCAAGCAGCTGCTTTCGTTCCATCAGAGACAGGTCCGTGACCTGTCTGTCTTTGTGATATAAGATATCAAAGGCCGTGAAGGTTGCGGGATATCTTTTGGAGGCCAAGCCTATCTTAAAAGGATCACTTGTCAGGGACCGCCGCTGTATCTCAAAGAAGTCCGGTTTCCCATCCCTGACGATTATCAGTTCTCCGTCCAGGATGCATCGGGTCCTTACACGGAGATGTAAATCCGACAATTCCGGAACCTTCATTATCATTTTCATGTTGCGCTTGTTGCGCAGGTCCGTCCCGTTCCCGTCAAGATACGCAAGGCACCGTTCGCCGTCAAGCTTGAGTTCGAAAATGTGGTCGGGACTGTCAAAAGCCTGTCCGCTGCTTCCGATAAGCATGGGACGGATGTTCTTATATACGAATAAGTCCTCCATGATCTATGCGCCTTTTGTTTTGCGGGTGCGGGTGGTTTTCGTCCCGGTGTCTGACGGCTGTCCGCCTGCCTCCATGCCCTCATTGTCCGGAGGTTCTTTTTTTGCCGCAGTCGATCCGGCGCTTCGGGATTTGGATTTCCTGCTGCCCGCTGTATCCTGCTCACCGGCTGCTGCCGAGCCCTTGTCTTTCCTGGCCTGCTCAAGGCTCGCTTTAAGGGCATCCATGAGATTGACGATATTGCCACTGGCCTCGGGTTCCCTGGCAACGACCTCTTTTCCGGCGATCTTAGTTTCGATCAATTCCTTCAGCCTTACCTGGTACTCATCCTTGTATACCGACGGATCGAAGGGGGAATCCATCGAACGGATGAGCATCTTTGCCATATCCAGCTCCTGTTCGGAGACTTCCGGCCTGTTATACGCCTTCTGGAGTTCTTTGACCTCGTCTTCGTAAAACATGGTGGAGACCAATATGCCGTCTTCGCGGGGGATTATTGCAAGGAGAGTCTCCCTTGAGCCCATGACTGTCTTGCCTATAGCGATTTTCTGTTCATCCATGAGCGCCTTTCGAAGCAGTTCGAAAGCCTTTTCCCCGCCTGGCTCAGGTACTGCCTGGTAGCATTTGTCGTAGTAAACGGGAGAGATCTGGTTCAACTGCGCGAAATGCATTATGTGGATGGATTTGTCCTTTTCAGTCTTGATCTTTTCAAGGTCTTCTTCGGTTATGATCACATAGTGGTCGGGATCGTACTGGTAACCCTTCACAATGTCATTGCCGGACACTTCTTTTCCGCAATGGCCGCATGTTTTCTTGTATCTTATCCGCTCATGGTCGTCCTTGTGAAGCTGATTGAATTTGATATCGTTGTCCTGTGTAGCGGTATAAAGCGAGATCGGTATCGCAACCAGTCCGAATGAGATCACGGTTTTGTGTGCTACAGCCATCTTGGCCCTCCATTTTCGATTCTCGGATGTTAATATTATTTCAGGAGCAGGCATTTAACATACGATTTGCAACAAGAAGTTAACATATGGGGTATATAATACGATATTTGCATTTTGCTTTATTTATATTAATAATGCAGATGCGGCGGGAATACAGACAGAAAACAGACTAAAGAATACAGATCGGTGAATCAGATCAGAAAATACGGATAAGAGTTTGCAAGATTAGAGATAGCAAATAACAGAAAACAGATTAGAGAATAATGGTCCCCTTGCTGATATTATCCTTCATTTTGCGGCTATGTATTAGCTTGACTTATTCATAATAACGATGAATGAGGTCCCAAAAGCTAATAGGTAATAAAGAGCCGAGCTCAATTTACTTTGTTATTCTATAAATTGGTGTTATAATATCTACCATACATGACCCATATATGACCGTTCATCTAAAATCACCTATTAGGGGGACATCCAATGTACACTTTTACAAACGATTACAGCGAAGGGGCCCATCCGAAGATCCTTGAGCTGATGACCAAATACAACTTTGAGCAGAATACGGGTTACGGACTGGACAGGCACTGCGAAAAAGCGCGGGAGCTGATTCGCGATTGGATAGACATGCCGAGTGCAGATATCCACTTCATACCCGGAGGGACACAAACCAACCTGCTGGTCGTTTCATCCTTTCTGAGGCCTCATCAGTGCGTCATCTCCGCAGATACGGGACATATCAACGTGCATGAGACGGGGGCTATCGAAGCCACAGGACATAAGGTTGTGACTGTTGCGGGAAAGGACGGTAAGCTGACACCGGAATCGATACAGAGCGCAGTCGATTCACATGTCGGGGAGCACATGGTCAAGCCAGGAATGGTGTATATATCGAATTCTACAGAACTGGGGACGATATACACAAAAGCGGAGTTGAAAAGTATCAGGGACTGCTGTCTGAAGAACGGACTTCTGCTTTATATGGATGGGGCCAGGATCGGAGCCGCGCTGACCAGCAGTATAAATGACCTCTGTATTGATGAAATCGCCAGACTGGTCGATGTATTCTATATCGGAGGCACAAAAAACGGTGCCCTGTTTGGGGAAGCCCTTGTCATATGCAGGGATGATCTGAAAGAGGATTTCCGCTATCTGATGAAGCAAAGGGCCGCGATGCCGGCTAAAGGCTTCGTAATGGGAATGCAGTTTGAGGTCCTGATGCGGGACGGGCTGTATCTTGAGCTCGCGGAGCACGCTAATGCGATGGCAAAAGAAGTGGCGGATATATTCCGTGAGAAAGGGTACGGTTTTTATGCTCAGCCGTGCACGAACCAGGTGTTCCCCATATTGCCCGACGGGCTCGCCAGAAAGCTCATGAGCCAATTCGGATGCCAGGAAATCGCCCGTATAGACGAGCGCAACACATGTATCAGATTCGTAACATCCTGGGCGACAAGGCCCGAAAGCATCGGCTATCTGAGAGCGTATTTATCTGGCTTGACAGCTTGATCCCCTCGGTTTTTGAAATCATATTTTACGGATGCGCTGGCGCTTGCCGGTGTGTTGATAAACATAAACGCTTTGCCGGCTGTGATATGCCCACTTAATGAGATACAGTGAAAATTCACTGTTGTCCATTAAGGAGTTTATCATAGTTGGCAAAGCGTTTTGCTGAAGCCAGGCGTATTTGCCTGCTTATGAGCCTGCTGCTATTTCATGATAGAATTCGGGGTCTGGGATATAATCGGGTGCCGCCATCAACTCATCGAGCTGCTCCGCACGGCTGCAGCCGACCAGCGCCGCCGCGGGAATGCGGTGGCCCGTAAGGTAAGCGACGGAGAGCGTTATCGGGCTCAGGCCCGTTTTTTCGCTCCAGCGGCGGACGATTTCCATGCGGCGGAAATTTTCCGGTGTCTCGCAGGCTTTCCTGATCGATTCGCTGGGCATGGTGCCCTTTCCCGAGATATATTTGCCGAAAAATCCCCACGCGATGGAGGTGAAGCAGAATACCGGCAGATCGCCGGCGGTGTATTTTTCGTATTCTCCCGCTTCCATGCCGCAAAGAGTGGGGTCTCCTCCGAAAGCGAGGGCCAGGTTTGCTTCATCCAGTCTGGCAAGGCTCCACTGGATTTCCGAGACCGTAAATGGCAGCAGTCCGTTCTCACGGCAAAACCGGTTTGCCTCGTCGATCCTCTCGCGCTTCCAGTTTGAAGCTCCAATCGCACGGATATCACCGGACCTGATGTATTCATCGAAAACAGGCATGATGTTCTCAACCGGCATCTGGGGGTTGTCACGATGAAGGAAGTAAATGTCTATATGGGTTTTCAGATTTTCAAGGCTCAGTTCGATATCGGTCTTGATGTCTTCCGGAGTCACCCGGGAGACGTTACGTGATCTTATCCTGTAATGCCCTCCCTTGGTGGCGAGTATAAATTTGCTGCGATCCTTACCCAGGCCGCGTAACCAGTTGCCGCATACCAGTTCGCTTGCGGCGTTGCCGTTGTCTTCCCAGTCGCCGTATACGCGAGCCGTATCAATCGTATTTCCCCCAAGTTCGGCATACCTGTCAATTATAGCATAGGACTTATCCTCAGGAATTTTGGTGCCGAAATATGTGGTGCCGAGCACTATTCTTGACACTTCGATTTCAGCATTCGCAGCGGGGACTTTCAAAAATCTCATTTAAATCCCTCCCGACAAAATAGGGTAACAGTATGACGGTTCGACTGTCACGGAGGGGATCCGGGACATAAAAACCGTCTTTCAGACTGCGGGTTACCGTGTTTATCTCCTGGGCAAAACGTCGGCTTCGTATTTTTTGACCTCGTCGAACCACTCTTCGCCGGAGGGAACTCCGCTGCGTTCGCAGTATTCATTCCAAACATCGCCGAACGGATAGGTCTTGAACTCTTCATTGAGTACCAGCAGTTTTGTGAAGTCGCCGGTGTCCTGAAGTGTCTTGAGCTCTTCGTGCGGCAGGAGGAGTGCCCAAAGCAGGGCCTTCTGCATGCTCCTGGTGCCGACGACCCATGCCGCGATGCGGTTGATGGAGGCATCAAAGAAGTCAAGGCCGATGAGGACTTTATCAAGGGCATCGTTTCTGACGATCTCCTTTGCGATCTCCTTTATCTCGTCCTCAAGGATGACCACGTGGTCCGAATCCCAGCGGACAGGCCTTGTAACGTGGAGCGGGATCTTGTCAAAGAATGCGAGCAGGCTGGGCAGTTTGTCGCTTACAAACTCCTGCGGGTGGTAGTGGCCGTTGTCCAGAAGTACGTAAACACCCGGATGCGAAGCAGCGTAACTGACGTAAAACTCGCTGCTGCCTACAGTGTAACTCTCGACGCCGATCCCGAAAACTTTGCTTTCCACGCAGTCTACGACGCCCTCGAGCTTTTCTGCAAAGATCCGGTCAAGGCTGTCCTTCAGCCGCAGACGCGGGCCCAAGCGATCCGCGGGCGTATCCTTGTACCCGTCCGGGATCCATATATCGTTTACGCAATGGGTGCCCAGTTCTTTGGCAAAGTATGCGGCGATCCTGCGGCAGGCAATAGCGTGGTCTATCCAGAACCGGCGTATTTTTTCGTCGGGATGCGAGAGGGTCAGCCCGTCTGCAGCCATCGGATGGCTGAAGAATGTGGGGTTGAAGTCGATGCCGATGCCGCGGGACTTCGCATATTCCACCCATTTCCTGAAATGCTTCGGTTCAAGCCTGTCGCGGTCGACCTTATCGTCCTCAAAAATAGCGTAACAGGCGTGAAGGCTTATCCTCTTTTTGCCCGGGATAAGCTTCAGCGCAAGGTCGAAGTCGCTCATCAGCTCTTCGGGGGTCCGTGCTTTTCCGGGATAATTTCCGGTAGCCTGTATACCGCCGGTAAGACCGGATCCGGTATTTTCAAATCCGGTGACGTCATCCCCCTGCCAGCAGTGGATGCTGATCGGGATGTCTTTCAATGTTGAAAGGACGGCTTCCACATCGACACCGTGTTTAGCATAGATCTCTTTTGCCTGCTCGAAACGTGTACTCATATATTCTTCCCTCTTTCTGTCCGGTATGGCAGGATTAGATAACTGGTTCGATTTTTCGGATCTCAAAGCTCCCGGGAATGGCTGCCCTTGCCTCGAACAGGTCCGAAAATTCTCCTGTCCTGATCATTTGCACCATGATATTGCCAAGAGCAGTCCCTTCGGTCGGACCGGCATATACCGTTTTTCCAGTGTAATTTGCGGTAAGCTGATTGAGATAGTCGTTCTGGCTGCCCCCTCCGACGATGTTTATTGAGGAACAGCTCTTGCCGGTCAGCTTTTCAAGCTGCCCGAGAGTTTCGGCATAGCTTTTTGCCAGGCTGGCATATACGCACTGCAGCAGTTCGCCTACTGTCCCGGGAACGGCCTGACCGGTCTTCCTGCAGTAGTCCCTGATGGCTTCGGTCATGCTGACGGGGGACAGAAAGCTGCTGTGGTTGACATCGATTTGTGTTGTGAAGTGGCTGTTTTCCGATGCCATCCGGCTCATCTCATCGAAGCTGTACTTGTTGCCGAGCTCTTTGCGGATGCACTGTATGATCCACAGACCCATGATATTTTTCAGGTAGCGGTATCTATAATCATAACCGCCCTCGTTAGTGAGATTGGCCAGGCGGCTGTCCTCGTTTATTACAGGGCAGGGAAGCTCCGTGCCCATCAGGCTCCAGGTACCGCTGCTGATATAAAAGGCATTCTCGTCGCAGGCCGGCACAGCCAGAAATGCTGAACCCGTATCGTGGGTGGCAGGAAGGACCACTTCGCAGTCAAAACCGACTTCTTCGATGATTTCCGGTGAAAACCTGCCCAGCAGAGTTTTTGGCATGCTGAGTTTTCCAAAAAGTCTTTGCGGATATCCAAGCACATCAATCAATTCGCGGTCCCAGTCCCTGGCAACCGCACTAACAAGGCCGGTCGAGGTAGCATTTGTATATTCGTTGCTTTTTACGTTTGTCAGCAAGAAGTTCAGGTAGTCGGGTATCATCAACAGTGTCTGTGCGTTTTCCAGTATATCGGGTGACTGCATTTTGTGAGCGTAAAGCTGATAAATGGTGTTGAACAGCTGCTTTTGAATGCCGGTCCGGGAATAAAGCTCCTGTTCAGAAATCAGCTTTGACACTTCAATGTCCATTTTTTCGGTCCTGTGGTCACGGTAAGCATATGTGGGCCCAAGTATCCGGTCATGTCCGTCGAGCAGGACGTAGTCTACCGCCCAGGTATCGATACCCATGGAAACGGGGATCTTTCCCGCTTCACGGCACTTTATCAACCCCTGCTTTACTTCGCGAAAGATCATGTCCAGATTCCAGCATAAGTGGCCATCGGCTTCCACCATGGAGTTATCGAAACGGTATACTTCCTCGAGAACGATCCTGCCGTCCTCGACATGTCCCAGGATATGCCGTCCGCTTGAAGCGCCGATATCTACTGCGAGATAATATGTGTACATTTTTACCTCCGGCTGCAAACAGAAAATGATTGATTGTGCATGATAATGTTGTATATTGTGTGTTATATATAAGAGTATACTATATCAAGACAGCAAATGCAATAAATACTCGACGAATGAAACAAAAACGTGGATTCTGTGATAGCAAATCCACAGACAATCTAAAGCAATACCAAAAAAACAAAGGATACTTAAGAGTTATTCAAGGTTGGATGTATAAGCAAAGAAATGACCCGGCAGAAGCAACTGCTCTATAAAATATGTTTATGGTTTGCGCCATATATGGTATAATCATTTGATGAAAAAAGCAGCTTCTCGGATTACATATAAATAAATGATATATTTCGTTATTGAGATTTGCGTAATTATTGATGCTGCCCTTAGCAGTGTGAGTTTTTCTTCATCACCGGTAAAACTGCGTGAGGTCAGCCGTTTGCATATAAAGTCAGGAGATGAGAAAACCATTATGAGTGAGACCCTTACAAAGAAATCAGGTTTGAGCAAAGTCCGGCTGATGCGCCGGAGACTGGCACCGATCTACCTTAGCCTGTGCTTTCTTAGTTTCTTTATAGTAGATTTCTCCTTGCGGTTCATTTACAAGCATCTGTTTACGGTTGGGCTTTTCTCCATCACTCCCATGCTGTTTTCGATATTCTGGTCCCTGCTGCTTACAGGGATCATAGGGATGCTGCCGGGTCTGGCAAAACGCATTACCATGATGCTTCTTATTACTGTGTTTGGAATTTTCAGCGTTGGTCACGCCGTGATATTCAACATTTTCGGCAACTTCTTTTCTTTTGCCGACTTTGCCTATCTCGGCGACGGAGCGAGGTTTTTCAGCTTTAGTTACCTGAAAGTAAGGAAGCTGCTGGTATGCAGTGTACTTATCGCATTTTTTTTGATGGGGATCGCAGCCTGGCTGTCTTCTGCCGCAAATCATGGTGCGGCCAGGAAAAAAGAACTTATCAGCTGCGCGGCATTGATCGTACTGTCTGTTTGCGCGATATTGCTTGTCCACACAAAACTCATGAAAGACAGCAACAAACAGCAAATGAGCTGGAGGACTGCCATTATGGAGCAGCCTGAGAGCGTGATATATGGGGACTTTTCAAACGTAAACCAGTGCATGGGGATAGCGGGATTATATCAGTACACAGCGCGCAGTCTTGCCGTTTCGACCGGACTGGAGCGCTGGATCGAGACTTCTTCCGTATATGAAAAGCTTGACGGCATTTACGGGGAGCGGGTCGGAAAATACGGCGCTGAAAATGAGATGACTGGGGTTTTTGAGGGCAAAAACCTGATCATGATCATGATGGAGTCGATAGATACATGGATGGTAAATAAGGATTACATGCCCGAGCTTTATGCCGTACAGCAGAAGAGCATCAACTTCACACGCCACTACACGCCGCTGTTTATAAACGCGGGCACTTTCAATACCGAATTTACGGCCCTCACGGGATTACTGGCGCCCACATACGGAGTCCGAAAAGGAGCCTACACATCCAATGACTATTCGTGGTCCCTGCCGAGTCTTTTCAGGGAGAGGGGCTATTCGGCAAATTCGTTCCACAGCGCCGAGCCGGTCATATATGACAGGGGCAATATACACAGGAACATCGGCTTTGAGAATTATTACTGCTGGTATAATCTCGGGATGGAAAATTACATGAAGGACAGCCAGCTTATCAACGGGTTTGACAAGATGGTTGCAAACGAACCGTTTTTCAGCTTTGTCATAACATACTCAGGTCACGGTCCATATACCGACGAGATGGCTGCGATATCCGGGCCGCATTATGAGAAAGCGGTAGAAAAAGCCAGATTATACGGGGTTACCGGGGACGATAAAAATGCCCTGGAGTATTATCATTCAATAGCTCACGCAATGGAGACAGACGCTTTTATCGGGGCCCTGATGGACAGGCTGGAGAAAACGGGCCTTATAGAGGATACTGTCGTCATCATTTTTTCGGATCATTACTCAAAGTACCTGACAGATACCGACTTCCTGCTCAGGCTCAAGGGTGTAAGCAATTTGGATATGCTGTGCAATACACCGTTTATGATCTTCAGCAGTGATATCGAGCCTCGCGAAGTAGATTCCCTGACGTCGACGATCGACATATTGCCCACCATTGTAAACATGTTCAGGCTAAATGCTGATCTGGCGTATTTCGTCGGCGATGACGCCTTTTCGGATAACCGGCACGGCTATGTGATGTTCAGGAATTACGCATGGTACGACGGAGAAACCTACTATTCATCGGATTTCAAAGGTGAGGTTACTGAGGAAATCGCGGCCAGGACACAGGAGGTCATCGAACGTGTCAACCTGTCATGGGACACGATGACGTCAGACTACTTCAGGCATTTGCTGAACAAGAACAGAAAATAGAAAAATTTGTAAAAATATGTTGAAATTGGAAATTTCTTCTGTTATAATTATCTCAATTTTAGGCCCTAAACAAGGCTGATGACCGGTGCAGCCAGATAAGCAGGGGGCATTGTGCCGGAGGGGAGGGCAAACATAAATATCGGAGGGAGTAGGGAAGAAAACGATGCTTAGCTTTTCTCTTGTACTTATTTACAACAAGGAAACGAAAAAGATATTACTGAGCAAAAGCGACTATCAGGCATATGACAGGGTGTTCGATTTCATATGCGGACAGCGTTTGGACGGCGAAAGCGGCCTGGAATGTGCTTACAGGGAGCTTCAAAAAGCGACAGGCCTGACCGAGGATGACATAACTTTGCAGCATATATTTGACTTTACATATGTACTTGACCGGAGACGGCTGCAGGTTTTCGCGGGAAGCATAAATCAGTCCCTGGGATTGAAAGTTTTAAGTAAAAGAGATAATTCATTGTTGTGGGCGGACGTTGGCAGGGACCTGTGCGACGATTACGAATTTTTCAACGGCGAATGCTTAAATCATATACTGTCAAGCATATGCTTCAACCCGAAAACCGGGCTCTTCGAAGGGTCCGACTGCGATTCCGGAGTTCCGGGGCGGCAAAATGCTTTGCTATATTACAATTACATCCCTGACGCTCTATAGCGCCAGGGATTTTTGATCATTATTCAACTCGTCGTCCTGGAGGCAGTCTTTTTTGGGAATACTATTGACAGTTCGCCGTCTTTGCTCTCGATCCTGGCTTTATCTGATTCGACACCGGAAGGAAGGAGTACGGTGCGGGCAAATCCGCCGTAATACCGCTCAGAACGGTAGACGTTCTGATCCCTGAATTCGGCCGACCGGTCGGTATGCCCCCTGAGACGCACCTTGTTTCCTTCTATGGTTACGTCTACGTTTTCTTTCGGTATTCCCGGGATTTCGGCCTTAAGAATGACTTCATTATCGGTTTGATATATATTTATTTTTGGGAAGGTGTTTTTTACGGCATAGTATTTTGGCAAGCGATCAAACATACTGTTCATTTGCCTGCGGAAGCTTTCGAGTTCCCTGAATGGGTTCCAGGGCACAAGACTCATCTGATATGATTCCTCCTTCCTGAATTTTTTGCATGAAGGTACATAATTATTATATGAAAGTCATGCAAAAAATTTCAGGAAATGCGATCTGTCAGTCTTCCCTGGGCAGTATCGTAACGAATTTTACCGAATAAAGGTCGCACATCACTTCGGTCCTGGCGTTGACGTCCTCCAGCACGAAGTAGTTCGTTCCGACTTCTATGATCCTGCCGGTCCTGTCCGTATACTGGTTGGTGCCCAATATAAACTCCGCGCGTACATATCTGCCTATGTTCCTTCGCAGGAACGCCGGTATGAATCCCTCTTCCGTGGCTGGCGGCGGGCCTTCCTGGACCGGTATGGCCGGGTCCGAGATGTCAAGGGACATGTGATCGATGGGGACCATCCTCATTGGTGTTTCGTTCCGCGGTGATCCGGTCCCGTGCTCTGTATGCTGGTCTGTCATCGGTATTTGGCGTCTTGGGGTATCGTCCGGCTGAATCGGAGGCCCTGACCGCTCCGGAGCAGACCTTTCGTTCTTTGTCTGGTCAGCCCTTTGCGGGTTTGTGGTGCCGCTTTCCGAGTTCCTCATATTTTCTTCCCTGTCGCTTCTCCTTGTTGCTGTGCCGCGCGGAATGAGGAGTTCGTCCCAAAAGGACCTGTTTTCGCCGTCGAAGTCGTCCGGCATGGAGAGGGGAGAGCGGGAGTTGCGCGGCGCGTTTGGTTCAAGCCCCATGTTTCCAAGCCAATTGATATTGCTGCTCATGATAAGATGACACCTCTACCTTCTTAAGTCTGTGCATAGGATGGCATTGGGTTGTAAAAACAGTGTTGGTTGACGCGGGTAAACCAGTATCCGTTCCCGTTGTATGGGAAGAATTTCGGACAAGCCGGGTTGAACGGATTCATGTACCAAAGGCATTCCGAGCCTACTCCCGTGAATATGTATCCTCCGATAGCCTCGTCAGCCACCTGATAATGGATCGCTTCGGGGGGCTTTACCCATACATTTTGCGGATTGGCTGCTCCACCCACCCTGGTCAGCATGCATGTATACTGACGCGGCTGTTCGATGACCCTCCGCAAATCACCCTGGGCATGCCTGAAATATTCTCCGTAGGTTACCCTGACCCGGTTCATAACACATGTCGCGACTGCCCGCATTCCGTCCAGTCCTTCGCCTTCGGCTTCGCATCTGATAAGGCGGGCAAACAGTTCCCTGGTATCCACATCTTTCACCTCTCATTTCCCAATGTATTCCGCTATTGCCCGGACTGTTACAATTTAGGGGAAAAATAATGTATTTTCATGATAAATACCTCAAACTCGCTTTTTTTGTTGCGAAGAAAGGCACAAACCGATTCATGCGCCTGCCGGGATCTCTATATGAAAAGATTGGTATACTTGACAAATTATATTTTTGTGTTAATCTAATAATAGTAATCGTTTCTATGACTTACAGCATATTTGTGTAAGAGTTATTGATAACTCTGTAGCCGCATCCGTCACACCCGTTGAGTTTAAAAAGGGTCGTTTTTGCGGTATAATACTCCGGAACAGATTAGTTGGCATTGATTATAAATATTTGCAAAGGAGTTGGGTTTATGGCAGTAAAAAACGCAATGACCGCTGATTTTCTCCGTTCGGCATACGGCGGCGAAAGCATGGCCCACATGAGGTACCTTCAGTGGGGCAATGCAGCGCAAAAAGAGGGATTTCCCAATATCGCAAGATTGTTTGAAGCAATAGCGTATGCGGAGCAGGTCCATGCGCATAATCATTTCGCGGAAATCGGCGGGGATGTTGGTGACGCGACTGTCACTGCCGGAGCGGTATTCGGTCTTAAGGGAACTGTCGAAAACCTGCAGGGTGCGATAAACGGAGAACTCCACGAAGTAGAGCAGATGTATCCGGTGTATTACAATGCTGCGGAGCTGCAAAGCGAAAAGGGCGCTATGCGTACGTTCAGGTTTGCTCTTGAAGCGGAGAAGATCCATGCGGACCTGTTTAAGAAAGCGCAGGACTGTGCGAAAGAAAACAGGGATATCGAGTTCAAGTCTGTTTATATCTGCCCGATTTGCGGACACACAGTGCTGGATGAAGCACCCGATAAGTGTCCGGTTTGCGGAACCAGGAAAGAGTTGTATAAATCGTTCTGAAAACTACGGTCCGGCCATATAGATCAGAACAGAGGCAATGGATCAGAACAGAGACAGAACTAAACAGATCGATAAACAGGGATTTTTTAAGAAGGGGACGACATAGGTGATAATACTATGAGTCCTCTTTTTTCAAATGGCAGGGGGGCGCACTATGGAGCCGAAGGTATTTCTGGACTTGTTTTTGAAGTTAGCGGCTGCGGGTGCTTTAGGAGCACTGATAGGGATCGAGCGGGAGAGGTCCCATCGCGCTGCCGGATTTCGCACCCATTTTCTTGTGGCTTTGGGAGCGGCGATCGTAATGGTCACCGGGGAGCAGCTGGCAGCCAGATACGGATACGATAATGTGGACCCGACAAGGTTATCCGCACAGGTCATATCCGGGATCGGATTTTTGGGAGCGGGAACCATCCTCAAGGAAGGGATAAACGTCAAGGGCCTCACTACCGCAGCCAGTCTTTGGGCTACCGCCTGCCTGGGATTGGCTGCAGGATCGGGAATGTATGCTGTGGCGGCTCTGGGGACGATCGGAGCAATATTTGCCCTGACGGTACTGGAAAGCATAGAGGTCAGGTTCTTAAAGATAAAGAGGACGAGAGCTGTCCTGAAACTGAATTATAAGGGCAGTCCGGGCAGCATTGACGGTGAAGTGGGGTCGATATTGAACAGTCACGGCCTGGAGATCATCAATCACTCCGCTCGCTTTGCGGATGGTGGAGGGGAACTGGAACTCGGCCTGAAGGCAGCCAGGGGAATGCAAGAAATCCCGTTCAAGACTATAGTGGAAGCAATAACGGGCATCGAGGGTGTATACTCGGTTAAATACACGATCATATAATATCGATCGATATTATGTGAGTAGCTTTAAGGTGAATAGCTTTATATCAAAAAAAGAGCAGCCTTTCACAAGAAAAGGCTGCTCTTTTCAGTTATTCTGTTTCGACCGTGAAGAGGATCAAATATCAAGAGGTTTCCCGTTCAAAACGGCGGATACCAGCATGTCACCGTTATAGACCAGCTTCAGGGAGAAAAAAGGCGCGTCCTCGGTGAGAAGTTTCAGAAAGATCTTGTCTCCCTCCCAAATCGGAAGATCGGGTATCGATTCCTTGGGTACCCACTTAAGAACTCCTTCGTCGCAATCAATTAGCTCTCCCATATATGAGTCCGATGTAAACAGATGCATGTACTCGGTCGGGTAACGGTCTGAGACAAATGTCACAATACCTCTATAGCGGTATGATGTAAGGGTCAGTCCCGTCTCCTCTTTGACCTCCCGGATCACGCAGTCTTCAGGGCTCTCTCCCTCCATGAACCTTCCGCCTATACCGAGCCACTTGTTCTCGTTGAGGTCGTTTTTCTTCTTTGTACGGTGAAGCATCAGGTACTTACCATCGTTTTCGATATAGCAAAGTGTGGTATTGATCATATATCCAGCTCCCTTGAAAGCGACCGAAAGGAGAAATCAACCAGAAAAGGCCACTGCGGCCGGAATCCGCCAATGGCCTGATAATTTTTTGTGTTGATTGTCAACGATGCGCCGAAAATTGCCTAGAACTCAGCAGGGATCCTGTGTTTTGCCTGCCAGTCGCCGAGTTTCGTGTCAAGTTTTTTATACATGGAATCCGGGATCTTGACCATTTTGCCGTCTTTAAGGATGACTTCCGCAGTCCCGTTTGTTTTTCGGACAACCGTGCGTGTCGTTCCGGCAAACTGACCCGGTCTGTCCCAGTGGATGATATTTATATCATCACGCATTATGACCTTTTTTTTGAAGATACTGACAATAACTATCCCGTTTTCATAGATCTCAATGCCGCAGTGGAATATCTGAACGAATATGTAGGCAACAAGCAATACCCCCAGCCCCGTCGCGATCACAGAGAAAATGGGTTTGTCACCGATGGTGGAAGACGGCAGCACAAGCAGGCCTATCATAAAAAGCGCGACAACGGGATAAAAGAGCGGTACTACATAACTAAGTGCGATCCTTACGCGATCCTTTTTCTCACCCAGATTTTGATTGTTCATGTGCATATCTCCTCCAATAAGGGATAAGTAATATAGACTAAAGTGATTATAACATATTTTAGTGTATTTTCAAATGCATCCATGTAAAAAATAGACAAGATAAAATAATTTCATGTGCATACACGGAGTTGCCAATCAACAGGACAGATTTGAACACCTCCGCAATCGTGCAGATCATATCTTATAAAAAATCAGCGTCATTTTATAAATGACGCTGATCACTTCATTCAGGCGGGATTTATTCAAAATTTACGACAGTTCCGGTCCGATCCGACTCAAACGCTGCTTCCATCAGCTTAAGTACGCGAAGTGCCTCTTCTCCGGTCACTATCTGCTTTGCGCCTTCGTTTATGACATCCGCAAGGTTGCTGTACAACTCGTTGTGATCGAAATCCACACTGGGAAGCGGCAGCTCCTCAACCGAGTTGTCTCCCCTTGGGGCCATTGTCTTAGTCAGTCCGGCGCCGGCCAATATCGGTACAGCGTCCTTGTCTTCCCAGCTCTTCAGGCGGACCATTTTTCCGTCGCAGCTCCAGTCATAGATGACAGCCGTACCGTGGTTTCCGGCGATATACCATAGCGGAAGCTTGATAAAGTGGCATGTTCCTACTTCAACGACTGCGGTAAGGCCGCTTTCAAAAGTCAGGTGCATCTTGAAACCGTCGTCGACCTCGGTGTTGGTGACATGGGTAAGCGAGCAGAAGACCTTTTTTATCTTTTCAGGGATCATGTACAGGAGCCTGTCAAGCAGATGGACGCCCCAGTCGAGCATCATGCCTCCGCCATATTCCTTCTTGCCCCTCCAGTCTCCTGGAATACCCCTGGATCCGTGAACGCGGCTTTCTATGTTGAAGGTTTTGCCAACAAGGTTGTTTTCATAAATTTCCCGTATTATAAGGAAGTCTTCGTCCCAACGGCGATTCTGGCGCGGATAAAAGACCTTTCCGGTCTCCGCCGATACCTTGAGGATCTCTTCGAGCTCCGCGCTTGTAGGTGTAACAGGCTTCTCACATAGAACGTGCTTGCCGGCCCGCATTGCTGCTATTGCTTCATCCTTGTGCAGATGGTTCGGGGTCGCTATAAGGATGATATCAACATTATCGTCGGCGAGCATGGCCTCGTAGCTCTCGTAATTCTTAAATCCGCGCTCGGCTGCCCACTTTTGACGTGCGGGGTCGATGTCGTATACACCGGCCAATGCAAGTTTCTTTGAAATGTCAGTGTTCCTGCTGCCCTTGAAGGCAGCACTGTCGGCAGAGTCGGCATTCCATACGGCATTACCTGTTCCGCTGGCAATAGCTATTGCGTGGCCCCCGCCCATTCCGCCGCAACCGACGATGCCCACGTTTAGAATTTTGCCCATTCTTATTTATTAACTCCTTTACTAGTGTTTTATTTACTATATACACGGATTATAGCACAAGAGTTCTGTTTTGAGAAGCATGGCTGGTAAAGAAAATCAAATTTCTTTCAGTTTTCGACAAGCCGCTTCAGCATTGCCTGGTGTCTGCGGACCTGCTCGAATTCATCGCAGACCTCGTCGACACCATACAGCCTTTGACCTTCGAACTCGCTAGATATGTATCCTTCGTAACCTATCTCCCTGAGCACCCTTATGGGATTTTCATAGTCGATCGATGTCTCACGGCAGTTTTCATCCATGTCGTAAAATTTGCCGTGGCAGTGGAAAATATACGGGGCAAAGGCACGCAGTTCTTCGGGATCTGTAAACACATTGCGGGCAAAGGATTGCACAACGCTCATCTCCGCATCGTTTACGCCCAGAGCGTTTGCATTGGCAACCATTTCGGCAAAGGGGATATGTGATTCGCACCAGCTTATTATCTGTGAAAGAACTTCGTCCCTTGCACCCCCGGCACGGGCTTTGTCGAGCTGCTTCTTTGCCGGGCGCATCATGAAAATGCCAAAGTCGGGTATTATACCTGCATACTTTGAGCCGCTCTTTACGACCATGTCCATATATTCCGTGATCCAGCGTGCGGAAAGCTTCATGGGAGAGTGGACTTCAAGCCCCATCTTCACCCCGCAATATTCCGCGATCGGGATGCTGGCCTCGACGACTTCCTTGCGCACCGGGCACAGGACACGGATCACGGGGAAACCAAGCCGCCTGGCAAGCCTGATATCCCTTTCCATCTGTTTTACCTGTTCTTTCAGGGTAAGGGTCCTGTTCTTATATAGGTACCAGTCGATAAAGGAGTCAAGGCATGACGGTTTTGTATTATATTTTTCCATCCAGCTGTGCCAGCGGTCGACGTCTTCGTCCGTCGGATCGGGGAAGCGGCCGACCGGTGTCTGTTCCGCAAGTATCTCAACGCCTTCAGCCTTGAGCGTTTCACCGGTAAACCTGATCATATCTTCCAGAGTGCAATCGCCTTTATAATAAGCCTCCTGGTAACTGTAAAAGGAGACACTTCTCTTTATGCTCATTTTCGTACGCTCCTTTCCATCAACCGCCCATTGGGCATACAAAAAAGCTTTGCTTATACTGCAGGGTGCGCCCCATATAGCTGACCCTTATTGCTATCATTATGTCGACTTTATGTGTCCCGAGGAATATCCCGCCGGGGCAATCGACGTAGATGGTCGCCTTTTCGCCATATTCCCATCGCAGGTCAGCCATCGTTTCCATTTCATCGAAAGTATATGTCTCACCGCCTACGGTGAATGTCATCCGGTCCCTGGTAAACTCCCTGCCGTCCAGCCAGATGCGTACATCTTCGATAAGGCTCAAAGAGATACCGCGGTAGTAGGGGATCTTTGCCTTTATCTCAAAACCTGTAGCGACGCCATTCTTTACGACAGTCTGTATGTCGTTGGGATCGATGGCATACTTTTCATAAGTTGCCACTTCCATATCTCCTTTCATAGAAGTTTTATCGAATTTTTTACATAATATCCCGTTATAAGATACATCTGAAATAAATTCTAGCACAGATGAAATGACACATCAAGTGTTTCACAAATTTTCAGAAACACAAGCTTTTATTTTCTTTTCGACGTTCGTCAACATACGATATTATGTGATATTGTGAATTTGCTGTGAAGCTGGATTATAAAGTGCAATTTGGGTGGGCTGTCACAAAGTATTTCGGCACTAAAGATTACCCTGCGATTTTCAGTATTATAACAATGATATCTACATTCGGACCTTCGATTTCTGTGCCGGCCATGGTGCGGTTTATGACTACACCGGAAGCTACAGGCTTGCATGGATCCTTTCATAGTATTTTCGATCATAATTTCGGTATGCTTTATCGGAGCCGAGCTATCTTTTAGAAAAATCACAGGCATCTTTCGTATACGAAAAGTTGATGCGGAAAGCTGATGTGGAGGGACCTGCGGATCACTTGATGGGGGGAACCTCCGATAACCTGTTCCGGAGCGTTCTAGGCATAAAAAAGTAAATCTTCTGTCCCCAACAATAAGGACAGAAGATTTATGTTTGCTCTTTTGCTGCTTATTTATACGGATATCAATGGCAGCTTTTTGAATACGGACATCCGGCGCAGGCGCCGTTGCAGCAGCCGGATGCTTTTTTCCTGCTTTTGACCATGGAGCGGATCGCTAAACCAAGCAGAGTTATCAGAACTGCTGAAACTATGATAGTTGCAGCATTTTCGGCAAGGAATTGCATCATAGACGATCTCCTATCTGAAATCCAGGCCAACTGTCATCACCTGTGCCGCCCCGCGCTTGGGACCGGTCACATGAGGATCTGTTGGCAAAATAAATATATGAATGTCTGAAAATTTGATTCAGGCTGAACTTCCGTTACGGTGATAAAAGTTAGAAGCTTCAAACTTTTCTAAGTATACTTTACTACCTTTCAAAATCGATGTCAATATTATATATTACACAAAAACATGTAACGATATCTTAAAGGTTCAACAATTAATCTAAAAACTATTATATTATTGGTTTATGCCGGGGCTAAGCTGACTGTTAATGCATAACTTGCATAATGGATATAAAAATGATAAGATAATACTGAAATTCCGGCTGGCAGTAACAATATTACTCTGGAGGTGGGGGATTGAAAATACAGGAGGCAGCCGAGAACTATCTCGAATGTATCCTGATGCTGCACAAACAAAAAGGATATGTGCGCTCGGTCGATATTGCTGACCAGATGGGAGTTACAAAACCCACCGTAAGCTACACCATGAAGCAATTTCGTGAAAACGGCTACATTGAGATGGACAGATACGGCCAGATAACATTGACCCAAAAGGGTAGAGATATTGCTGAGAGCATTTACGAAAGGCACAATGTTTTGACCAGGATGCTGATCGCGCTTGGCGTCGATGAGGAAACTGCCAGGGAAGATGCATGCAAGATCGAGCATGGATTGAGCGACAGTTCATTCAGGCAGATAAAGGAACACCTTAAGGAGATCGAGGGAAAAAAGGAGACCGAATCTGAGTAATACCTAAACAGCATCAACACAGGCGGCAAAAAGCAACTCCCTGCGGATTGGATCCGACAGAGAGCTGCTGTTTTTATTTGCTTACTGTTTCATGTTCTCGACGAAATCTTTTTTATCCAGTTCCGGTATGCCATCGAAGCGCTTCATCTTCTCGGGTATGAGGTGACCATACTTCTTCAGTTTTTCTTCGACGACAGGCTTGAAGCTTGCGATCTCATCCATATGGTCATCAACACCGCCCTGACGCATACGGGAGCGCTCGATCTGCTCAGGCGGGAAGTCGACCTTGATCTGGCCGTCCACTATGGAGAGAGTTCCTGCCATGCCGCATATCGGGCATTCTACCGTGGTACCGGTTTTTACTGTTATGATATCGTTGTGGCAAAGCGGGCAGACACC
>ENA-OWPA01000305-OWPA01000305.1-bioreactor-metagenome-genome-assembly--contig:-NODE-305-length-77860-cov-16.915611_pt1 | contig 77860 bp, 64 predicted proteins | sample MGYA00238139_ERZ651803 | MGnify/ENA primary metagenome ERZ651803 (study PRJEB26909, sample SAMN07631231) | bioreactor metagenome | isolation source: Switchgrass digestor | place: USA: Dartmouth...
GTATGGTCCATAGATGTGACCTATTGCCGAATGAAACGCGGTTTCATGTATATGGTTGCAATAATAGACTGGTATTCTCGGTATATTGTTGGGTTTGAACTATCAAACACTCTTGATAAGACATTCGTCATAGAAGCAATCCAAAAGGCCATAAAGCGATATGGCAAGCCTGAAATCATGAACAGTGATCAAGGCTCACAGTTTACCAGTGATGATTACATAAATCTATTAAAAAATAACGGTATCAAAATATCTATGGATGGAAAAGGAAGAGCATTAGACAACCAAAGGATAGAACGATTTTTCCGTTCCTACAAGTGGGAGAAACTTTATCTTGAAGAGTGCGAAACGGTACAACAACTTAGACAAATCACAAAGGAATATGTGGAGCACTATAACCATAGGAGACCGCACCAGTCATTGGATTACAAAACACCGGCAGAGTATTACTTTGGAGGATATGACCAGCTACTGGCAGTTGTATAGAATTATGGGGCTCCGCCCCAAACCCCGTCCTCACCGGAAGGCAGCCGGTCTGTCATAACAGACCGGAAAGCAAAAGGATATATGTCCAAAGGATGTCAAGGGTCAAGATGAACTCGCTTACGCTCGCCCTTGACATCCTCCAACAGAGTGCACAGTTGTAAAGATTATACAAAAATAAGAAAGGAGAGCTAACTTAGAAAAGCTAAAAAACTGTCTTGACAATGGGGAGCATTATAAAAAATCGCAGTTGCCGCTGCTGAACAAATATTTGTTGGACAAGGTAGAGGCAAAGAAAAAAAAGAATGGGTACTGGAATTTTTGTCAAAGTACAACCTGAAGGTAGACCTCGATGCAATTGATGCCATGATCGAGGCGGCTGTTTATGAGTTGAATAATATGTAAATTCATTCACTTCTTCTATTCAACCCGGGGAGAAATCCTCGGGATTTTTTATTTTTGGAAGGATTTTATGGAAAAATGTAGAATATCATTTATTAAGGGTATATATTCATGGGGATGATAATCATGGTAAAGCTTTACGAAGAAAGCACTGACAGCTTTACATTAAGTTTTGGTGGTAATAATGAAATTGATGCTATGTTGCTAGCTAGCACAATGAATGATTTGGTTAATATATTGCAACAAATTACTTATGAAATAGAGCCAGAATCCTTTATAAAGTTGACCGTTACATCCTTTCGACCAGGTAGCTTCAACATAGATATAAAAGCAATTGTCAACTACTTTAAAAATTTGTTAAACAAAGATAATCTTGAAATGGCAAGTAAGATTCTTGGAATACTGCTTGCGTGTTTTCAGATTAAGAAACATTTAAAAGGCGATAAACCAAAATCTGTTGAATATAAAGAAGATAAAAGCGTAATAACAAATTCAGCAGGCGAACAATTAATTGAAGACAAACGGTGTGCTGAAATCTATTTCAAGAACAATAAAATTGATAAAAACATTACTAACATATTTAATGTCATGGTTCATTGTGGGGATAGAGATAACTTAACTATTATTCATAATAATAAGAATAATGTAATTGCGATCCATAAAGATGAATTTCAAGATATGGCAACTGAAATTGTAAAACCTGAAGATAATATAGAAAAAACTTTAACTAACACAATTGAAACAAACTTACTTCTAAAAAAACCAGATTTACTTGGAAATTCAAAATGGGGATTTATTTTTGATAAAAGCATTGAAGCCACAATAAAAGATGAGCAGTGGCTTCATAAAGTACATACTGGAAAAATTAAGTTATATGCTGGAGTAAAAATACCAGTTAAACTATTAATAGAGTGTGATTATGATGAATTTATGAATCCGATATCAACGCGTTATACCGTTTTAGAAGTAACAGGAGACATTATAGAACCAGACGAACAGCAAGAGCTCCAATAAAGAGGCTCTTTTTATTTTGGAATTATCGAGCGACTCTTAAAGGGTTTTAGTATTTTGTATAGAAGTGTAAATATAATAATGCAAGGGGGGAGAGAGTTCATGGCTAAAAAAGAAAAAGTGATTGATGTTAGAGGTCGATACTCACGCGAAATAAGTGAGATAGAACACAAATTAAAACAATTAGAGGAAGGTAGGATATATGAGCCTAGCCAGGGCAAACATAGTAAAATGGATGGTTCTCTATACACAAACATAATTCAACTTAGAGAAATGTTATATGATTTAATAGATAAAATTGAATACAACAAACAGTCAGATATCGAAAGACTTCAAGAGGAGCTTAGTAAATATAAGATTTAAGAGCCCTAACCGGCTCTTTTTCTTTTTTATGCAGGACTTGGACAAGCTGTGGTGAATAATTTTATCCTATAATTGTAAATTTGTCTAAACTATGATAGAATTTTACAAGATACTAATTTGGATTAGGAGTGGAGAAAGTGAAAAAGATTTTAATATTAATAATGACAATTGGTCTGATATTATCAGCGTAGAATAAGGCTGATTTAGGACTTGGACAAGCTTTGGCGAATAATAGAATAAGGCCGATTGGCCTTATTTTTTTGTGGGACTAGGGGGATTCATGGAAATAAGCAATTCGGCTGATTTTTATTTTTAATCCTCTTGTGACATATTTGTGACATACAAAACTATTATAGACATTAAAATAGGTTGCAGTAAAACCGCTGCAACCCTTGATACTGGCGGAGAGAGCGGGATTCGAACCCGCGGTACCCTGTTGGGGGTACACACGATTTCCAGTCGTGCGCCTTAGACCAGCTCAGCCATCTCTCCGTGTCTATTGTCCGCCCCGAAACCGGAGCCGCATATTTGATTGGAGGTATTGCGCTACGCAAAACCCGCTTCTCTATTCTACTAGAGAAGCCGAAGGAAGTCAATAACGGGGTTGAATTTTCCTTATATGAAGGAATTTAAGATATCAGACAGCGATGAAATAAATTATGCTGGACGAATGGTACGGAAATGGGATTGCTTCGCTAAGCTTGCAATGACATATAGCGGGTCAGATTTAGAACTGCAGCAGACACTGAGTTTACGTGAGCCATGAACGCTGTGCCGTAAGTATGGTTTGCTTTGTGGATGCCTATATAGTCTGCTATTCACCGCTCTCTGTTTCATAAGGCGAGTCGATGATGCCGCCGAGGTCATATACGTTTTTGTAACCCATTTCTTTTAAAACCTTCGCCGCCTCAGCACTCCTTCTTCCGCTCCTGCAGTATACGACAATTTTCGCATCCTTGTCAGGCAGCACTTCCTCCGCTCGGCTTTTTAATTCATAGTCGGGAAGCAGTATGCTGCCCGGAATTCTCTTCTGCCTGTGTTCTTCGGGCGTCCTCACGTCAACCAGGATAACATCCTTGTCATTTCTGACCATTTCGATGACATCGCCAGAAGGTTTTGTGCCTTCCATAAGCCTTTCCCCTTTCAGAGCAGGCGTTGCTGCAGCTGCATTTTAATTCGTAAGCGCTTATGCCGCATGTTTTATAGACTGCCATATTTTTTGACCGTTATTCATTAATTTTTATTGTAAATGATTATAACCATCGTAACGCAGGTTGCGAAGTGTCATTGTCACACTTCCGTATTGCTCTACTGCGGACTTGAATGATTTTTAAGAAAATTCTATGAGATTTCTTTTTGTGCTGAGCTTCCTGCAATGACATTACCTATGTGGTTATCGGCGGAACGAAGCTGGGTGATTGCTTGCGCCAACGTGTTTCAATTCTGCCTATACCGCCCAAACCTTTGACATAAACAGTAAGATTATGGTAATTTATGGCCTAAATAAGCCAAATAAACAAAAAATTTTTATAAAATTTTCAAAAAACAATGGCTTTTTATGTTGTTTTATGAAATAATATGGGTATAAATGAGATTGGCAGATGATGCCAGTATATTTTCCGAAAGGAGAGACCAGGATGAACAAAGCGGATCTTATCGATGCGATCGCCAAAAAGGCAGGAATGACAAAGAAAGATGCAGGCATAGCGCTGGACGCAGTCATTGAAAGCATCAGCGGATCACTTGCAAAGGGTGAGAAGGTAACCCTCGTAGGCTTTGGTACTTTTGATGTAAGAGAGCGCAAGGCTCGTACCGGTGTTAACCCTCGTACCAAAGCAAAGATAAAGATTCCTGCATCAAAAGCTCCTGTCTTCAAGGCCGGCAAGGATCTCAAGGAAAAGGTTGCGGCATCCAAGAAAAAGTAAGTCCAATAGAAAACAATCTAAATCCGATAGAGAAAAAAGCGTGCTTATACATGGCATGTCATACGGCTTGTACGCTAAGCCGTTTTTTTTTTTTCATAAAAGGGAGAACTTCCTGCGGGTGGACCGTTCAGGCCGCCGGAAATCCTTCCGGAAGATGAAGGATTGTTTATAAAATACTGTCTGTAAAAAGAAGCCAGGTTAGTGTAGAATGCATTATAGTTAAAAGTTCTTGAAAAAACTCATGACCAGAGGTATGGAGGACCAATGAGTACCGGTACATTGATTTCCGTACGGGATGTGTCAAAAAAATACGGAAGAAGGACAGCCCTGAACCATATCAGCATTGATATCAAAAAGGGTGAAGTATTCGGCCTCATAGGCCCGAACGGCGCCGGCAAGTCAACACTGATATCCATGCTAGCCACCATCAACAGGCCTGATTCCGGGGATATTCTGGTGGATGGCGAGAGCATCATCAGAAATCCGGGACCTTTCCGTGCCAGAATTGGCTATGTTCCGCAGGAGATAGCCCTGTATCCCATGCTTTCTGCCTATGACAACCTGGACCTGTGGGCGGGAATTTACGGGCTTAAGGGGCAGCAGAAAAGACAAAGAATCCGTGTGGTCCTGGAATATCTGAAACTTGGAGACAGGGCTGGTGATAAAGTGGCCACTTTTTCCGGCGGAATGAAGCGAAGGCTTAATATCGCTGCTTCGCTTCTTCACAAGCCTGACATCCTCATCATGGACGAGCCGACGGCAGGAGTTGACATAGTATCACGCACGACTGTCGCGGAAATGATAAAAAGCCTGAAGAACAGGGGCTGTACCATAATCATCGCCAGCCACTACCTCGACGAACTGGAATATGTCTGTGACCGCATGGCCGTATTGAGTAAGGGTGTACTGCTTCATGCCGGCACCCTGAAGGATGTTTTAGCACAATCAGGCAAGGACAGTCTTAAAGCGCTCATGATGAATCTGGAGGAGATGTGATGGGTGCTTTTCTTTCCATACTCAAAAACGATGCAAAGATAATCATTCGCGATGTGAAAGCTCTGCTGCTTCTTATGGTCCTGCCCGTTCTGGTAATCGCACTGTTTGCCAGGGCGCTTGGGCCCATGCTTGAAAAGAAGGCTTTCGTAGAACCGTTCAGCATAGCGGTGGTGGATAAGGAAAACTCGGTATGGACTGGCATGCTGATAACCCAGCTAAGAAACCTGGATATTCTCGAGAATATATACAGAACCGATGAGGATAATGCCAGAAAGATGATAGAGGAAAACAAAATCGCGGCGGCCATCGTGATTCCCGAAAACATTACCGAAAGCGTCGACCGGTGGAAACCTGAGGAAGGAAAGGTAATAGGCAACGGCCTCCTTCACTTTCAGACAGGCCTTGTGAAGAACATCGCTGAAGTGGGTTCCACTGCAATTTCCGCAGGACTTGCAGAGCTTTATGCAATAGACGATTATGAGCGTGCGGCAGGCATTGATTCCAAAACAATCTATAAGGACATAAACGATGCCAATGAAGAATTCATCAATGCCGTACTTGCCAGAAAGGAGATATTCAGGGAAACCAGACAGGGAAAATACGGCCTGAGTCCGGCAGAATACTATGCTGCGTCGCTCATTGCCGTATTTATAATGTTCTCATCGGTGCCATGCATGAAGATGCTTGCGCAGGAAAGGACACTTGGCATATCGTCGCGTTTTGACGCAGCGCCTTCAGGAGCATGGCAGTCCATAGCCTCTAAACTGGTCATATCGGTAATCATTTCGACTGCACAGTTTGTTCTTGTCGGCATCTTCCTAAGGCTTGCTTCAAAAAGCCTGGGAGGCAAGGCCGGTCCGTTCATACCGGTATTTTTATGCACCACTGTCGCGGCGTCTGCTTTTTCGCTTTTCATAGCTTCCATTTCAAAATCTGCGGCGGCAACCGACCTTGTTGCGAACCTGTCGATTCTTTTTATGGCCATAGCCGGAGGAAGCGTTTACCCGCTTTCGTCCCTGCCTGAAATTTGCAGGAAGCTGAGCGTGGCTGCCGTGAATCGCTGGGCATCGGAAGGTTTTCTGGCGGTCATGAGCGGCGATGATGCCGGAAAGATTAAAGAATGCTGCCTGGCACTTCTGGTTCTTGCCGTCATTTATTTTGCCGCAGCGGTTATTGCTTACAGAATCAGAAGGAGGCGGCCGGCATGAGATTTCTGGTTTCTTTCGTGAACCGCATAAAGATTATCCTGTCGGACCGGATGTTTGTTGCAGCCATGGTGGTGATACCGGTGGCACTTGCGCTGATAATGGGATATGCACAGCGAGAGGAGAAACTTGACTACATCCCTCTGGCGATTGTTGATGAGGATGAAAGCAGTCTGTCTAAAACTCTTGTGGAAAGAATATCCGGAAAAGAAGGCATAAAAGTTTTCGAGACAGACAGAGAAGAGGCGGAAAGTCTCCTTCAAAATGAGAAAGCCGAGGTGGCCCTTTTCATTCTTGACGGCTTTGTGAATGCAATGATAAGCGGAGAAACCGATGAGATTCTTGAAATCGTAAAATCTCCCTCCACTGTTTCAGGAGAGCTTGTAAAAGAGATTGTGGCCGCGGAAGTGCTGAGGCTGAGAGCATCCGAACTTGCCTATGAATGGATGGAGAGGCGTTTTGGCGAAAACGGAACGGAAACCATGATAACACGGCAGGAGATAAGGGAAAAGGTTGAAAGCTACATGGAACCGGTACCCCCTATGACCATAGCCTATGAGGAGGTAAAGGGAAGCCAGGTATCTGCCGGGGATGTAACAATACCCTCTTATGCCGCGGCATCCTGCGGAGTCCTTGTGCTTTTTGTAATGCTGACGCTGCTTTTCGGAAGCGGCTGGATATGCGAGGAAAGGTCAAACGGCACCTTAAGCCGGATTTTTTCATCACCGGGCGGACTTCTTCCTGTTTTCGCAGGCAACACCCTGGCCCTGTTTGTATTCGGATTATTCCAGACGGTTCTGTTTGTGGTAATACAAAGAGTGCTTTTCGGCATTGTCATGCTTGAAGGATTCCTGTCATGGCTCGTAATGGCCGCATACATACTCTGTGCCGCTTCTGTAAGCATGCTCCTGGCCTCAGCCCTCAGGACCGCAGCACAGCTGCAGGCCGTGGCCCCCGTATTCTCCATAATCACGGGACTTATGGGCGGATGCCTCTGGAATATTGCGGGAATACCGGATGACCTGAAGCCGGTTTCACGCATTACACCGCAGGGATGGGCTCTTACGGCCATAACGGCGCTTTATGCAAGCCCGGACCGTACGGAATATGCCATGCCTTCCATATATGTACTTCTTGCCGCATCGCTGGTCATGCTGACCGTTTCATATGCTCTCCTGCAGACAGCGGGAAGAAAGAACCGGATAAGCTAGCCTTGAATTCTGCAAAGTAAAAGGGACCGGCATTCACAATAAATGCCGGCCCCTTTAATACTGAATGGAATATTTCAGTACAAATAGCCTGCCATCTGCATGAGGCTGCCGATGGTATCTTCAATATCCCGGCCGAATTCGTCCAGTTCCTCCCTGGTCGCCACGCCCAGGTCAATGGCATTTTCTGCCCACGCCGGTGTGGTTACGGTGACACCGTACCGGGTCTCGGTGGATGAACCAACTGTAAAGTATATGGATTTCGGCAATACGGACGGAAAGTCCAGGGAAACATCGGCTGTTACATTGACACTCTCGGGAAGGCCGTCCTTGTTTCTGACCTGAACGGTGTTGCCGTCGACGAGCAGGCTCATTGATTCGTCATCAATATCGATGTCAAGTACATATTCAAAGTGACCGTTTACAGTGTTTCCGCTCTCAAGTTCCTGGTTGGAAGTAAAGGTCATCAGCATGTTTAAGTCGGCGCTTCCGGATGATTCAACGCTGAATTCCGCGCTTATGTAGCCTGTATTGTCTTCTGCATTATAATCGCTGTTGATGTTGAGGAAAGCGTTAATCCTTTCGAAATGGGAACTGTAGTCCACATTGAATCCAATCTTTCTAAGGCCGCTTTCATCCGTAAGGCTTTCATAGCTGAGCACAAAATTCTGGTCGGTATCCTCAGAAGGTACCTCAAACTCGTACTTGACCACATACAGGCCGTTTATGTATGCCCTGATTATCATTTCCTCAGGGAACGACTCCTCATTAAGCCGGCTCTTCAGGCTGGAAAACATCAGGCGTATCTGGGACCTGCTGAAGAGATTATCCATACCCAGGGACTGCAGTTCCCGGGCGAGGTCCGGATTGCCTGCAACCGCTGTGTTAAAGATGGCCCCGAATTTGCTGAATACCGTATCGTACAGAAGGTCATCTTCCGCCATGGTATCCAGCAGCGATTCAACAAGTTCCATCTGCTCATCCCGGTCAAGTGTGATGGTTATCTCCTGGCACTTCAGTTCCTCGCCCATAACATCAACGGTTTTTCCTCTTCTGATTGACATATTTCTGCCGTCAACATTGTTGACGAGGAACATACCGTAGGTTTCCATAAGCTTTTTGAAATTATTGCTTTCCGAAGGAAATTCATGAATTGTGTCGGTCGAAGCCCACGGATCCATGCCTGCAACTGAAGTGAGGCCTTTAAACGCAGATTCTTCAGGATACAGTTCTTCCAGCCTTGCAAGGTCACTGACGCGCCCGGTTATGCTCTTCTCGCTGAGCTCGGGCAGTGAAAAGCCGAAACGGTCATTGTCAAAGAAAAGGTTTAACGTAAGCGCAGGGTTTTCAAGATAATTCAGGCTTACGCTTATGTTTTCCCTCTTATTTGACATGTCAACCTCGGTGGATGTCTGGATGGAGAAATCTTTCATAATGCCGGCCACGAACTCGGCCATGCTTTCATCCAGCTCCATGGATGTAAGCATGTTACTGTCAAGATTAATGCTTATCTTTGTATCAGATTTCATGGGTTTGCTGTAAAGGGTGTCAATCTGCTGCTTGCTTAATGCCAGTGACTGGTCAAGCCGTTTCCATGCTTTTTGAACTGTGTAGTACTGTGCCACTTTCAATGTGGTCTTTGCAGGAAGGAAGGTGTAATATCCGAGGACAGCCATTCCTGAAATCAGGACAACTGCTGCAAGGACAGCCGCTATGATTTTAAGGGCAAGTCCTTTCTTCCGTGTCTTTTTAGGTTCAGAGAGAGGTTCGGTCTGAACGGTATCTGCATAGATGTCGGGAGTTGCGCTGGTGACAGGCTCATGTTCACCGGTCTGTTCATTTACAGTGTTTTCCGGTGCCGGTGATGAGGGAGGCTGACCTGAATCAAGCGGAGCCCCGCATGCGTAGCAGAATCTGGCATCCTGTGGCAACTCCTTGCCGCACTTGGGACAGAACATATAATCATCCTTTCACTTTATTCTTGGTACGGCCTGCCGCCGACTGGCCGCAGCAACCAAAGATAGTTACATAATACCATATTGTAATTCTAACACAAGATAAAACTGGAAGAAATATCTTGTAGGAACATAGCATCCATGTCGGGACGCCCGCACCGTTTCTGCCATGACATATCTTCTTACCGGCATTTCAGGCCATTCTGACGCAATCTGCTGTAACACAAAGGAAACAGTCTGTTAACACAATTAGAATTTCTGCCGGCGGTAATATATGCTAAACTTTTTATATCCGGTACCACATTCTTCAGGAGGTTTACAGATGAAAAAAAGCTTGCAGAGAACTACTAAAGCTTTGTTATCCTTACTTATCTGCATCTGTCTTGTCCTGCAGTCTTCACTGAGCATCAGTGCCTACACCAACGGAAACGGCATGGGTACACTGGTATACAACGAGAAAAGAGAAATAGCCCAGGGAGTCTTTCTGGAAACCTGGCTGGGCAAGACTTCTTCCGGTACCCCTAAACGGGGATATACCATCTCTTTCAATCCGAAAACATCCGATGCACAGGTACTCGCGTTCTACGGTGACACTGTAGGCAGCAGGGCAACACTCTCAAAAATGATTGCCGCTGCAGAGGCGCAGGGCTATATGGTCATCGGCGGTATCAACGGTGACTTTTATAACCTCAGCAACGGCGTTCCCATAGGCCTTGTAATCAAGGACGGAAAACTCATAAGCAACAATTCTACAAAATGGGCCGCAATAGGTTTCAGGAGCGACGGGTCGGTCGTAGTAGGCATGCCGTCTCTTGAGATAAAAGCCGTTCTCGAAGATGGCACATCATTTGCGATAGCCAATTTCAACAAGGCGCAGGGTGACTGGGGCCCGTACATGTTTACTTCTGATTTCGGAGCAACCACCGGAAGCACGGAACCAAGCATTGAAGTGGTTGTGGATATAAGTTCCGGAATCCCGCAGCTCGGCAATATGATGATCGGCATGGTTTCTGCAGTATACACCAATGCCAAGGCCACTCCCATAGGCCAAAACCAGGTGGTTCTCTCTGCACGCCACGGCAAGAACGGAGAGGCTGCTCTGTCTCAGCTCAAAGTGGGCGACGCCGTAAGCTTTACTTTCGATGACCCCGAGGGGAAATGGCTTGGTGTCCAGCAGGCAATAGGCGGTCAGAGGATACTTCTGCAAAACGGCCAGATTCCGCCGGATATTCCGTCCAATGACGTGAATCCTTACACTGCCATAGGCGTTAAGGCCAACGGCGAGGTTGTTTTCCTTCAGGTTGACGGAAGAAACAGTGCAAACAGCGTGGGCATTTCCAGCATGGATGCGGCCAAATTTCTGAAAGACATGGGCTGCGTGGACGCCATCTCCCTTGACGGAGGCGGTTCTTCCACCATTGCTGCGCGTATGCCCGGCGATATATCGCCCAAAGTAATCAACAGCCCGTCGGACGGAAGCCAGAGGGCGAATTCCAATGCCCTTCTGCTCGTTTCCAAAAAGGCCATAGCAATAAACAGCGGACAGGATGAGATTTCATCCCTGCAGCTTAAGCTGTTGCATGTTTATCCCGGAAAAATATACATGCTGCCCGGATCAACAACCACATTCAGCGTGAAGGGCACCGATGAATGCTTCTTCCCCGTGGCAGTTACGGGCGACGTAGCGTGGCAGGCTTCCGGCGGCAGGATAACGCCGGACGGTGTATATACAGCTCCTGATTCGCCCGGTACATATCAGATTACAGCCAAATGCGGCGAAGTAACCGGCACGGCAACAGTTGTGGTAATACCTGTCAGCAGGGTTACGAGCATAAAACCCAGCGCCGGCAGCATAACCGTTCTGCCCGGTGCATCGCAGAAAATAAACCTTACGGTTCAGATGGACAATCTCACAGTAGTATCCGACAACAGTCAGGCCCAGTGGAAGGTTGAAGGCAATGTAGGCACCATAACAAAGGACGGCGTGTTTACTGCTTACGAAAACGGCGAAAAGAGCGGAACCATTAAGGTTACGATGGGCAGTCTTACTGCCGGCATATCAGTAAACATTGCAACTCCTCCGAAAGTACTGGAAGGCTTTGAAAACGGTGCCTCCTGGGGTTCTTCCGGAGTACGCACGGTATCCCAGAGTGTAAAAGTGGTGAATGATCCGGACCTGGCAGCCTTCGGAAAAGGTGCACTGAGGATTGACTATGACATGACCCTTGCTGAGGGTGTAGAAAAGGGAACCGCAGGGGTTTATGCATATCCGCTGGCGGCCGACGGCTCGGGCACGGGCATTCCACTCGGAGATAATCCGACAGCTGTCGGAATGTGGGTGTACGGCGACAACAGCAAGCTGTGGCTCCGCGCCAGGGTAAAGGACGGAAAGGGCCAGACCTTCGATATTAACCTGACATCGGATTACAATGCCGACAGCAAGACAGGCGGCATCAACTGGACCGGATGGAAATATGTCGAGGCGGCAATACCTTCAGGAAAGGAAGGCCCGTTGACCCTTGAACTTCCCGTAAGGCTTATGTGTACGCGCGATGAGATGCGGACAAAGGGCACGATCTACATTGACCAGATTCGCGTCATCTACGGCGCCAAGAATGATGACCTTGTCCCGCCTTCGGCCACAATCCAGTCGCCTCAGGACCAGACTGTGCTGAAGACCGGAAAGGCCGAGTTCAAGGCCGTGATAACCGACAATGTGGCCGTAAACAGGGACAGCATCAGTCTCTATGTGGATAACGCAAAAATAAACGATATCAAGATAACAGAAGTCACAAACGGATATCAGGTGGAGGCACAGCTTGGGACCGCAGTTCCCCTTGCCGACGGACTGCATGTGGCAACCCTCAGGTTCACCGACAGGTTCGGGAACAACGGCTCAAAGTCTGTGACATTCAGAGTGAGCACAGGCGCGCCCGAAGTAACGGCGGAACTTATACCAAGCGACGATGTGCCGGGTGCATATGATTATACAATCAGCTTGAAGAACCCCAACACGCTGAAGAAACTGTACCTCAACTTTGCCTATGACAATGATATGGTTGAGGTTGTGGATGCAGACTCCGGTACAGCGGGAGTCCAGGCACGGCTTGAAAGCTGGATTGCCAAAGGAAAGGTCATACACAACAAGGTCGATACAAACAGCAACAGGATAATTATTGAAGTGGACAGCCTGAAAGCATCCACGAATGAACCGGTTCTCAAGGCTGTAACCATCCGGCTGAAACCAAAAGCCGGCAGGGAGTGGAAGAGCTCCAATATAAAACTGGCGCTTGGAGCAATGATTGTCGGCCAGAACAAGGCCGGTTCCTGCTTCAGCCTTCCCGCTGCCGTGTATGAAACCGATTCTGCCGTGGAGACAAACTGAAGTTAACACAAAAGCGATGGACAATACGTTCTTTCGCCTGAAAAACCGTAAATAATATAGATAAAAGGCCGGATATCGAAGGATGTCCGGCCTTCATTTTTACGGATAGCTCATGTTTTCGGACGATGCATGGCGAGCTCGCACGGTAAAACGGTATTCTGAATAAAATGAACCAGAGCCAAAGCTTTTCGGGTATGGACAGATGATGCGGCGCAGGGACATAAGCCCGGAACTCCTGGAAGTTTACGCATCCCTGGTATTTGTCATAGGGTCGCTGATAACTCTCGCAGCATCCATAATCAGCTACAGGGAGAAATTGCTGTCCCGCGACCCATCAGGACCGGGTACGGCCGACCCTCACATACCCTTTCTGATTACCTGACGGTTCCTGGCCTTTTCATACCATCCTTATGGCGAACTGTCCGCATGAGCTCACGCAGTAACCGCAGGTAAGGCACTTTTCATGATTGATGACCGAGACTCCGCCGCTTTCCAGGATGGCCTCATTGGGACAGGTCTCCCTGCAGTTCCCGCAGTTTGTGCAGAGGGATTTGACAACAATGAACCGCTTTTTCGGCTTATCGGGAATTATTTCACCGGAAAATTCACCGCTGAAATAGCGCAGGTTGCATGAAAGCTCACTGAGGCTTACCATGCCCACAGCAACCGAGGCAATGCCGGGAATGCCGCGCACATAATCCAAAGCCTGCCTGTAGGAATCAATAAGTATACCGCCGCCCAGCGCCTTCATTATGTAAACTCCCTTGCCTGCGGCCACGCATTCCGCAACTGCTTCCTCCATGTCTTCCCTGGTGCCGTGAAGGATACCAAGTCCCTTAATGTTAAGGATGGGGAAGACTATGTCCAGATCGCTGTTTTTGGCGGCAGCCCGTATGGTCCTTATGGAATGGCTGCTGATTCCCACCGCCTTTATGATGCCTCTGGACTTGTAGTCAAGCAGGCACCTTAAAGCCTCTTTCCTTTTTACAAATACCGATTCGTCAGCCCTGGCGGCATGAATGAGAAATATGTCGATGGTGTCCGTGTTAAGACGGCACAGTGCTTCCTCAACGGCATTCTGCATGTCTTCATAGGTTGCCGCTGTGGATTTCGTGGCAATCACGGGCCTTATGCCGGTTGCTTCCACCGCCCGCCGGATGGGCTCATAGGTTCCGTACATCTGCGCGGTGTCTATGAAGTTTATGCCCGCTTTCAGGGCTTCTGTAATTATTTCGGTGCATTCTTCCATGGGAACGTTCTTCTGGAGCGGTCCGAAAGGAAGCGCACCGAAACATAGTTCAGTGACATAAAGATCCGTGTTTCCAAGCCTGTTCTTTTTCATAGCGAAAAATCCCCTCCGCTATTCAGACAGCATCTCCATAATATCCTTAAGCCCCTTTCCCTTCAAATTGGAGCGGTAGTATTCAAGTTCCTTTTCCACGACCCGGCTCAGGGCTTTCTGCCCAAGTATTTCGACAGGTGCCAGGTCATCAGTGAGTATCAGGTCGGATTTCTCAACTTTTACAGCGTTGTTTCCGACAAACCTTGATATATTATACAGGTCATGACCTTCCGGAATGGAGGCACGGGTGTTCCTTTCATAGTTTTCAAGCATATCCGGGATATCGCTGACAAAAAGCAGTGAATTGGTCACGTTGGTAAGATCCACGCGATAAACGCTTCTGAAGCAGCTGTTTACCGTGCCGGCCAGATATTCGGGCATGCCCTCGAAATCGCCGGATTTCATGTTGATGTTGACGATAAGTATACCGCCCGGTTTAAGATGCTTCTTCACACTTTCGAAGAATTCCACGGTGGACATGTGAAAGGGGACGGTGATGTCCTGATATGCATCAGCCAGGATTATGTCATAAAGTCCTGCGTCATCGGTCTGAAGGAAGCTTCGTCCGTCATTTATATAGATGTTGGCCTCGTCTTCCCCAAGGTTGAAATACTTCCCCGCAAGGCCGGCTATCTTCTCGTCTATTTCAACCGCATCACATGACGAATTTGGAAAGTATTTCCTGAGCTGTTTGGAATATGTACCCGTTCCCAGGCCCAGCACAAGAACATCCAGGTCCGTGTCGAAGGATGCTTCTTCCATAAAAAACGGGGCCATCAGTGCGTACTCATAATAATAACCCGAAAGGGACCCGTCCTTCTTGTAGATGGACTGGACACCGAATGCCACATTGGTCGAAAGAATCACAGAATCATCCGTTTCGCTGACCTGAAGATAGTTGTACAGGGATTCGCCTTCATAGACGATGTTGTCCTTCCAGTAGGCGTATGAGTCGTGAAAGGGCATCAGAAGAAAGGCCAGAATAAGTATGGATGTTACAACGTGTTTGATGCCCCGTTTTTTCTGAAGCACGAAATAAATGATACAGATAACATTAAGAAGCAGGGCGAACAGGAAGAAGGTCTTCCCGGTTCCTATATAGGGTATGGTTATGAAGGTGGGTATAAATGTTCCTATGATGCTTCCTATGGTGCCCATTGCATATATCTTTCCGGCAGTCTTCCCGCTGTTTTCCATGTCATCTATGCCAAGCCGGACAAGGTACGGGGAGACCATTCCGAGAAGCACCATGGGGAATGCGAAGATAACCAGGCATGAAAGGGCAGAGCCTGCCACAACAAGCCCGCTTCCGGGAGCAAAGAGGAACAGCAGGCCTATAATTCCTGAAATAACGTACTTTCCTGCAAAGGGTATGGCCGCAATCCAGAGAGAGGCTATCCAGATGTAGAAATACAGCCGGTTGAGGCTCTTGTACCTGTCTGCCAGTTTGCCTCCCAGCATGTTGCCTATGCTCATTGAAATCATGATGAGCCCTATTATGACCGTCCAAACTATTTGTGAAGAGCTGAAATAGGGAGCGAGAAGTCTGGAACATGCCAGTTCAACAGCCATCACGGTCATCCCTGAGAAAAACGACGTAATGTAAAGAATCAGGTTGGTCTGCTTTTTCATCCCTATCCTACCTTTCCCTGCAAATTCTCTTGTGTTTGTATTTATCTTAACATGCATCCGGAAGCCTTGCCACAGTTTATTTTGCCATATTGCAGTGCATAAACAGGAAAAGTCTGACAGGACATCAGATACCGTCCCTGTAAAGTATCATGGCGGACCTTGGCGGGACATTGACAGAAGCGTCATTTACGCTATACAGGATATCGGTTCCGGTTCTGCTTTCGTCGCAAACCACATGCCACGGCCCCGGACCCGGAAGGGCCACAGTCTCGTGTTCGGTTCCGGCATTTACGGCGACCAGTATGGTTTCCCAGGGGTCATCGTTGGCGTGAGGTCCAAGCATGAAGACTATACTGCTTTCACCCGACGGAAGAAAGCTAAGGTATCTTTCTATGTCACCGGCCAGGGCCATCCTGAATGCGGGATGGCTTTTTCTGAGGCTTATAAGGCCCCTGTGGTATTCGAAGACCCTGCGGTATCTTGCCTTTTTGCTCCAGTCAATCTGATTTATCTCATCAGGTGAGTTGTATGAGTTGTGTACGCCTTTTTTGGACCGCATCATGTCGATTCCCAGCATCAGGAACGGAATCCCCTGGGATGTCAGAACTATGGCCGAAGCCAGGTTGACAAGCTTCATGTATTCCTCATCATCAAGGTCCGGCCTGCTTGCCCTTAGCTTGTCATAAAGTGTAAGGTTGTCATGGGATGCGACATAATTTACGCAGTGCCAGGCATGCCCCGCCCAGGGAAAACCGTTGTATATCACACGCGAATAGTCTATGCCGGGATGAAATACGGCTCCGGCAATCCCGAACTTGACGCTTTCCCTGAGGCTGTAATCACCTGTTATGAATCCGGTTTTTTCGCTGTGGAAATTGTCTCCCTTAATGGCGTCCCTGGTATTGTCATTGAAAAAGCCTATTTTGCCCAGCTTTCTGGCGTTTGCCTTGGTTGCGGCCGCCGAACTGTCCAGAAGGGACGGCCCGCCTGTCCATCCTTCGCCGTAGATTATTGCTGAAGGATTTATGGCGTCCAGTTCCTTGCGTATAATGTGCATCGTGTCGATGTCATGGAGCCCCATCAAATCAAAGCGTAATCCGTCGATTTTATATTCACGGGCCCAGTATTTTACCGAATCTACAATGAACTTTCTCACCATGGACCGCTCGGACGCCGTTTCATTGCCGCATCCTGAGCCGTTGGAATAGCGGTTGTAGCGGTCGGTTCGGTAGAAATAGCCCGGCACGATTTTGTTGAAATCGGATTCCATGGTCATGTAGGTATGGTTGTAGACCATGTCCAGCACAACACCGATTCCCTCGTCCTTGAATGCCTTTATCATGCTCTTAAATTCCCGGACCCTTACATATCCGTCCTCAGGGTCGGTGGAATAGGAACCGTCGGGTACGTTGAGGTTTACCGGATCATACCCCCAGTTGTACTGCGGTTCGTCAGGCTTTGTCTCGTCGACCGTGAAAAAATCAAAGACGGGCATGAGATGGACATGGGTCACCCCCAGCTCCCTGAAGTGGGAAAGACCTGTAAGCTCTCCTTCAGGGGAACGGGTTCCCCTTTCGGCAAGTCCCAGGAACTTTCCCCGCATCCTGATGCCCGAGCTTTCATGTATTGTTGCGTCCCTGACGTGTACTTCATAAAGAACCGCATCTGTGGGATTCTTGAGCCTGACGTAGCCGATGTTCTCCCAGCCGGGCGGGTTTGTCCTGTCAAGGTCAATAATCATGCTCCTTTTGCCGTTTACGCCTGATGAACGTGCGTAAGGGTCGGCGGCCTCAAGTGTCCTCCCCATGACCGTGACAGTGTATGTATAATATTTTCCGGAAAGGTCCCCTGGAACTTTGGCTTTCCAGGTTCCGCGGATGTCACGGGCCATCGGTTCCACGGTTATGAGATTCCGGCCCGAGCCCTTTTCAAATATGTTGACATACACGGCCGAGGCAATGGGAGACCAGACCCTGAAGTATGTTGCTTCAGGCGTCCAGCGTGCCCCAAGGTCGTCGCCCGTGTAGGTGAACATTTCCTCGAATTCCGGGGTGTCGTAAAGCATGCCATAGGAAACCGCGGCCGGGCGGAATCCCGGCTTTAAAACTGTGTAGGTGCTTCCAAGAACCATGTCATTCTCAAGGGAAATGACATACTCGCGGGCACCACGCATCTGGGTGACATGCCTGACAGGCACTTCAATGCCGTTTTCAAATACCCTGAAGGGTTCTTCCCGAAGTGAGGCATCTGCCGGAGCCTGAAGCCTCACGTTGATTTCCCTGAAGCTCTGGAATACAGCCGTTTCAAAGCCCGGCGTAAGGCACAGGTCGTTTTCGGAATACATCACGTCAATCGTATCCTGAACGATGTAAATGTCCTGTATTCCGGTCCTTGCTTCATCCCTTACATAAAAGTATCTGTCGGCGTGAATGTCCTTTTCGTGCCATCCGCCGCGCCTTATAATGATTCCGGCAGTGCTGCCGGTAAATGATGATACGTCCACCTCGGCGACTATTGCTTTTCTTCCCGGGTCGCCGCCCAACATCTCCTGATATTTGAAACTGTAAAGGGAACCTTCATGGCCCGTTTCCCAGAGCCAGATGTCCCATCCGGTATAATCCTGGTCGTATCTGTAATAGTGTATCCTCAGCATAAAACCCCTGCTGCAAAACAGGCCGGACGACCTGTGGTTTATTTCCTGTATCAATCCTCAGTGTTTAGTATCTATTATAACCGCCGGTCGTGCCATGTTGTATATTAATTATCATTTTTAACTTGACGACGGCTTGTCCGGAAGGTTATAATCTATACATCGCTTGCTTCATTACTTTATCACGATAAAGAAATGAAGCGACAAAGGGGCGGATACCATGAAACGCTGGAACATGTACACCCCCGAAGGGGTTCAGGACATACTTTTTGACCAGTGCAGGATGAAAAGGAAGCTGGAGGCTGAGCTCAGAAATCTCTTCACCAGCCATGGTTACATGGAGCTGGAGACTCCCACCATTGAATTCTATGACGCCTTCGGCGGGGAAATCGGACTCATCCGGCAGGAAAGCATGTACAAGTTCTGCGACGCCAAAGGACGGCTCCTTGTGCTGAGGCCCGACATGACCATTCCGATAGCAAGGGTTGTGGCGACGAAAGTGAGGAATGAGCACTTTCCGCTCAAGTGCTGCTATATAGGAAACACTTTCCACTTCGACGAGTTAGGGGGCGGAAAGCAGAACGAGTTTACCCAGGCAGGGATTGAGATACTGGGCATACACTCTCCCGAGTCCGATGCCGAAGTAATCACGATGGCCGTAAAGGCCGTAAAGGCATGCGGACTGGAAGAATTTCAGATAGACATAGGACAGGTGGACTTTTTCAAGGGCATCATGGAGAGGACCGGACTTTCGCCCGATGAAACCGAGGAAGTGCGGGAACTCATAGACCGGAAGGACTTTGTGGCTGTTGAGCAGGTCATAGGCAGGCACAATGTAAGCGATGAACTTAAAGCACTGATACTGGACCTGCCGGGACTTTTCGGAAGCAAGGATATTCTGGCGGGCATAAGCAGGGAGCATATAGGAGAGAAGGCATCTGCCGCGCTCGATTACCTGCAGAGAGTGCTGGACATACTTGAGGACCGTGACGTAGGCCGTTACGTATCCATAGATTTGGGCATGGTCCAGAGCCTCAATTACTATACAGGGATTGTTTTCAGAGGCTATACACGCGGTGTGGGATTTCCCATACTGAGCGGAGGCCGGTATGACGGACTGGTGTCAAAGTTCGGGAAGGACTGCCCGGCGACCGGCTTTTCTATGGGTGTCAACATGGTCATGATGGCGCTTGAGCGTCAGAACCGTTCAAACAACGAAAGACCGGGCGGAATACTTGTGACCTATGAAGAAGGCGGCCGGAAGTTTGCGTACGCCTACTGTGAAAAAGCAATCGGGAGAGGCCTTGTGGCAGAGATGGACATCGGCATGGGAGGAATTGAAGAATGCCTGAATTATGCCCGTGCCAAAGGTCTTGACAGGGTCATGCTTTTCTGTGCCGACGGCACAGTCAGGGAATTCGAAAGGGGCAGGGATATATGAGGTATCTTACCTTAGCACTGGCGAAGGGCAGACTGGCTGAGCTTTCCATAGGCCTTCTCGAGGGAGCGGGCCTTGACTGTTCGGAACTGCGCGAAAATTCAAGGAAGCTAATTTTTGCCGATAAAAAGAACAGGGTAAAGTTTTTCCTGGCCAAGCCTGCCGACGTTCCGGTCTATGTTGAATACGGGGCGGCTGATATAGGCATCGTCGGCAAGGACACCCTGCTGGAGGAAGGACGCGACCTTTATGAAGTACTTGACCTGGGCTTCGGGAAATGCAGGATGTGCGTGGCGGGTCCAAAGGAACTTGAAGGCAGGATGGACAGCATAACCATCACCAGAGTGGCCACAAAATACCCGGAGATTGCCAGGACGTATTTCCGGCACAAGAGGAGGGAATCGGTTGAAATAATAAAACTCAGCGGTTCGGTGGAGCTTGCCCCTCTGGTGGGTCTGTCCGAGGTCATTGTGGATCTGGTGGAAACAGGCAGGACACTTCAGGAAAACGGACTTGTGGTTCTTGACACAATAGCCGATATAAGCGCCAGAATGGTTGTCAACCGGGTAAGCATGAAGATGGAAAACGAGCGCATAAGGGAGCTTATCGGAACAATACGCCGGCAGATTCAGTAGATTGTATGGCTTACGCGGCAATGTGGAATATCCGAAGGGTTTCACTGGTCACAGGCAGAAGCCGGAACTTCACGCAATAACGCCGCGGCAGGGCGTACAGGATGTGACGGGAATGAGGATGCCGGTACGAAGAGTTCAATTACAGCAAGCAAGCTGTCAGCTGAGTGATTATTTCCTGATGCCTAAACAAGGGGGTTATGTCCATGAGGATTTATGAATACGGCAGGGACGATATCGGAATTCTGTTTGAATCACTCCGGAAGCGCAGCCCGGAAGGAAACAGGGACGTGGAGGAGGAGGTTGCCGAAATACTCAAAAATGTCAGGGAACGCGGCGATGAGGCGCTTTATGAATATACCCTGAAGTTTGACGGAGTACCGGTGCCTGAAGATAAGCTGGAGGTCCCCCGGAAAGAAATGCAGAAAGCCCTGGACGGGCTGGACGAAAACCTCAGGAAAGTTCTGGAGCGTTCTGCAGACAATATCAGGGCATTTCATGAGAATCAGAAGGAAAGGTCATGGTTTGTCACGGATGATGACGGAACCATACTGGGACAGAAGGTAACCCCGCTGAACCGTGTAGGCGTGTATGCGCCTGCCGGAAGCGCGCCGCTTCCGTCCACCGTGCTTATGGATATAATTCCGGCAAAGGTGGCGGGCGTAGGTGAGATAATACTTTGTTCCCCACCGCAGAAGGACGGCAGTGTCAACCCCATGATTCTTGCCTGTGCCGTGATAGCCGGTGTTGACAGGGTCTTTGCCGTGGGAGGGGCCCAGGCCATAGGCGCAATGGCCTACGGTACACAGACCATTCCGGCAGTTGACAAGATTGCGGGTCCCGGCAATATTTACGTTGCCACCGCCAAAAAACAGGTTTTCGGAATCTGCGGCATTGACATGATTGCAGGTCCCAGCGAGATTCTGGTGATTGCCGATGAAAGTGCAAACCCGGAATATGTGGCTGCTGATATGCTTTCACAGGCCGAGCATGACCCGCTCGCATCCGCCATTCTTGTTACCGACTCCAAAGTGCTTGCCGATGCGGTTCTGAAATCAATTGAACAGCAGGCTGAGAAGCTTGAGAGGCGGGAAGTAATAAGAAAATCACTGGAAGCCTACGGTGCCGTTATAGTTGTACCGTCAATTCATGATGCCGTAACGGTTTCCAACCGTATTGCCCCAGAGCATCTGGAGATAAGCACCAAAGACCCCTTTGCGCTTCTTCCTGAAATCCGTAATGCGGGAGCGATATTTCTCGGCCAGTACTCGCCCGAGCCGGTGGGGGACTATTTCGCAGGACCCAATCACACGCTTCCCACCGCAGGAACGGCCAGATTCTTCTCACCCCTCGGTGTTTATGACTTCATAAAGAGGTCAAGCGTCATATGCTACAGCCCCAGGGCTTTCATTGATGCCGCACCGTACGTGGTCTCCTTTGCGGAAGCGGAAGGACTCAGCGCACATGCCGAATCGGTAAGGGTAAGGTGCACAAATAAATATGCCGGAGGAAGTGAACCGAGATGAACAGGTTCTGGAGCGATACCGCAAGAAGCATTAAACCGTATGTGCCCGGAGAGCAGCCGAAAGACAGGATAAGGATAAAGCTCAACACAAACGAAAATCCATATCCGCCTTCGCCAGGGGTGCTGGAATGCATAAGGAATCTGGCAAATGAAGACCTCAGGCTTTATCCTGACCCTGATGCAGTGTCCTTGTGCGAAACGGCTGCCGGATATTACGACCTTTCTTCATGCCAGGTGTTTGCGGGCAACGGTTCCGATGAGGTGCTGGCCTTTGCATTCCAGGCTTTTTTTGGTCCGGATGACATGATAGCCTTCCCGGATGTGACCTACAGCTTCTATCCGGTTTATGCCCGTCTGTACCGGATACCTTACATGGAAATTCCTGTAAGAGATGATTTTTCCATAGATTTCTCACTGTATCCGCAGAAGCTGAAAGGCATCGTCTTTGCCAACCCCAACGCCCCCACCGGGCTGTATATTAGTCCCGGGGAGATTGAAATGCTTCTTGCTTCCAGGCATGACACACTTTTCATAATTGACGAGGCATATGTGGATTTCGGGAACGTGTCAGTTGTTCCGCTGGTAAAAAAGTATGACAACCTTCTGGTTGTGCAGACCCTGTCCAAATCAAGGTCACTTGCAGGGATGAGGGTCGGACTTGCCATGGGCCATCCTGAGCTCATTGAAGCCATGAACAGGATTAAAAATTCCTTCAATTCATATACCGTTGACAGGCTGGCGCAGGCTGCGGCCGTGCGTGCCATTGAAGATGATGACTATTACAGGGATATAAACGCGAAAATCGTGGCTGAACGTGAAAGGTTCAAGAAGTTTCTGAGGGATACAGGAATACCGTGCACCGATTCGGCATCTAATTTTGTCTTCCTGACCATTCCCGGAGTGAAGGGCCCTGATGCCCAGAGGCTTCTGAGGGAGCAGGGCATCCTTGCAAGAAATTTTGCGGATAATCCGAGGATTTCAGACTGGATAAGGATAACGGTCGGCACCAAAAATGACATGGACCGGGTCGCGGAAGCCGTCAAAAAGATAATGGAAGCGGCAGGAGAAACAATGGTATAATTAAGAAAACCTGTATGCGGGGTGAGTGTTTTGAGAAAAGCGGAGATTGCCAGAAAAACCGCGGAAACCGACATCCGGCTTGTTCTTGACCTGGACGGAGAGGGAAAGCATTCGGTTTCGACAGGCATCGGTTTCCTGGACCATATGCTGTGCCTCTTTTCAGGCCACGGGCGCTTCGACCTGGAACTAAGCTGCAGGGGAGATTTGCAGGTGGATTGCCATCACACGGCGGAAGATGTAGGGATTGTGCTCGGCAGGGCCATTTCGGAGGCACTGGGAACAAGGGAATCTGTCAGAAGGTACGGCAGCGCGCTTATTCCGATGGATGAATCCCTTGCACAGGTGGCTGTAGACCTTTCCAACAGGCCGTACCTTTATTTTGATGTTCCGTTCAGTGTTCCGAGAATAGGCAGCATGGATACCGAGATGTTCGGGGAGTTTTTCCGCGCCCTCGCAGAAAATGCCGGCATGACACTTCATATAGCCATCCTGCACGGGAAAAACAATCATCATATGATAGAGGCTGTTTTCAAAGCGTTTGCAAGAGCCCTGAAGGAAGCTGTCTCAATAGATGAGTCCATAAAGGGAGTTAATTCCACTAAGGGCATGCTGTAAAAAACATATACAAAAACCAAAAATTAAACATATCAGAAACCGGAGGAATATATCATGCTTATCCGCGACACTAATTTCATCGGTCTCCCAGTCTTTGTCAGGGGAAAGGTCAGGGATGTGTACGAAGTAGGGGACAACATGCTCCTAATGATAGCGACCGACAGGATTTCGGCCTTTGACGTGGTGTTTGACGACCTGATACCAAACAAGGGAAAGGTTTTAAGCAGCCTGTCGGCATTCTGGTTTGATTTCTGCAGTGATATCATAGGAAACCATCTGGTGACCACCGACGTCTCGGAATACCCCATGGGTCTCTCAAAGTTCAAAGAACAGCTTCAGGGCAGGTCAATGCTGGTTAGAAAGGTAAAGATGGTAAATGTGGAATGCATCGTCCGCGGTTATCTTGAAGGATCGGGACTGAAGGACTACAGAGCTACGGGCGCTGTCTGCGGAATCAGGCTTCCCGAAGGACTGCGCCAGGCCGACAAACTGCCCGAGCCCATCTTCACGCCTTCCACAAAAGCAAAGGAAGGTCACGATGTGAATGTCAGCTTTGAATACATGGAAAACATGATAGGCAGGGAGCTTGCCGCAGAGATTAGGGAGAAATCCCTGGCCCTTTACCGCAAGGCTTCCGAGTATGCCCTGAGCCGCGGCATTATTCTTGCGGATTCAAAGTTTGAATTCGGTATTCTGGACGGAAAGCTTATGGTGGCTGACGAACTCTTTACTCCCGATTCGTCAAGGTTCTGGGATCTGGCGGATTACGAGCCGGGCCGTCCGCAGAAGAGCTTTGACAAGCAATATCTGCGCGAATATCTCGAGATATCCGGCTGGGACAAGAAGCCGCCCGCGCCAAGACTTCCCGCTGATGTCATTGAAAAGACCGAAAAGAAATACATAGAAGCCTATGAACGCATTACCGGAAAGAAGTTCGAGCCATGATAGCAATTGTGGACTATGATGCAGGAAACATCAGGAGTGTCCAGAACGCTTTCGTGTATGCAGGTGCCCCGTGCCTGGTCACATCTTCCGCCGAAGAGATACTGGCTGCAGACGGCGTGGTGCTGCCGGGAGTGGGGGCCTTCGGAGACTGCTATGAAAACCTGAAGCGGAAAGGCCTTGACAGGGTGATTCGCTTCTGTATCGAAAAAGACATGCCCTTTCTGGGCATATGCCTGGGGTTTCAGATGCTGTTCGACTACAGCGAGGAAAGCGGCAGGGACGGTGAAACCGTACAGGGCATGGGAATCTTCAGGGGAGCAGTAAGGCAGTTCCCGGCAGATATGGGGCTTAAAGTCCCGCAGATAGGATGGAACAGCCTGGAATTAAACAAGGACTGTGCCCTTTTTGAAGGACTGCCTGAGAACCCTTATGTATATTTCGTCCACTCATATTATGTGGATGCGAAAGACAGGTCCCTGGTTGCCGCAAGGTCCTGCTACGGCATAGGGTTTGATGCTGCAATAGCCAGGGGAAAAACCTTTGCCGTCCAGTTTCATCCCGAAAAGAGCGGTGATGTGGGCCTCATGATAATAAAAAACTTTATCAGGGTGGTATACGGCGTATGATTATTTATCCCGCTGTGGACATAAAGGACGGAAAATGCGTGCGCTTAAGACAGGGCAGCTACAGTGACATAACCGTGTTCGGCGATGACCCGCTGGAGATGGCCCTGCGCTGGCAGAAAGCCGGCGCACGCTTTCTGCATGTCGTGGACCTGGATGGAGCCAGGGGACAGGGCAGGAACAACAGGGACGTTATCGCAAAAATCATAAAAACGCTCGATATCCCTGTCCAGACCGGCGGCGGAATAAGAACCATGGCAGACATTGACGGGGTTCTGGCCATGGGTGCGGAACGCGTGATTCTTGGGACCTCTGCCGTAAAAAATCCGGAACTTGTCAGACAGGCTGTTGCAAAATACGGAGGCAGAATTGCCGTGGGCATCGATGCAAAAAACGGCATGGTCGCAATAGAAGGATGGGAGAAGACCAGCGGCTATTCCGCCGTTGGGTTTGCGAAGCAGATGGAGGCGCTGGGCGTTGAAACCGTCATCTATACCGACATAGCCAGGGACGGAATGCTTTCGGGTCCAAATTTTAAGGCCATGGAGGAAATGCAGAGGTCGGTTTCGATGTCGGTAATCGCGTCAGGCGGGATAAGCAGCACGGGCGACCTTTTAAGGCTCAAGCAGGCAGGCGTGGCCGGAGCCATTGTGGGGAAGGCATTATATACCGGTGACATTGTGCTGGAAGAGGCACTGAAGCTGGTATGAGCAAAACGGCGGCCCTGCGGAAGTAATGCAGCCGGGCGGATACCGCCCGAAATTGTCGGATGAGGGTGATTTCTGTATGCTTACGAAAAGAATCATACCATGTCTGGATGTGCACAACGGCCGTGTGGTAAAGGGCGTCAGGTTTGTCGACCTTGTGGACGCCGGCGACCCGGTGAACTGTGCCGCCGCATATAACAAGGCAGGAGCCGATGAACTGGTGTTTCTTGACATAACGGCTTCAGCCGAGTCGAGGGATATCATGGCCGATGTGGTGGCCAGGGTCGCCGAGCAGGTGTTCATCCCGTTCACGGTCGGCGGCGGCATCCGGACGGTGGAAGACATACGCCGCATACTTCTTGCCGGCGCAGACAAGGTATCCATCAACTCGGCGGCAATTAAAAATCCGCAGCTTATTTCCGAGGCCGCCATGCGCTTTGGAAGCCAGTGCGTCGTTGTGGCCATAGATGCCAGAAAAAGAGCCGACAGTCCGGGCTGGGACGTTTACATAAACGGAGGACGCGTCAACACCGGGAAAGACGCCCTGGAATGGGCGCTGGAGGCGGAGAAGCTCGGTGCCGGCGAAATCCTTCTCACAAGCATGGACAGGGACGGTACCAGGGAAGGCTATGACATTGAACTTACCAGAACCATAGCCGATGCCGTAAAAATTCCGGTCATTGCGTCAGGCGGAGCCGGCAAAAAAGAGCATTTCAGGGATGCCATCACCGAGGGCCATGCAGATGCGGTGCTTGCGGCATCACTCTTCCATTTCGGAGAGCTTGGCATACCTGAGCTTAAAAGCTGGCTTAAAAGCCAGGGCATAGAGGTAAGGCTCTGATACTGCCCCATGCTATGATTGACAAAAAAATAACAATCATGATATAATCATTTTATGCGAAGATTGAGGTTTTTTTGTTATTCATTTTGAAGGTATTTTCAAGCAAGGGGTTGATATCAGCATGCCTGAAGAAAAGAAGGTATCGATGGCTGTCATAAGAAGGCTGCCACGGTATTTCCGCTATCTGCAGGACCTTATAAGACTCGACATCAAGCGCATTTCCTCAAGGGAATTGAGCGAACGCATGGGTATAACCGCATCGCAAATCAGGCAGGATCTCAACTGTTTCGGCGGATTCGGCCAGCAGGGATACGGATACAATGTTGAATCCCTGTTTAATGAAATAAGCAGGATTCTCGGTGTGGACAAGCGTTTTTCATGCATCATAATCGGTGCCGGAAACATGGGCACGGCGCTGGCCAACTATGAAAACTTCAGGAAAAGAGGATTCGACATTATCGCAATATTTGACGTGAATCCCCGCAAGATAGGCAAAAAGGTAAACGGTCTCGAAATCATGTCCATGGATTCTCTGGAAAACTTCGTTAAGGATCACAAGGTGGATATTGCCATGCTCACTGTTCCCGGCAAGGATGCAAACGAGGTGGCCGAGAAGGTCACGGGCCTCGGAATAAAGGGAATCTGGAACTTTACGCCGAATGAGCTCCGCATCAATAACGACGCAGTCGTGGAAAACGTGCACCTGAGCGACAGTCTTATGGTGCTTGGATACAGGCTCCGCAGCAATGGCTATTAGTCCTGACGATAAAATAAAACGGGCTGTCTTTCGACAGCCCGTTTTTTAATTGTTCCTTTATGCTTCCTGAAGTCTCTTTTCGAGTGCTTCAAGCTGCCTCCAGAGTTCTTTGGGCAGACGGTCTCCGTAGGTGTTTGTATAGTATTCCCTGATGGATGCAACCTCAGCAAGCCACTGCTCCTTGTCAACGCTGAGTATCTCCTGCATGCGGTCGCGGCTGACGTCAAGACCGGTAAGGTCGAGATCTTCAACAGCGGGCATGTAGCCGATGGGTGTCTTGACCGCATGTGCCTTGCCGGAAACTCTCTCAAAGATCCATTTCAGCACACGGCTGTTCTCGCCGTAGCCCGGCCAGATGAAGTTGCCGTTTTCATCCTTGCGGAACCAGTTGACGTAGAATATCTTGGGCAGCTTGTCGGGATCGGTCTTCTTGCCCATGTCGAGCCAGTGCTGGAAGTAGTCGCACATATTGTAGCCGACAAACGGCAGCATTGCGAACGGGTCGCGGCGCACCTGTCCGATCTTGTTGGAGATGGTGGCTGCGGTTATTTCAGAGCCCATGATTGAACCGAGGAATACACCATGGTTCCAGTCAAAGCTCTCATGTACCAGAGGAATCGTGGTTGGTCTGCGGCCGCCTACGAGGATGGCCGAAATCGGTACTCCTCTTGGATCTTCCCATTCCGGAGCTATAACCGGGCACTGGCTTGCAGGAGCGGTAAAGCGGGCATTGGGATGTGCGGCCTTTTCCTTGGAATCCGGTGTCCAGTCATTGCCATGCCAGTCTATCAGATGACTGGGCGCGGGCTTGCCGATGCCTTCCCACCATACATCCCCGTCGTCAGTAAGAGCGACATTGGTGAAGATGGTGTTCTTTTCAATTGTCTTCATGGCATTGGGGTTGGACTCCATTGATGTTCCGGGAGCCACGCCGAAGAAGCCGGCTTCAGGGTTGATGGCATAGAGCCTTCCGTCTTCGCCGAACCTCATCCATGCGATATCGTCGCCGATGGTCTCAACCTTCCAGCCGGGAATGGTGGGTATGAGCATTGCCAGATTGGTCTTGCCGCAGGCGCTCGGGAATGCGCCGGTTATATATTTAACCTCGCCCTCAGGGCTGGTTATCTTGAGGATGAGCATATGCTCAGCCATCCAGCCTTCGTCACGGGCCAGCACGGAAGCGATTCGGAGTGCAAAGCACTTCTTGCCCAGCAAAGCGTTTCCGCCGTAGCCGGAACCATATGACCATATGGTCCTTTCCTCAGGGAAGTGGGAAATGTATTTCTGCTCCATCGGAGCGCAGGGCCAGCCCTCGTCCTTTTCGCCTTCGGCAAGGGGCTTGCCTACTGAATGGAGACACGGAACGAATTCGCCGTCTTCACCGAGAAGATCAAGTACCTGTTTGCCCATGCGGGTCATGATGCGCATGTTGATAACAACATAAGCGCTGTCGGTAATTTCAACACCGATTTTTGAAATGGGTGAACCAAGAGGCCCCATGCTGAACGGGATTACATACATTGTTCTGCCCTTCATGCATCCGCGGTAAAGGTCCTTCATGGTCTTCTTCAGTTCCACAGGGTCAATCCAGTTGTTTGTCGGACCTGCGTCGTCCTTTGTCCTGGAAGCAATGAACGTTCTCTGCTCAACCCTGGCAACATCGGAAGGATGGCTGCGGAACAGATAGCATCCAGGGCGCTTTTCCTGATTCAGCGGAATGGCCATGCCTGAGTCGACGAGTTCCTGGATAAGGCGCTTGTTCTCTTCTTCAGAACCGTCGCACCAGTAGACTCTGTCGGGCTGGCACAGTTCCTGAACTTCTTTTACCCATGCTAATAGTTTCTTGTGCTTAACCTCCATATCGAATCTCCCTTCTGCTATTATGGCTTGTATTGCGCGCAATAAGGATCCAAAGCCTTATACAAACTATTGTTTCTCATTGCAGACAAGGGCATAATGTCCCAGTCTCAAAACAATCATATCTATTATAGCCCAACGCTTCGGGTTTTGAAAGGCAGATTGTGAAAAAATTCATAATCTATTTATTGCGAAAAATGGGCATATTCACAAACCGTATCATTAAAAGCCATAACGTTTACCGCAAATACGTCATTTGCACAAAACATACCCATATTGCAGGATAAGTGTGAAACTCCTGCAGATTGTCATTCATTTATGGTGTAAATTCTGGCAAAACAGCATACCTTCCATAGCGCGGCCGGATCATGCTTCACGGGTTACCACGGCCTTTGAGGTCCATTTGCGGCTGTGCCATCTGTGAAGTGCTATAAATCCGCGTGCCCACTCGTCAAGCGCCATGGCAATCCATATTCCCAAAAGGCCGAGACCGGCGCCCACACCGAGAACCCATGAACCGAAGGCTGAAATGCTCCACATGGAGATTATGCCTATTATAACAGGGAAAACTGCATCACCGGACCCCTTAAGACCGTTTATAAGCACTAGATTGAATGTGCGGCCGGGTTCCAGGAATGCGTCTGCCATCATGATAAGTGCGCTCAGTTCCAGTATTTCCGGGTCGCCGGTGAATATTCTGACAAAATATTTGCCAAAGAAGAAGAATACGGTGCTGTAGCCCAATGTTATGAGCAGGGCCATTTTAAAATTCCTGAGGCATGTATTGTATGCCTCATCAAACCTGCCTGCACCGACGTCCCGGCCTATTATCATCTGATTGGCCTGACCTATTGATGTGGCAAGGGTCGTGAAGGTGAATATTATCTGCTGTGTATAGGTCCTGGTGATATATGCAGTCTCGCCGAGATTGTAAAGGATTATTCCGCTTATAACTATCTGGCTTACGTTGTAGCATATATTCTCAAAGGCCGAGGGAAGGCCGATTCTGAGGAGATCCTTTATGATGGGCGCGGGAAATTCCCTCACATGGCGAAAAGCGCCATTCCCGAGTATATTTTTTCTCACAAACCTGAATGCCATGAGCATGGCGAAAAATCTGCTGAATGATGTGGCATAGGCTGCGCCGGCTGTTCCCATATTGAAACCGAAAACGAGGAGTATGTCGCCGAAAACGTTTAAAATATTCATGCCTGCAGTTATGCCCAGCGTTTCCTTTGCAAAACCGTGAGTCCTCATGAGTACTGTGGAAAGGTTCAGTATTGCCTGCAGGAACATCATACCGCCCACAATGCGCATGTATGTCACTGCATGACCGAGAAGCCCGGACGTTACACCCATGAGGACAAGAATGGCCCTTCCAAGCAGAAGAAGCACCAGAGAGCCTATAACTCCGGCCGCTGTTATCATGATGTATGAACAGACCATGGTTTTCTGGGCCGATTCCCTGTCGTTTGCCCCTATAAACTGGGAAACCAGGACATTGGCGCCGATGCAGATTATGTTGAACACGAGATTTGTAAAGCCAATTATCTGGTTGCAGGCACCCACGGCGCCTGCCGCCTCGTCGGACACCCGGCTTAAAACCAGCGTGTCAACCATGCCCAGAAGCTGAAAGAGCAGGAGTTCTATAAAGAGGGGAATGGCAAGATTCCAGAGCGTTACCTTTCTTACCATAAAAAACTCTCCGTCGGGACAGTGTATCTATTATTGTATGACAGATTGAAATTATACAACAGAAAACAGTGTTTTGCAAAATATCAATAATTTTGCATGATACGGCTAAACCGTGCTGCCAAGAAAAAGCGGGATATGGACACATGCTTTCTGAAACGTTAAGATATTGGCAAAAGAATAACGGGGATGGTGGCATGATAAAGGTTGCAATCGGGCAGGACAGCCACAGGTTTGAGCCCGAAGATTCAGAAAAGAAGCTGGTTCTCGGAGGAGTTGTAATAGAAGGCTGTCCGGGCCTTGAGGGAAACAGCGATGCCGATGTGGTCCTGCATGCGCTGACAAATGCGGTTTCAGGTATAACCTGCGTAAACATACTGGGCAGTGAGGCAGACAGAATGTGCAGGCAGGGTATTACTGACAGCCGTGCCTATCTCATGGCGGCTCTTAGCCATATGAAGAAAGGCTCAAGAATCCTTCATGTATCCATATCAATAGAGGCCCTCCGGCCGAAACTGGCGCCGCATATCGAAATGATGAGGGCAAGTATAGCAGAGCTTATGGGAACCGGCCGGGAAAGCGTCGGAATTACCGCCACAACCGGGGAAGGTCTTACCGAATTCGGAAAAGGCAGCGGCATATTCTGCACGGCAATCGTTACCGCCGACGTCCCGGATTAGAACGGCGTCCGGCCCCTGGTATCTGGCGGGTTGTGCAAAAAGGCGGCCGGTATGTTATAATGCATTTATTGGCAAAATTATTTATGAAGGCTGAGGCTTTTAATTTGCCGTTACTGATAAAGCGGGCCCATCCGTATGAACCATCATGAGGAGGTAGTCACAGTGAGCAAAAAGACATTCTACATCACAACGCCGATTTATTATCCCAGCGGAAAGCTCCATATAGGGCATTCATATACAACGGTGGCCGCTGACGTCATGGCCAGATACAAGAGGCTTCAGGGCTATGACGTAATGTTTCTGACCGGTACCGACGAGCATGGACAGAAGATACAGAAGGTTGCCGCAGAAAACGGCCTGACCCCTAAGCAGTATGTGGACAACATTGTGGCAGGCATCAAGGAACTCTGGCGCATGATGAAGATAAGCTATGACAAATTCATCAGGACAACCGATGACTATCATGTTGCCACTGTCCAGAAGATATTCAAGGCACTTTACGACAAGGGTGATATATATAAGAGCGAATATGAGGGATGGTACTGCACTCCGTGCGAATCCTTCTGGACCGAAACCCAGCTGGTTGACGGGAAGTGCCCTGACTGCGGAAGGCCCGTTGAGAAGATGAGAGAGGAAAGCTATTTCTTCAGACTTTCAAAATATCAGGACAGGCTTATCAAGTATATAGAGGAGCATCCCGATTTCATTCAGCCTGCGTCTCGCCGTAACGAGATGCTCAACAATTTCTTAAAGCCCGGTCTTGAGGACCTCTGCGTATCAAGGACGTCATTTAACTGGGGAATACCGGTTACTTTCGACCAGAAGCACGTAGTTTATGTCTGGATAGACGCCCTGTCGAACTACATCTCCGCTTTGGGCTATCTGTCGGACAATGACGAGGCCTTCAGGCGCTACTGGCCTGCCGATGTGCACCTTGTGGGGAAAGAGATAGTAAGATTCCATACCATCATCTGGCCGGCGATACTGATGGCCCTTGACCTGCCGCTTCCCAAAAAGGTGTACGGCCATGGCTGGCTTGTTCTGGAAGGCGGGAAGATGTCGAAGTCAAAGGGCAATGTGGTGGACCCGGTCATTCTGATTCAGAGGTACGGTGTGGATGCAATCCGCTATTTCCTGCTGAGGGAAATCCCGTTCGGTGCCGACGGCGTATTCTCCAATGAAGCACTTATAAACCGCATTAATTCAGATTTGGCAAACGACCTGGGAAATCTCGTCAGCAGAACAGTAGCCATGATAAAGAAATATTTCGGCGGGCAGCTTCCCGGGCAGGGTGAAGCGGGGGATTATGATGACGACCTGAAAAATGAGCTTCTGTCACTGAAATCCAGGACGGAGGAACTCCTTGACAACCTCCAGTTCAGCCTGGCCCTGACTGAAATCTGGAAGGCCATTTCACGTACAAACAAATATATAGATGAGACGATGCCGTGGGTGCTGGGCAAGGATGAAAGCAGAAAGGGGCGCCTGGCAGGAGTTCTGTATAACCTGGCTGAAAGCATCCGTATAATATCCATACTCCTTCAGCCTTTCATGCCTGAAACCCCTGCAAAGATATGGAACCAGCTCGCGATAGAAGGGGACGAGACCCATTGGGAAGCGGCCGGGAAATGGGGCGTCTACACGCCGAAACCTGTCCGCCCCGGAGAGGTAATCTTCCCGAGGATAGATGCCAAAAAGGAACTTGAAAGCCTTGCGGAACTCATTCCTGCTGCTTCGGGGAACAAGTCCCCGAAGAATGATGGGGAAAAGAAGGAGACAAAGGGTTCCGCCGGTGAAGGAAACAGCATTGTAACAATAGATGATTTTGCAAAGCTTGACCTTAGGGTTGCAAAGGTTCTTTCTGCAGAAAAGGTGGAGAAATCCGACAAGCTGCTGAAACTCAGACTTCAGGTGGGAGATGAGGAGCGGCAGGTGGTTTCGGGAATAGCACAATATTACAGCCCTGAGGAAATCACCGGGAAGACCGTAATACTTGTTGCCAACCTGAAACCTGCCAGAATACGCGGCATTGAATCCCAGGGCATGATACTTGCCGCAACCGGCGCAGACAGCAGACTGTCACTGCTGACCGTGGACAAGGATATTCCGTCAGGGGCAAAAGTGAGCTGATATTTATGATAGATTCCCATGCCCACTACGATGATGAACAGTTTGACGCCGACAGGGACGAGATCATACTGAAGGCCGTTGAGGCCGGGGTGACAGGTATCATCAACGCGGGTTGTGATGTAGAGAGCTCGAGGCTTGCCATTGCGCTTTCGGAAAAACATCGTGAGGTGTACGCCGCAGTAGGCGTACACCCTCATGAGGTCTCTTCATGTGACGAAAATACGCTTTCGGTCATTGAAGAACTTGCGAAGTGTAATAAAGTGGTTGCAATAGGCGAGATCGGGCTCGATTACCATTATGACTTCTCACCGAGAGATTTACAGAAGGAATGGTTCTCAAAGCAGTTGGAACTTGCGGCAAAACTCGGGATGCCCGTGATAATACATGACCGGGAATCACATCAGGACGTGCTGGATATTGTAAAATCCTTCCGCAGTCAGAACATTACAGGTGTTTTCCATTGCTTTTCGGGCAGCGTCGAAATGGCTAGAGAGGTGCTAGGGCTGGGTTTTTATCTCGGAATCGGCGGCTCCCTTACATTCAGGAACGCACGGAAACCTGCAGATGTTGTAAAATATGCACCCATGGACCGACTGCTCGTCGAGACGGACTGTCCGTATCTTGCACCGGAACCCCACAGGGGTAAACGGAACTGGTCAGGATACCTGCCATATGTTATAGAGAAGATTGCTAGCATAAAGGACATGGAATACAGCGAGGTTGAAAGGATAACATCAGACAACGCCAGACGGCTTTTCAGCCTTGACAGATTCAGCGAGACAACCGGTGGCTGACGGTTTGCCGGACGAATCCGTTGTTCCGGCCTGATGACTGAACCGGTCCGGCTGCTCTTGCCCTCAAGTTAAAAATGCTGAAGGTGGGTTCAATGGGATGAAAAAGTTCGCCGTAGTCATGATAACCATAATGGTGCTGCTCATTTTTCTTGTGCTCAACTACCTACTCTGGGACAAGGAGAACCTGATGAAGCAGAGCGAATCCGACAGGATTGAGCAGGACTGGCTCAGGGGCCAGAACAGGACACTTCAGACCACCGTTGAGGAGCAGGAACAGACCATAAAAAACATGAAGCAGGAAAACAGCAAGCTGTCGGCCAGGATAAGCAACCTTGAACAGGAACTTGAGCTGCTGAACTCGAAAGTGGAAAGCTACAGAAAAGAGATAGACCGGAAAAATGAGGCAATAGCAAATTATAAGCTCTTTACGGAGAATCAGCTGCTCAATCTGACCGCAGGGTGGTTTGACTTCATAAACCGCCGTGACTATGAGAATGCATGGAAATGTCTGGCCCAGGACCATCTTGTGTTCGGCAAAAAGTACAGCATTGAAGATTTCTCAAAGCAGATGGGGGCCATACATAGCATAAGCATACGCAAAAAAGAAGATAAAGAGGGCGTTTCCGGCTTCGCCTTTGAGATACTGAAGAATTACGGGAATGACTATGAGGTTACCGTACTGCTCGATGCAGACGTTACGCTTGACAGGCGGCATAATGATGAAGCATCCGACTGGAAGGAAGGAACCAACCGGATAAGGGTGACATTTGAATTCAACCCAGACGTCGGGAACTGGGCAATAAAGACAGTGTCAAAAGCCGGAAATTGAGCCTGTAATGCGGCATAAATCCGTGGATTGACTGGCATACCTTGACAACAAACATATGCCTGGTATAAAATGAGTGGGCTTTGCAGTCAGAAAAGCAATTATTTGAGAACTGTCGTTTGGGAAGGATGATACAAGAAAATGTTTTGCCTGCAGGCTGCAAGGCGTCAATAAAAAAACAAGGAAAGGATGCTATGAATGAGCGGTTTATACCTGCATTACGTCAGGCGTGCCCTCCCCCTCAGACGGGTGGCCCTACTGCTCCTCATAGTGGTGTTGGCTGTTGCAGCAGGCGTTATACTACATGGAAGACTGACCAAGGAAATCAGAATAATTGACAACGGGAGATCAATAGCAGTCAAAACTATGGGTGCAAATGTTGGTCAGGCTCTTGACCAGCTGGGAATATCCGTAGGGGAATATGATTATGTGAGCGTAGACATGGACACGCCGCTTAAACTGGATTCGCCGAATGTGGTAACCATAAAGAGGGCCATTCCGGTGAAGCTTACCGTCGACGGAAAAACACGGACAGTGATGTCCTACAGGGATACCGTGGAGGAACTGCTGCAGGACAACGGAGTTGTCCTCGGGCCTCTTGACAGGATGGACGGCGTGGCTCCGGACGATCCCCTTACAGAGAACATGGAAATAAAGGTCGTAAGAGTTGAGGAAAGGATTATTACGGAGAATGAAGAGATTCCCTATAATGTTGTGGAGAGGCCCAACAATAAGATGAACGAAGGGGAAACCCGCACGGTTGTGGAGGGTGAAAACGGCATCAGGGAAAAAACATACAAGGTCACATATGAAGACGGAAAATACGTCAGCCGTGAGTTTATCGGCGAGAAAGTCGTCAAGGAACCCGTCAACAGGGTGGTGGAGTACGGAACCGTACCCAATTTCCTGACATCGAGAGGGGAAAGGGTGCGCTACTCCAAGGTGCTGAAAATGACAGCAACAGCCTATACCAACTCATATGAGGATACCGGGAAGAATCCCGGTGACCCGGGCTATGGCATAACCTACAGCGGCCTTGCTGCCCGGACCGGTGTTGTGGCAGTGGACCCGAAAGTGATACCGCTGGGCTCGAAACTCTATATAGAGGTGCCGGGTTCGGCTCCTGATTACGGATTCGCCATAGCAGGCGATGTGGGAAGCGCCATCAAGGGCAATCACATTGACCTGTTCTTCAATACGAAGGAAGAGGTAAGGAAATGGGGAACCAGGACCGTCGTGGTCTACATCCTCAATGAGCAGGATGATACCCGATGGAAGCAGAACTATAACCCGTGCCGGTAGAAAAAGCCGAATATCTGAACCGATCAGGGTTTACAATCCATATAAACCCTGATTTTATTTATTTATAGGGAAGGATTCAGTAGCCGGAACCGGCCGGCAGGGGAAGATATAAATACGCACAGGTTTAAAACCCGTTTTGTTGCTTCGAGAGCGGTGTTTCTGATTTCCATGAAAGTGGAAAGATGCCCATGATAAACACGAATGAGATACTGAACAGATACGGAATCAGGCTGTCGAAATCCCTCGGCCAGAATTTCCTTACCGACGCCAATATCCTGAGGAAAATCATAGATACGGCTGAGGTGGACAAAAACGATCTGGTGCTTGAAATCGGCCCCGGTATCGGGGCATTGACTTCCTGCCTGGCTGAAAGGGCCGGCAGGGTGGTGGCGGTTGAAATCGACAGGCGACTTATGGCGCCATTGTCAGAAACCCTTAAAGAATATGAAAACGTCAGGTTAATAAATGCCGACATCCTTAAAACCGACCTCTGGGAGCTTACTGCAGGATGGAACGGGCCGTTGAAAGTGATCTCCAACCTTCCGTATTACATTACCACTCCCGTTATAATGAAGCTTCTGGAATCGGGCATTCCTTGGGAGCTTCTGGTGTTCATGGTCCAGAAGGAGGTTGTGGCGAGAATTGTTGCTGCGCCCGGAACGAAGGATTACAGTGCCCTGTCGGTGGCGGTGCGTTTCTATGCGGAACCCAGGTTTTCATTCCATGTATCAAGAAACTGTTTCATTCCGAAACCTGATGTGGATTCGGCTGTGATAAGGCTCAAAAAACGAAGCATTGACCTGCCCGGGCATCTGAGCAGGGAATTTTTCTTCAGGGTTGTCAGGGCGTCTTTCAGCCAGCGGAGAAAGACCCTTCTTAATTCGCTGGGCAGGCAGCCATGGCTTGAGGGCGGAAAGGAGCGTCTGCGTGAAGTGCTCAACAGTCTGGGGCTTCCGGAAGACGTGCGGGCGGAGGCGCTCTCTGTGGAGCAGTTCATTTGCCTTGCGGCAGAGCTTTGCAAATAATTGCCATCATAAAACAAAGGCTCGGTAGGATAATAATAGCGTCGGCATGATTGAACAACTGCCGGAACGATTTATCTGCAAGGAATGGTGAGTTTGTGATGGCAGATGACAGAAAGCTTGCCGCAAAACCCGGCAGGAACAGGGATGTACCCGCTGATGACGATCAGCTGGGTGAAAACAAGCATGAAGCCTTTGACGCAGCAAAAGACGTAGCAGAAGCCGAGAGAAAGAAAACGCGGTAGCAGGCGGTTGGGAGGTATTGCGGTTGAACGCAATGCCTCCCTCTTTATTGTCCGGACCGGAAATCTGTACTATCTGCCGGGCATCGTGCGTATAATTCATACAAAAACGGTGTTTGTGGTGATAACATGCAGACGCTGCCCGGCTTTGCAAGGAAATATGCCATCATGGAAGAGCTTGACGGGGGATTTGGAACGGGGACGTCCCCTGAAGCCTTTGTCAGGCTTGACTCCTGGGACGGACGCATAGTCGCGTCGCTTCACATAAAAGGACTGAAACAGGGCCCATACAAATATATGCTTTACCTTATTTTTTCACAGGGCGACGGGCTGGTGGCCATACCGGCAGGGAACGTCAGCGTTTCGTTTCCCGGCAGCCAGGGAAACCTGGAGATTGACCCGGAAACACTTAAAATGCACAATACAAGGCCGGAGCTTGTCAAATATGCGGCCATCACCGCTGAAAGCAGGGACAAGATGTGGATTCCCCTGTTTGCAAGCTTTGAAAAATCGCTGAAATGGGACGAGAACCTGCGTCAGATACTCTACAGAAAGGTTTCAAGGCAGCCCGAAAAGAAACCGGAATCCTCCTCGGATGAGAATAAAGAAACGGCAGCCGTGCAGGAAAAGAAAGAAGACACGACAGATACGGATAAACCCGGCACCGAAAACAGCGGGGACAAGCAGAATAAAACCGCGGCGGCGCCGGAGGAATCCGGACTGGTAAAATGCGATATTGAAAAGCTTGAAACACTGCTCAGAAACAATTTTGAGCAGATTCATCCGTTCAGGAGGGGCAATCCGGATTATACCTGGTACCATGTTGGAGATTTGGCTAAACTAAGCAACATAATGTACATGTCAGGTGTCAATGTCCCGCTTTTCGCCAATCCGAAGATTCTGGTCGGGCTTTTCAGGTACAAGCATATACTTGCCGGACTCTACAAGGGTGAAAACTATTCCAACTTCTTCGTGATAGGAGTTCCGGCCAGGGATGAGAACGACAACCGGCCGTTTGAGACGGCCTGCAGATGGGTACCCGTATCAGGCAGTGATATTCGGGATTTGGGCGGATACTGGCTGGTTTATGTGAGCATGAGGACAGGTGAGATTGTGGTATAGGAGGATTCCGCTGTCCTGCTGGCATATGCATAACGTGAAGACCAATGCCGGCCAATTTGCCGGCATTTTTATGCCCGTGAAATTCAGTTGGTTTAATACACCAAACTAACATTTCCTGGTTTTCTGAATAAAAAAAGTTTACAGCTAACCTCCCTGCATTGTATAATGGATTCTGTCTGAAACGGGGAGGTAACTGCATGCCTGCAACAGTAGTGATAGGCGCCCAGTGGGGCGATGAAGGCAAGGGAAAGTACATCGATATTCTTGCAAATGATGCGGATTATATTGTCAGGTTTTCCGGCGGCAGCAACGCCGGCCACACCATAGTGCACCGGGGAGAAAGATATGCCCTGCATCTCCTTCCTTCCGGAATACTTCGCGAGGACAAGACATGCCTCATAGCCAACGGCGCGGTGGTGGACCCCAAAGTCCTTCTGGATGAGCTTGATGCCCTCATGAGCAGGAAGATAAGGCTGGCTGCCCTGTATGTATGCCCGAGGGCCCATCTCGTCATGCCATGGCACAAGGAACTCGACGCGCTTCAGGAAGCCTTTCGCGGTGAACACGGGCTTGGAACCACAAAACGCGGAATCGGTCCCGCATACACCGACAAGGCGGAGAGGAGCGGAATCCGGGTTGGGGACCTGCTTGAGCCCAACCTGTTTTCAGACCTTGTGAGGAGAAACCTTTCCGTCAAGAACGCCATAATAGAGAAAGTTTACGGCGGCAAACCCCTTGATGCGGATAAAATCATCGATGAATACCTCGGATATGCGGAAAGGCTGAAACCTTACATACGTGACGTCAACTCGATTATTCACACGGCCCTGGAGCAGGGGAAGAACGTCCTGTTTGAAGGCGCACAGGCAACATTTCTGGACATTGATTTCGGGACATACCCGTATGTCACGTCGTCCAGTCCCACGGCAGGCGGCGTATGCACGGGGGCCGGTATAGGGCCCCGTATGATTAATGAGGTGCTTGGTGTCATCAAGGCATATACAACGCGCGTGGGCTCGGGCCCTTTTGTCACCGAGCAGGACAATGAAACCGGCGACGCCATCAGAGAATACGGCCATGAGTACGGAACAACCACCGGACGTCCGCGCCGGTGCGGATGGCTTGACGCCGTAATGATAAGGCACGCTGCACGGATAAACGGCTTCACGGGCCTTTGCATGAACCATCTGGACACGATAGGAAAGCTGGAACGCATTCGGCTCTGCACTGCCTACCGACTTGACGGAACCATAATAGACCATTATCCTTCAAGCCTGAGGGAGCTTTCCCGCTGCGAACCTGTATATGAGGATTTCAGCGGATGGCCCAAGGCCGATATATCCAATGTTCGCCGTTTCGATGACCTGCCTTCTGAAGCGAGACGTTATGTAAGGCGAATAGAGGAACTTGCCGGTGTCCCCTTTAAATACATCGGGGTAGGTCCCGACAGGGAACAGACCATTGTCCTTTGACCCCGTGAAACAGCCGGGCTGAGCAATTGGCCGGCCAAATCAGCCCGTGTTGGTAATCAGGAACAATAAGGCAATTATGACATAATATTGTTATGACAGCCATATGTAACGATAATATCCCGTACTTACAGGCCCGCCGCTTTCCATGCGGCGGTTTTTTTGCTTTTCCTTTATCTGTTAGCACCTTTTCGGCAAAAAGTTATATATGTCATACGACTGCGCAGAATAACATGTCGGATTGAAATATACCGCCTCGTGACCGGAAGGAGCCTTGACAGATGAAGAGACTGAAAAGCGTGGCATATTTCTGCATGGAATACGGCACTGATAGCAGTGTGAAGCTCTACGCGGGAGGACTCGGCATTCTTGCCGGCGATTATCTGAAGGAGGCATGCGAACGTGGCTATCCGGTTACCGGAATAGGAATACTGTGGAAGCAGGGTTACGGCGAGCAGTATCTGGATACCGAAACCGGAATGGTCTACGATGCATACAAAAACAGGAAATACCCGTTTCTTGAGGATACTGGCGTGACAGTATCTGTGACCATAAGAAAAAAGGACGTGAAAATAAAGGTATGGCGTTACCGTGCCCACGGTGTGGATAACCTGTATCTTCTGGACACTGACGTGGAAGGAAATGATGCGGAGGCACGCTGGATTACCGGCCAGCTCTATGGATGGTTCGGTGAGGAGAGGGTTGCTCAGGAGATGGTGCTGGGCATCGGAGGTGTGCGGGCACTGAGGGCGCTTGGGATTAAGCCGGATGTCTATCATTTCAATGAGGGACATGCCCTTTTTGCAGGCCTGGAACTCATAAGGGAAAGGATGGAGCGGGGAATGCGCTTCCGCCAGGCACTGGAAGTGACAAGAAAGGAGATTGTCTTTACAACCCACACACCGGTGCCCGAGGGAAATGAGCAGCATCCCATCGAAAGGCTCATCTACATGGGAGCAAATCTTAACCTATCCAGACGCCAGCTCAGAGCTATAGGCGGTGATCCGTTCAATATGACTGCCGCAGCCCTCCGGCTTTCGCGCATTGCCAATGCCGTGTCCGACATACACCGTGTGACGGCCCTCAGAATGTGGAAGAAGGTAAAGAGAAGGTGCGAAATAATAGGCATAACCAACGGAATCCATATCCCGACCTGGGTGGACAGGAAAATGCTCGAACTGGCTGCGGAATACAACGGTTCAAAGACAGCAGAGGAAGAACTGTGGAACAGGCACATGCACAACAAGGATGCGCTCATCGGATTTGTTGAAGAAAGAACCGGCATAAGGCTTGACAGAAATGTCCTGCTCATAGGCTTTGCGCGGCGCGCCGTGCAGTATAAACGGCCCGGCCTCGTACTTTCGGATATGGATTTCCTGGAACCGCTTCTCAGGGAAAGAAAGCTTCAGATTATCTTTTCAGGCAAGGCCCATCCGCTGGATGATGCGGGAAAGGCTGTCCTGTCGGATATTGCTGCTGCTGCCGGGAAATTTCCTGACAGCATTGTTTTCCTTGAGAACTACGACATGGACATTGGACGCCTGATGACCAGGGGCTGTGACGTATGGCTCAACAACCCGAGGCGTCCGCAGGAAGCGTCGGGTACATCGGGGATGAAAGCTGCAATGAACGGGGTGCTGAATCTATCGGTACTGGACGGCTGGTGGCCCGAGGCCTGCCTGCACGGCGTCAACGGGTGGCAGTTCGGCAACGGTTTCCAGAGCGAAAATCAGGCCAGGGCAGACAGGCATGATTTAAAAGCCCTGAAGGCGTGCCTTATTGGGGAAGTGGTTCCGACTTATTATGAAAACAGAAGTAAATGGACCGCCATGATGGCATCATCCATAAATACCACCAGGGAAGCCTTCAGCATGAAGCGTGTGCTGGAAGAGTACTACAGCAGGATGTACGATACAGATTTCCAGGGATAGATTCCGTACGTAAATAAATGCATCAGCAGGTCACGGCCGCCATGTACCATCCTCGTCAGCAGCTGATTTGTTTCCTGTCGTGAACTTAACCGCCGCCAAATCAGTGCGGCGCTCAGAACTCTTCAAAAAGGGTTTTATTTTATTTTCCGCTTCAGGTAAAATGGATAGGAAACGGGGTGATGGCGTGGACAGCTGGCAAAGCTTCGTGGAAGCATGCTTGAAATGCAGGAAATGCCCACTCTGCGAGACCAGGACAAATGTGGTCATAGGCAGGGGAACAAACCTCAAGGCTCCGCTCATGTTCATAGGCGAAGGCCCCGGCGAGCAGGAGGACCTTGAAGGGAAGGCATTTGTCGGGCGCGCCGGAAAGCTTTTGGATCTCGCCCTTGAGGCTCTGATGTTCCGGCCCGACCAATATTACATAGCCAATATCGTAAAATGCAGACCGCCCGGAAACCGTGTCCCAACCGAAAGCGAGGCCCAGACATGCCTGCCGTGGCTTCGTTTTCAGGTAAAATACATAAAACCGTCCATCATTGTCTGTCTCGGCTCAACTGCTGCCAAACATATAATTGACAAAGACTTCAAAATCACGCAGCAGAGGGGAATCTGGGTGGAAAGACCCGGATTTTTCCACATCCTTCCCACATACCATCCGGCCGCCGTGCTGCGGGATCCGCGGAAAAAAATGGATTTCTTCCAGGACCTCAAAAAGGTAAGGACGAAGATGCAGGAAGAACATCTCTGGTAAAAGTCCGGTTTGTCCATCAACGGCTGCAGGACTGCGGCATATGATAGGTATATGAGACCTCATGCGAGCTGACTTTGATGATATATCTTGACAATGCCGCAACATCATGGCCAAAACCTGAGCAGGTCTACATCGCCGTATACCTTTTCATGAAGCAGTGGTGCGCAAATCCCGGACGTTCAGCACATCTGATGGGCCGCATGTCTGCAGAAACCGTGATGAAGACCCGCGATGCCCTTGCAGCTTTATTCAACATAGAAAACCCGCTGAATATCGCCTTTACGGCAAACGCCACCCAGGCTCTCAACATGGCCATACAGGGAGTCCTGCGCCCCGGAGACCACGTGGTCACCACAGCCATGGAACACAATTCGGTGTTAAGGCCGCTCCATCATCTGAAGCAGAACGGAATAATAGACTACAGCGTCGTCATGCCATATGACAGCTGCGGCAGCATAAGCCCCGATTCGGTCGCTGCCGCAATTCGTCCCAATACGAGGCTGATTGTCATGTCAACGGCATCCAATGTGACGGGAACCGTCCTTCCCTTCGAAGAGGTCGGTGAAATTGCGGCTGAAAAAGGAATACCGTTCCTCGTGGATGCTGCGCAGGGTGCGGGAGTTCTTGACATGGACGTGAAGGCCATGAACATATCCATGCTGGCTTTTCCGGGTCATAAAGGGCTTATGGGACCGCAGGGAACCGGGGGCCTCTATGTGGGACCTGACGTAAAAATCAGGCCGATTCTTTACGGTGGTACGGGAAGCAGGTCGTTTGAAACCGTTCAGCCTGACTTCATGCCCGACATGCTGGAAGCCGGCACCGTGAACACACCCGGAATAGCAGGCCTGGGCGCCGGTCTCCAATGGCTTGGGAATGTCGGAACTGAACGCATAAGAAAAAAAAAGAAGATTCTTCTTGAAGCCTTCTTCTCTGAAATCAGCCGTGCGCCGGACATAAGAATCCATTCCCTGAAGGATGCTGCGAAAAACAGCGGTATAATATCGCTTATAATCCCGGGGATGGATTCTTCGGACATAGGAACGATTCTTGACAAGAAATACGGGATTGCCGTACGGCCAGGATTTCACTGCGCGCCCCTTGCCCATGAAGCGCTTGGGACGACGAAAACCGGACTTGTCCGAATAAGCCCCGGTTATTTCAACACGGTGCAGGAGATGGAATATGCCGCAAGGGCAATCATGGAGATAGCACGGCGATAAGGCGGCTTATGGCATATATGATTCAGATGTCGATAAACGTTATTTCCGGCCGGGAACCGAGGCGAAAAGGAACCACAACGTTCCCCAGCCCCCTGCTTATATACACCGGAATGCCGTTGATGGTGTTCAGGCCTTTCCGGTAGCCCATTTTGCAGGTGCTCTCGTCCCTTAATATGCGGTATTCGAGATGGAACGGCATCCAAATCTGACCGCCGTGAAAATGTCCACAGAGCATTAGGTCAGTCCTGCCCGGTGAAACATGCAGCACAGATTCCGGATTGTGGGCCACGGACAGCCTGAAATCGGCCCCTTCCGGAAAGTCAAAAGCAGCGCTGTAATCCCTGGAGCCGTGCCTGTAGTCGTCCAGCCCCGATATTGAAATCCTTATGCCCTTCTTCTCAAAGAAGGTCCACTGGTTTACAAGAACATGGACACCGGCGTTTCTGAGGTTTTCCAGCAGGATGTCCCTGAACCCGGGGTCCTTTTTAAAGCATTTGTAATCATGGTTTCCCAGGATTACATAGACGGGAATGTCAAGTTCCAGGGCCTTGAGCCACCGGAGGAACCTTCCCATAAGGGATGGCCTGTCCATGAGGTCGCCTGCTATTATGAGAAGATCCGGACGGGCTTTTTTTATTTCATTTTTCAGACGTTTTACCGGTACCAGCAGAAGGCCCGTATGGATGTCGGAGAGAAGCGCAATCCTGATGCCGGCCCCCTTGTCCCTGAACTTCAGGTACTCCGGCCTGAGATATCCTGCTTCAACGAGCATCCAGACCAAAAGCAGAAAAACTGCCGCAAGGATGAAAAAAAACATCGCATTCACCTACAGGAAAGAGATTAGCACAGGCTGACGTGTCCAACAAGCCGGTAATGCAAATTTGGTGATTTGTTAATATGGTAATATAATTATAAAATAATTCCGAAAGAATAAGACCGACAGCCGGAAAAGCTTTTTTACCTGAGGCTGCGCGGTGGCTGGAGGTAAATCATGAAACGGGTAATAATACTGGTGATGGACAGCGTCGGGATAGGAGCCCAGCCCGATGCCGGACTTTATGGAGATGAGGGCAGCAATACCCTGGGCCATATCTGCCGGGAGCTGAAAAATGAGCCCTGGTACAGTCTTTACAACATGGAGCGGCTGGGCCTCGGATATATCGATGGCATCGACTATCTGGGGAAAAGCTGTGTTCCCGAGGGTTCGTATGCCAGGATGATGGAACTCTCAAAGGGCAAGGACACAACAACGGGACACTGGGAAATTGCCGGAATCATCCTCGACAGGCCTTTCCCCGTATATCCCCACGGATTTCCAGAAGAAATCATACGGGAATTTGAGAAGGCAATAGGACGAAAGACCCTTGGCAATTATCCCGCTTCGGGAACAAAAATCATAGAAGAACTTGGCGCCGAGCACATGAGGACAGGCTATCCCATAGTGTACACCTCAGCTGACAGCGTGTTCCAGATAGCGGCCCATGAGGAAGTGATACCGGTAGAGCAGCTATATGATATGTGCGAAAAGGCAAGGCACATCCTCACCGGTGAGCATGCGGTCGGAAGGGTGATTGCGAGGCCGTTTACCGGCTCCCCGGGAAATTTCAGGCGTACCGAAAACCGAAGGGACTTCTCATTAAGCCCTGTAAGGAAAACGCTGCTGGATTATGCATTCGAACGCGGCTATCAGGTGAGGGCGGTCGGCAAGATAAATGATATCTTCAACGGAAGAGGGATAACCCATTCGGTCCATACAGGAGGAAACATGGAAGGCGTGGACCGGACCGTTGAATGGATGAAGGATGACTTTTCGGGAATCCTGTTCGTAAACCTGGTGGATTTTGACATGCTCTACGGCCACAGAAACAATGTCGAAGGCTACGGCAGGGCACTTACTGAGTTTGACCGGAGGCTTCCTGAAATAGCCGGCGCCATGAAGGAGGATGACATACTCTTCATCACCGCCGACCACGGCTGCGATCCGGCCACCGAGAGCACCGACCACTCGAGGGAATATACACCGCTCCTTGTGTACGGAAAGAAGATAAAACCGGGGGTCAATCTCGGAACACGCAGGGGATTTTCCGATATTGCCGCAACGGCGGCAGAGTATCTGGGACTCGATGCCGACATTGCAGGCAGCAGCTTTCTCGGCTTGGTCCTGAAATAGTTAAAGATTCGAATAACGCGAATAAGCCTGCATATAGTTTTTATGGAAAAGTCTATGGAGTGAAGGGTTCCATGAAAACCAAATGCAGGTTTTTTGCTGCTCTGCTGCTCATATTCTTCATGTTGACCAATGTAACGGCTGCATATGACTATGACTATGCAGATGAGATAACAGATACAGAGGAACTGAGCGAAACAGGAACCGGGGGGGACCAGGCGTCCGAAACCGCATCGAACCCGCAACCCAAGTTTCAGGTGAATGCCAAATCCGCCATACTCATTGAGGCCGGTACCGGAGAAGTGGTGTTTGCCATGAATGAGCATGAAAAACTTCCCATTGCCAGCATTACGAAGATAATGACCATGCTTCTCGTAATGGAGGCGGTGGACAGCGGAAAGATCAGCCTCAAGGATACCGTCACGATTTCGTCAAACGCCAGCAGGATGGGCGGATCCCAGGTCTATCTGGAGGAAGGGGAGGTATTCACCGTAGAGGAACTGCTGAAAGCCGTTGCGGTGCATTCTGCCAATGATGCCTCCGTAGCCCTTGCGGAAAAGGTTGCCGGAAGCGAGGAGGCTTTTGTTCAGCTGATGAACGAAAAAGCCAGGGAACTTAAGATGAACAACACCAATTTCCTGGACGCAACGGGGCTGACCGATGAAGGGCATTACAGCACCGCATACGATGTGGCACTGATGTCAAGGGAGCTTCTGACCGGGCATCCCAGAATCATAAATTACACTACCATCTGGCATGACAGCTTCAGGGACGGGAAGTTCGACCTGGACAACACCAACAAGCTGGTCAAAAGGTACAGCGGCATTACGGGGCTTAAAACCGGCTTTACAAGCAAGGCCGGATTCTGCCTTGCCGCCTCTGCCGAAAGGGACGGCACCCATTTCATATCCGTGGTACTGGGAGCCGAAAGCAATGAGATGCGTTTTTCCGAATCGGCCAAGCTTCTTGATTTCGGTTTTGCCAACTGGGAAACCGCCAGAATTGAAAAGAAGGGGCTTCCGGCAGGAACCGTCCGCGTAAAGAAGGGCGAAGTCTCGGAAGTGCCGCTGGAATACGGGGACAATGTGGTGATACTTGTGCAGAAAGGCAAAAAGGGCAAACTTGTGGAAAACCCGGAGATGCCGGAAAGCGTAACCGCCCCCGTCACCGCAGGTCAGGTGGTGGGCATGCTCAACATTGAGCTGGACGGAAACAGGATGGCTTCAATACCGATAGTGGCTGCAGGCGAGTCCAGGAGGTGCAACTTCGGACTTCTGCTCGGCATGCTTTTCAAAAAATGGGCGGGGCTTTTCTGCTGCGGCCGGGAAGAGAGCCTGACCCCGGACAATACCGGTCCCACTGAAAATCCTCAGGCTCCTGAAAACACATCACCACCGGAAAACAATGCGGCTCCCGGCAGCAATCCTGTAACTGAGGAAAACCCGACAGATAATGAAGGGGTGTTTGATGAAGATATGCCTTACATGGACGACGGCTCCGGAATGTCTGAGGATGCTGCAGGCGAAGAAAGCTCCGTAACCGTCGATGATTACGTTCCTGAAGACGAACCGGTCATGGATGAAGAACCGATAATAGAGGATGAACTATGGCCGGAGTGGGATTAACCTCAAGGCGCTGTAAATATAGGAACCCGGAAGTATCAGTGATGCTTCCGGGTTTTCTTTTCACTGAGAGCATAAGCGGAGAAAATCATGGACCCGGCTGGGTCATCCTGACTGCCCAGGCATCATAATGGCCTTTCAGACGGTAGCCGAGTTTTTCTGCCAGCTTCAGCGAGGCCATGTTCGCAGCGTCCCATCCCGGGTAAAGTCCCCTTTTAAGGCATTCAAGGATGAGAGCAGCACCGCAGGCGGCTGCCAGACCTTTTCTCCTGTGGTCCTCACGGGTATCTATCTGTATTTCTATACCGTCATCGTACAAAGCATAGGATGAGGCCCCTGCAACAACTTCACCGCCGTGAATCACGCAGAAACCAATACCCCTTCCTGCATAATCACCGGCGGATTCAAACTGGGAGCATAGGTCCCTTGACCACGCATGCTTCATGACCTCTCCATACCATTTCTCATCGATTCGCCTGATTTCATAACCCGCCGGAAGGGAAGCTGCCATAGCGGCCAGTTTTGCCTTGTCAAAACCGGCAGTCTCCTGTATGAAGGCATAGCGACGGATTTTGCGGCAACGTCCTTTGTGGCAGGACTCAATAAGGGAGGACCACCGGTCTGATTCGGGAACAAAATACAGCTCTTCGGAGCAGAACCATGAGGGTATTTCCGAAACCATCTCGCGCGCTGCCGGGCTGTCGGGGCGACCCGCCAGAAAGAACATATCCCCGACCATTATCCTGCCGCATGTGGGATTTTCAGCGTCATCCGCCCAGGCACGGCCCATGTGCCCCTGAATGCAGGAGCGGTACATATTACTGGCAAAACCTGAAAAAAGCGGGGCGAGAACTGATCTTCCGCCTTTTCCCAGCTCGACTGTCATTTGAACACACCCCAAATCATACCCCTGCCGGTTCCTTCGGTTTTCGCTTCGTTCGGCTGCAGGCAGGCTTTTCTGAACAATCATAGGTAAAACCGTTTCAGATCCGCTGCAATTTCCCGGTTTTGCTTCGTAAGAATCCCAATGAACTCTATTACCCGTTCATCCTCTGCAAGGGGTTTAAAGGCGGAATACAGCGCGTCGATAAAGGCAGGTGAAATGGCATAAATGTCCGACCGGTACAGGAGCGGGCATAATGCAGCGGCCCGAAGGTCCGGTGCAAAAACAAGAAGTCCGTCCCCCTCAATCTGGGGAATAAGTGGGAATATCCTGCATGAAAGGGGACGCATTTTCCTGTCACAGTGTCCTTCACAGACAAGAAGCTTAATCCGCGTACAGTCGGACAGGGAGATATTACTGTCCATAATCCTGAAGCCTTTGGCATCATTACGATACATGTCCTCTTCTCCGGGAAAGAGAAGCATCCCGTCCTGACCGGAACCCTTGCAGCAGGCACTGCCGCACAGAACCCCGCAGTCCGACTTTAAGGGAGTTATTTTCTCAAGCTTCATCCATGCCTTCTTGTACAACGTCTTCATGTCATTATGCGTAAAGCCTTCCCACAAGCTTTTCCACAAGCCCGGAAGGAAGAAGCCGCTTCAGCACGAGCGCCGCTTTGTAACCGAAGCCTACGGCCTTTCTTATGGGCGGATTTTCCTTCAGAATCATACCGTATATCACTTTGGCCACCTTTTCAGGCCGCGCTCCGTTCTGCTCATCATGCTCCATCCTGCCCAGGGACTTTCTGAACCTTTCATCATAGGGGGAATTCTCTCCTGCTGCTTTTACTATGATGCGGCTGGAAGTGAAGCCTGTCCTTGTATCACCGGGTTCCACAAGGCATGCCTTGATTCCGAAGGGAGCAACCTCGTGCCTCAGTGCCTCGACCAGCGCTTCAAGGGCATATTTGCTGGCGCTGTACATGGACTGGTACGGGATGGAAATCTGGCCAGCCACCGAGCTTATGACGATGATTTTTCCGTATTCCTGCTTCCTCATGACCGGAAGCACCTGACGTATCACTCGCAGGGCACCGAAAAAGTTGACGTCAAACTGTTTAAGTGCCTCCTCTGCCGACGTGTCCTCAATGGCGCCTGCTATCCCCATGCCGGCGTTGCTTATCAGAACGTCGATGCGACCTTCCCGCTCCAGCACCGTATGCACGGCGTTTTCGGCAGATTCTTCAGAAGTGACATCAAGGGGGATCATTTCTACAAAACCGCCCGATGTACTTCTGAAAACAGGCTCGCTCCCGCTGCCCCCTGAGGCCTTCCTGGAGGTTCCGTAAACATGGAATCCCTTTTCCATGAGCAGCATGGCGGTAGCTTTTCCGATACCCGACGAAGCGCCTGTCAGAAGTACTACCTGACCGTTATTTCCCGACATAATTTTCCCTCCCGTTCAATGTTCCGCCCATAAATACGTTGTGTTGAAAATATTATACAATATCTTTTGCGTTTCTGTCCCCGGTTCCTGCAAGGAGGGCGGGTCACTTATGCCTTCAGACGGAAGCTTTTTACCGGTGCTAGAAAAATCTAGTGGATAATTTGCGCTTTTATGATAAAATTGGGATGACATATCAATCTGGTAATAGTACCAGGTCATAAAATGAGAATTATCGACAAGGAGATGTTACGATGGATCTGTTTCAGAAATGTTATGACTATAAGACTGTGAAAGAAATCATTGCAGCAGGTATCTATCCTTATTTCCATGCACTTGAATCGGGCCAGGATACCGAAGTTATCATTGAAGGACGGAGAACAATAATGATAGGCTCCAACAACTATCTGGGACTGACTGCAGACCCCAGGGTGAAGGAGGCCGCGGGGAAGGCACTTGAAAAATACGGGACGGGATGTTCAGGGTCAAGATTCCTCAACGGCACCCTTGACCTGCACATCGAACTGGAAAGGCAGCTGGCTGAATTTGTTCACAAGGAGGCATGCATAACTTTCAGCACCGGTTTCCAGTCAAACCTTGGCATCATTTCTGCCATAGCAGGACGCAACGATTACATAATCTGCGACAAGGAAAACCATGCCAGCATATATGATGCCTGCAGGCTGAGCTATGCAACAATGGTACGGTTCAAGCACAATGACATGGATGACCTGGAGAGGGTACTCAGCGAGATTCCCGACAACAAGGGAAAACTTATCGTTACCGACGGCGTGTTCAGCATGGGAGGAGAAATATGCAATCTGCCGAAGATTGTTGAACTGGCAAGGAAGTACGGTGCCAGGGTTATGGTGGACGATGCCCATGCGCTGGGTGTCCTCGGCGAGCATGGACGAGGAACGGCCGAGTATTACGGACTGGAGGATGAAGTTGACATCATCATGGGAACCTTCAGCAAATCCCTTGCCAGCCTGGGCGGATTCATGGCAGCATCTGAAGAAGTGGTCTCATATGTAAAGCATAATTCACGGCCGTTCATCTTCAGCGCATCCATACCGCCCGCCAATGCCGCTGCCGCTCTGGCCGCGCTGAACATACTGAAGCAGGAGCCTGAACGTGTAAGAAGACTAAACCAGATTGCCGATTACATGAGAAAACTGCTGCGGGAAAGGAATATTCCGCTCAAGGAAACACAGACGCCCATCATTCCCATCATGACCTATGACGACAGGAGAACCTTCGTCGTCTGCAGGGAGCTTCTGAAGGAAGGTGTTTACGTCAATCCGTGTGTCTCTCCCGCAGTTCCGCACGGGCAGAGCATGATAAGAACAAGCTATACCGCCACCCATACCGAGGCACAGATGGAGGAAGCGGCGGAAAAGATAGCAAAGGTATTTGCAAATTTCTAAGATGTCTTGCTGTGATAATAAAAAGAAAAAAGGGCACCTTCCGGATTTCCGGAAAGATGCCCTATTATAATGCCGTTTTGCCGGCTGATGAAGAACCGCTGTACTAAACCGGCAGACCGTGAAAATGGCTGCCGCCTCCAAGGCAACAGCCATATTTCGCTAATCAGGCATTTTTCAAGCTTTCAAGGCATTCAGCGCAGATGTTCTTTCCCTTGTAAACCCTTATATCTTTGGCGTTATCACAAAAGATACATGCAGGTTCATACTTCTTAAGAATGATTGTTGAGCCGTCAACATAAATCTCCAGCGCATCTTTCTCTGCGATATCCAGAGTTCTCCTGAGCTCTATTGGCAGCACAACTCTCCCAAGTTCATCAACCTTTCTTACAATACCAGTTGACTTCACTGAAATTTCCCCCCCCGTCTATATTTAAATTAATATTATCTGTATTAATCACATCATACCATTAATTACATTTATGGTCAACATAAATCAGGCCTAGAAAATCTATACCTGTCATTAAATGGAATTAAACTTCGGCTTTGCCATCTGACATTTTAATCCTTTATTCAGTAAAAATCAAGAATAAATGGAGAATGTCCTAATAGAATATATGGGACGTAATGAACCGGGAGCGGAGCCATGCTTAATACCATCTGGGTCATAATGATTTTTTCGGGTATTGTCGTGGGGCTGCTGACAGGAAGGATTAAGGAGGTATCGGATGCATTTCTGGCAAGCTGCAGCCAGGCAGTGGACCTGTCCATAGTGATGCTGGGAGCCATGTGCCTATGGTCAGGCCTCATGAAGGTGGCTGAGCGGGCGGGCATAGTGGATGGCCTGGCCAGGCTTCTCAGAGGCGTTTTCCGTTTTCTTTTTCCCGGAATCCCGAAAGGGCATCCTGCCAACGGTGCAATAGCCATGAGCCTAAGCGCCGATCTCCTTGGTCTTGGCAATGCTGCCACTCCTCTTGGCATCCTCGCCATGAAGGAACTGTCCAGTATTAACGGAAACTCTCCGGTTGCAAGCAATGATATGGTCATGTTCGGCGTCATCAATGCGGCATGCATCCAGCTGGTGCCCGCAACCATCCTGATAATCCGGCAAAAAGCCGGTTCAATTGACCCCGGCAGCATTATACCCTGCGTTTGGCTTGCCTCGTTTGTTTCGGCAGTTACGGGAATTATTGCCGCAAAAATTCTGGAACGCTTTTCAAAAGCTCCCGGCAAGGATGGCAGAAACCGTCCGATTCGTCCGAATATTTCTCCCGGAAGGTAATAGAATGGCGGAAATTATTTCAAACGCTGCCATACCGACGGTTGTTTTTCTCATAGTAGTAACGGCGTTTGCAAAAGGAGTGCCGGTTTTTGACACTTTCATCGAAGGTGCTAAGGAAGGTGTGCGAACTGCATTTGACATACTGCCGGTCATGGTGGGAATACTGGCAGGCGTTGCCGTATTGAACGGCTCAGGCCTTGTTGATATCCTCACCGCGCTCCTTCAGAAGCCGATGGAAGCCGTCGGAATACCGAAAGAGACACTTCCGCTTCTTCTGATAAGGCCTTTTTCAGGCAGTGCATCCCTTGGGATTTTCAGCGATCAGATATCCAGAGTCGGCCCGGATACTTTTATAGGACGTGCGCTGTCCACAATAATGGGTTCCAGTGAAACGGTACTGTACACCCTTGCCGTATATTTCGGTGCGGCAAATGTCAAAAATACCCGCCATGCCGTAGCCGCATCCCTCATCTCGTCCTACGCGGGGATGATTGCGGCAATATTTATCTGCAGAATCCTCTGAACAAACCGGTTTCAACAATCCCTTCAGTTGCGCCGGTCAGTGCGTCCGTACTGTCAGAAAGGCACGGCATGTCCCTTTTCACCTTTTACCGCCTCAATAATATTATGTAAATATGAAAACCCGCTTGGCTCAAGGCTGTCCGCTTTTGGGAGGTTGTAATGCCAAAGGAACTTGTTGAGGTCAGAAACCTGGGTATGAAATATCAGAGCCCCAACGGAGAGATAGAGGCAGTGCGGGATGTATCTTTCACTGTAAAAAAAGGCGAGTTTGTAAGCCTGGTAGGTCCAAGCGGCTGCGGGAAGTCCACCATTCTGTCAATTATCGCCGGGCTGCTCAGGCCTTCGGCAGGCTCGGTCACAATAGCCGGGGAGCCTGTTCGCGGACCGTCAAAAAAAGTGGGCTACATGCTTCAGAAAGACCATCTTTTTGAATGGCGGACCATATACCAGAATGTGCTGCTGGGACTTGAGATACGCGGTACGCTCGACAGAGAACACAAGGAGCGCGTTCTCAGCCTTCTCAAAACTTACGGCCTTTATGATTTCAAGGATAAATATCCCAACCAGCTTTCCGGAGGCATGCGCCAGCGGGCGGCGCTGATAAGGACCCTTGCCGTTGACCCTGAAATATTGCTTCTGGATGAGGCCTTCTCCGCACTGGACTATCAGATGCGGATAGCGGTAACCGACGATATATACGGCATCATAAAAAGGGAACAGAAAACGGTTATACTGGTCACCCACGACATTTCGGAAAGCATAAGCATGTCCGACCGGGTCATAGTCCTTTCAAGAAGACCGGCCACTGTCACTGCGATTCACGACATATGTTTCAGCCTGAAGGAACGCACCCCTCTGGCATGCCGTAAAACCCAGGAGTTCCCTGGATATTTCAACACGATTTGGAGGGAGCTTGATGTCCATGTCTGATAGGCGGGAACATGCTGCCATATCCAGTGAAAGGGCCGAATACCTTAAAAGGATGAAGATCCGGAGAAATGCAATAATTGCAGCCAGGGTCATTATTCTTGTGCTGTTTTTTGCGGTGTGGGAAATTGCGGCGAATCTTAAGCTCATTGATCCTTTTCTGACGAGCCAGCCTTCCAGGGTTGTCAGGACCCTTACCAATCTTTATAACGAGGGCGACCTCTTCAGGCATATCGGGGTCACATGCCTGGAAACCGTCGCAGGCTTTCTTGCCGGTACGGTCCTGGGTACGGGAATTGCCATATTGCTCTGGTGGTCCGATTTTGCCTGCAGGGTTCTGGAACCGTACCTTGTTGTGCTGAACAGTCTGCCGAAGATTGCGCTGGGTCCAATTTTCATCATCTGGATAGGACCCGGACCGTCGGCCATCATCGTGATGGCTCTGGCCATATCGCTTATTGTCACGATACTGGAAGTGCTTAACGGATTCCTTTCTGCAGACCCTGAAAAGATTAAGCTGGTACAGAGTTTCGGTGCAAGCCGACTGCAGGTATTCACCAAAGTGGTTCTGCCTGCGAACATAGGCTCTGTCATCAATGCCCTCAAGGTAAACGTGGGATTGTCCTGGGTCGGCGTAATAGTGGGTGAATTCCTGGTTTCACGGGCAGGCCTCGGGTATCTCATCGTTTACGGCGGGCAGGTATTCCAGCTGGATCTTGTCATGACAAGCGTCATCATACTTGCCGCAGCAGCGGCAATCATGTACCAGTGCGTAGTCTGGATTGAGAAAAAACTCGTGAAAAATCCCCGGATATACTGACAGGCTTATTTGAAACAGCAAATGCCATATCAAATGCCATGCTACCGGAAATCTTGGATTAGGGAGGGTTTTTCATGAAAAAGACAGCCGTTATCCTGGCGCTGATTCTGGCTGTGGCAATGATGTTTGTCGCATGCGGAAAGGAAGACAAAATCAAAATAACCCTGAGCGAAGTAACACATTCGGTTTTCTATGCACCCCAGTATGTTGCCATAAACCTGGGATTTTTTGAGGAGCAGGGCCTCGAAATTGAGCTCAGCAACGGACAGGGTGCGGACAAGGTGATGACCGCCGTATTGTCGGGACAGGTTGACATAGGATTTGCAGGCCCGGAGGCCTCAATCTATGTCTACAACGAAGGCAGGGAAGACCATGCGGTGGTATTCGCCCAGCTTACCAAGAGGGACGGTTCGTTTCTCGTAGGCAGGCAACCCGAACCGGATTTCAGATGGGAGAACCTCAGGGGCAAAAAGATAATAGGCGGAAGAAAGGGCGGAGTGCCCGAGATGACACTTGAGTACATACTGAAAAAACACGGCCTCATACCGAATCAGGATATAATTGTCGATACGAGCATACAGTTTGCAGCAATGGCAGGCGCCTTTACGGGCGGCGAAGGTGATTACGTAACCCTCTTCGAACCTACGGCTACCATGCTCGAAAAGGAAGGAAAGGGTTATGTTCTCGCCTCGCTGGGAGTGGAAAGCGGGGAAATACCGTATACAGCCTATTTTGCGAAGAAAAGCTACATACAGAAAAACAGCGATATAATCCAGAGATTTACCAATGCCATATACAAAGGCCAGCAGTGGGTTGACCAGCATACGCCCGGGGAGATTGCAGAAGCAATCAGGAAATCATTCCCCGATACTGATCTGGAAACCCTGGAAGCCGTTGCAAAACGGTACAAGGAAATCGATGCCTGGTGCAAAAATCCCGTCATGACCGAGGAATCGCTTAATCTGCTTCAGGAAGTGATGCAGGAAGCCGGAGAACTCAAGCAGCCCGCCCTCCATGACAAGATAGTGGATAATTCCTTTGCCGTAAAGGCAATGGAGGAGATGAAGCAGAAATAAACAGCCGTAATCCTGACGAATTCCGGCTGCTGTATCCCGCAGGCGGCGTTACATGCAGGGTTTTGTCCATCAGGACAAAATGAAAGCCGTCCTGCGAGTTTTTTTTGTGAAACCCTCAGTATTGATTAAGATTTCCGGTATGATAGAATAAACGTGTACAATTTTCGACAAAGGATTCGTCTGTTTTTTATGGATGTTTTATCTGAATAAAGCAGAATATGCCGGCTCATCATGATGATGGGACGATAAGCTTTTCTGCGGGGGGGGTAGCTATTTTCTTTTTTTTCTGCCCGCCCGTGGGAAAGGTATTTCTGTTTTTATTCAGAGAAGGCATATAAGGAAGCCTAAAAAACAGGAGGGAAAAAAATGAGCCTACTTGAAAGCAAATTCAAACTCAAGGAGCACGGTACCAATGTCAGGACCGAGTTCATCGCAGGTTTGACAACGTTCTTCACCATGGCCTACATCATCTTCGTGAACCCCAACATCCTTTCGGCCGCGGGCACACCGGACAATCCCTTCTCCAAGGGCGGCATTTACGTGGCAACCATCATTGCCGCAGCCGTGGCTACCCTGATTATGGGACTTGTTGCAAACGTCCCCTATGCTCAGGCTCCAGGAATGGGTCTCAACGCATTCTTTACCTATACGGTAAGCATGGGCCTCGGCTTTACCTGGCAGCAGGCACTGGCAATGGTGTTTATCTGCGGTGTGATAAACATCCTCATCACAGTAACTCAGGTCAGAAAAATGATAATCAAAGCAATTCCACGATCCCTCCAATACGCCATAGGCGGCGGTATTGGACTTTTTATTGCCTATATCGGCTTCAAGAATGCAGGTTTCCTGAAGTTTACCGTTGATGCAACCGCTCCGGCCGATATGACACTGAAAGCAGGCGATCCTATCTCGGTTGTGGCACCAGGAGCCAACGTTGTTCCTGCCATTGTTAATTTCACCGATCCCAATGCACAGCTTGCGCTCATCGGTCTTGTAATCATTGCTGTCCTGATGTTTTTGAATGTAAAGGGCGCAATTCTCATCGGAATCATCGCTACGACAATCATCGGTATCCCGATGGGTGTCACCACTACAAGCCTTTCCAATCCCTACAAGATTTCAGACATTGCTGATACCGCTTTCAAGCTGGATTTCGCCGGTCTCTTTGCAGATCCCGGAAAAATCGGTCTTGTTCTTGTGACGATTCTGGCATTCAGCCTCTCTGATACTTTTGATACCATAGGAACCTTCATCGGCACTGGGCGCAAGAGCGGTATCTTTGATGAGAGTGATGAGGCCGCCCTTCTCCAGAGCAGAGGCTTTAAGTCCAAGATGGACAAGGCTCTGTTTGCGGATGCCACCGCCACATCCATAGGCGCATTGCTCGGTACTTCCAACACCACAACTTATGTGGAGAGCGCTGCAGGAATCGGTGTTGGCGGAAAGACCGGGCTTACCTCGGTATTTACCGCTATCTTCTTCCTCATATGCCTTGTATTTGCTCCCATTGCCGGCATAGTTCCTTCTGCGGCCACTGCACCTGCCCTGATAATAGTCGGTATTCTGATGATGGAATCCCTTGGAAAGATAAACTGGGAGGACTTTGAAGAAGCTGCTCCCGCATTCCTGACCGCTGTTACCATGCCTCTGGCCTACAGCATTTCCACAGGAATTTCAGCAGGATTCATCTTCTATGTTGTAGTTAAAGTGGTAAAGGGTAAATATAAGGAAGTCCACCCGGTTATGTACGCAGTCACGGCATTGTTCATAATCAACTATATTCTTACTGCCTTACTGCGGCTCTGATAAACATAAGGCATGAATCATGGCGGAAAGGGGCTGCCCATCGGCAGCCCCTTTCTGATGCCTTTTTTTGATTTATGAGTCTCTGAATGTACAGTTCTCAAATTTTTCATATTTTATTCACCGATTTGTCAAAAGTTTATTGTAAAATAAACATGTCAATCCATGTTTCATGACAGATTCATTGCTGCCCAAATCCGGCGATATTAGGGCATGTTCACAAAGCACGGATAAGGCTGGTGCATCTGATATGAATGCCATGACCAGGGTTCTAGTTGTGGATGACGATGTTAATATATGTGAACTTATAAGGCTTTACCTTGAAAAGGAAGGCTTCCAGGTCACCGTATGCCATGACGGCCGTAAAGCTCTGGATGTTTTCAAGGATACGCCTCCTGACATAGTGATTCTGGATATAATGCTTCCCGGAATGGACGGATGGGAGGTATGCCGCGAGATAAGGCGCCTCAGCGATATTCCCATAATTATGCTTTCGGCCAAGGATGAGACCTTCAACAAGGTTCTCGGGCTGGAACTGGGCGCAGATGACTACATGGTAAAACCCTTTGAACCCAAAGAGCTTGTGGCAAGAATCCGGGCGGTATTAAGAAGGTTTGAGCGCCATGAGGACAACCCGGAACAGGTGGTATATCCCGGACTTGTGATAAACAAATCCACATATACGGTAAAAATAAACGGAAAAGAGGTAGACATGCCTCCCAAGGAGCTTGAGCTCTTATACTTTCTCGCATCAAACCCCAACAAGGTGTTTACAAGGGAGCAGCTTCTTGAGAACGTGTGGGGATTTGATTTCTACGGCGATACAAGAACCGTGGATGTGCATGTGAAAAGGCTCAGGGAAAAATTTGAACCCAATGAGACCAGATGGTCCATAAAGACCGTCTGGGGCGTGGGTTACAAGTTTGAGGTGAAGTAATGGGGAAAACCCTGTTTGGGAAGGTATGTACCATACTTGTGGCGGTTCTGGCAGTGAGCTTTACGGTTACCGGGGTGTTGCTCGGCATCAGCCTTAACAGGCTCTCTGCAGACCAGAAGGCTGAACAGCTGGAGATGGTCGTTAAAAAAACTGAGCAGGCCCTGGAATACCTGCTGAAAAATTCCAGCGGATTTTACGACAATGGACTCTTTATCAATTATCTTGAGTCCGTAGCCGAGAACTCGGGCTGCATTATCTGGGTGGCCAGGACCGACGGCTCCATTGTTTTTTATACTTCCACTCCACAGTCTGTCATGAAGAAACTGGACAGGAACAGTTCAGGGTGGTACACCCTGCCTGATGAATGGGAGAATGAGCCCTTAAAGCGGGGCTATAACTATCAGAGCGGAGATTTTTACGGACTGTTCAAGGATACCGGAGAAAAATGGATTACCGTCTCCAAGTATTTCACAGTATCCGACATTCCACCCCACGGAATAACTGTCAACGGCATCATAATTGTTCATTCGAAGATTCCGACCATAAAAAACACCAAATACTCGGTCCCAAGGATTTTCCTGATATCAGGCGGAATAGGCTGTGCTGTGGCATTTATTCTTGTGTTCATACTGACACGGCGCATGGTGAGGCCTCTGGCAGAGATGAGGCAGGCTGCCGCCAGGATAGCTTCAGGCGACTTCAGTAAACGCATCACCATTCATGGAGAGGATGAAATATCCGAACTGTCAAGGAGTTTCAACTCAATGGTTGATGCGCTGGAAAACCTTGAAAACACAAGACGTGATTTTCTGAGCAATATTTCCCATGAACTCAGGACCCCTCTTACAACAATCAAGGGTTTCATAGACGGCATACTGGACGGCGTCATCCCGGCCGAAAAGCAGAATGCATACCTTTCAATCGTACGGGACGAGGTCAGAAGGATGGAGAAGCTTGTAAACGACATCATGGACCTGGCCAGGTTCCAGACAGGTGAAACAAAGCTTAACATAACGGTGTTTGACATTAATGAAAAAATCAGGCGCTGCGTTGTAAGCCTCCAGCAGCTGATAGTCGGCAAGAATCTTAATGTTATGGCAGATTTTGAGACAGAGAAGCTATATGTAAGGGCAGATCCCGATGCGATACAGAGGGTCATCCTGAACCTTCTGCACAATGCCGTGAAGTTCACACCTGAAGGTGGAAGGATAACCGTGAGGACATATGTCAAAAACAAGGTATATGTGGAGGTCGAGGACAACGGCCCGGGCATACCCAGGGAAGAATTGCCCCATATCTTTGATCGCTTCTACAAGACCGACAAATCCCGCGGTCTGGACAAGACGGGGGTCGGTCTGGGTCTTGCCATAGTAAAGAACATCATGCTTTCCCATAATGAGGATGTCAGGGTGGAAAGCGAGGAAGGAAAGGGTTCAAAATTCACGTTTACACTGCCGGCTGCAAAGGAACCTGATACATACTGACCGATGAGAAATAATGTTTACAATTTATTCATATGTATTACATATTCTGATTTTATAATGTAAGAAGTAAGAACGAAAGGAGGATTTCTGAATGGACGAATTCGGAAACCGCAATTTCTGGAACTCCGGAAATTCTTCAGGAGACGACGGATCCTTCGGGAACCGGTCTCAATACAGATATGAATTCAATACAATAAACCAGCAGGACAATTACAACGATGATGACCTGAAAACATCATCGTTCTACAACGAAGGTTACAAAAAACCCAGAAAGGGCAGGCTGAAGGGGATTCTGGTGCCCATGATCATAGTGGCACTGGTAAGCTCAATGATAACGGGTGCTCTGGTGGCATCATACTTCACGTTTGTTTCTCCTTACGAAAACCAGGCTGAAACACAGCGGCAGAGCAGTTCGGGAAGCAGCGTTCCGGCAGAAGGCACAAGCGTAAAACAGGTGGAAATCGTAAACACCGCTGAATCACCCGTGGTGGCGATTGCCGAAAAAGCAGGCCCCTCCATTGTCGGTATCGATGTTAAATATACTTACAGTGACATGTGGTTCGGGCAGTATCCGGCAAACAGCCAGGGTTCCGGCATCATTTACAGAAGTGACGGATATATCATAACCAACAACCATGTCATAGAATCAGCAATGGCCGGGAACAGCAAGACTAAGATTGCAAACGGGGCATCCATAAGGGTAATCCTTCCGAACCATAATGAGGACGAGACATATAACGCCACCGTAATAGGCAGGGATTCAAAAACCGATCTCGCAGTCCTCAAGATAGATGCGTCAGACCTTCCTGCTGCTGAGTTCGGGGATTCAGACTCACTGAAGGTCGGCGAACTGGCAGTGGCCATCGGTAATCCTGCCGGCCTGGAGTTCATGGGTTCTGTTACGGTAGGATATATCAGCGGTCTTAACCGTACGCTCACTTTCGATGACGGAAGGACCATGAAGCTTATCCAGACTGATGCCGCAATCAATCCCGGAAACAGCGGCGGTGCACTGCTAAATTCCAAGGGTCAGGTCATTGGTGTGAATTCAGCCAAAATCACCATGAGCGGATATGAAGGACTTGGATTTGCCATACCCTCCAATGTGGCCAAGGAAGTAGCCGATTCAATTATCGAGAGCGGCTATGTGAAAGGCAGGCCGCAGATTGGAGTGTCCATTGACACGAGTTTCACTGAGGAGACTGCAAAGCGCTATGGCGTTCCCGCAGGTGCCCTGGTTCGGGAGGTATCTCCTCTGAGCGCTGCCTACAGAGCCGGTATACGGGCCTATGACATCATCACCAAGTTCAACGGTACGCGTGTGACCAGCTATGATGAACTTGAGGAGGCAAAGAATAAATGCAAGGCAGGAGATACCGTTGAGATAGAAGTTTACCGCATGCCCGAGAAAGGCAAACCGTCTGAAGGAACATACAAGACACTGACCATTACCCTTGATGAGGACCAGGATTAGTAGCATACAATAACGGGGCCGAATGCAGAAAGGCCGGCTGGAATTCCAGCCGGCCTTTCTGCATTTGTTACAATTAAACACGCATTTATTACATTTCGACCAAATATGCCGGAATTTCATGCTATACTTGAGGCGAAACTGGCGGATGGTGATGATATGATCGAGAGAGCTGCAGCCAAACTTGCCGGTATACTGTGCAACAACCGCATAATCAGGGAAGAGGACAGGGAAATAATTGCCTATGGACTTGATGCCCTGATTTCCACGCTGATAAATATCGTGATAATTTTTGCAGTCGGTCTTCTGTTGGGCATATTCGCCCAGACAGTGATATTCCTGCTGGCTTTTGCAGCATTGAGGGTTTTTGCCGGAGGATATCATGCCAGGACCCGCGTAGGTTGTACTGCGACTTTTCTTGTCATTTATCTTGCGGGAATGGCGGTTCTGAAATATACCCCGGCTTTTGCTGTAAAACCTGCCGCAGCCATACTGGCATTGGCGTCCGTGGGCGCCGTGTTCCTTATGGCTCCTATAGAGCACCCAAACAGACCTTTCAGGGACAACGAATATCAGGTTTTTAAAAGAACGAGCAGGATTACAGCGATTATAGAAACGTTGCTGGCTTTAGCGGGAATTGTTCTCGGATATGAGATGACAGCCTATTGTGTCTCCCTAGCCATGCTGGGAGTTACAATAATTCTGGCGTTAGCCAAAAAGCAGAAACGAGGGGTGATTGAATGAAAGGATTTGCTCTGTGGTTCGGAAAAGCAGTGGCAGTACTTGCAGCGCTTTCAGCACTGGCAAGTCGTTTCACAAGCTGCATCATTATTGTTTATCAGCCAAAGATGCCAGAGAAGGTAAGGTCGCTTAATGGAATAAGCAGCATAATAAATCACGCCTAAGCCGGTTTTCTAATAAACCGCTGTACTTGCCGGGCGTATGAGATTTATTGGTTAATTGCCCTAAACAAGAGGCCTTTTCCTGGATACTCCCCCCCGCACAGGAAAATGGTCGGTTAGGGATACATAGCCTGGCAGAATAATCTGAAAGGCATCGTGCACACCTTCACGATGCTTTTCCTTGTGTCCGGAATTTCGAAAATTCTTTTAATTAAACGTGTATCTTTCCTGCCGGCGCGGGTCGGTTGAAAAAGAAATGATTAATTTGCTATAATAAATTAACATATTCCATATTTTATAGATTATTGTAGGATTTTGCGGGGGAATCATGCGAATAGGGATTTGTGATGATGACCAGGCTTTTCTGGAGCTTCTGTCCTCATATTGCAGGGAATGCCTTTCGTATGTTGACGACGACATGAAGACCGAAGTGGCGTGCCTGTCTTCGGGTGAGGAGATTCTGGAATCCTATCGTCGCAATAAACCGTTCGACATTCTGTTTCTCGATTTGCGCATGAAACCTCTCAACGGCTTCGAGACCGCACGCCGGATACGGATGCTTGATAACCGGGTCATTATAATTTTTGTCACATCCCTAGCCCAGTATGTGCTCAAAAGCTTTGAATACAAGCCTTTCTGGTATCTGGTAAAGCCCGTAACCCTGAAAAATTTCAAAGACGTCTTTATGAAGGCGGTTGCCGAGCTTCTGACCGACAGGCGCTCTGAGTATGCCTTCAGTACAAAGTCAGAAGGTCTGGTGAAACTCAATATTTCTGATATCATGTATCTGGAAAGCCGGTCACGAAGGATAAGGCTTCGCACCGTCGATGGAGTTTATTTCTTTTACGGCGCCATATCTGATGAGGAGAAAAAGCTTTCAAGATATGACTTTATTCGCATTCACAAAAGCTACCTTGTAAACCCTCTTTATGTCAGACGAATCAGCCGCAGATGGCTTACACTGAAAAACGGCGAAACGCTGCCGGTCAGTGAGCGCAGATACAAGGAGATTTTCGACGTTTATACAGATTATCTTGCAAGGAGTTCCTTATCATGAAAGACCCTGTCCTGATAGTCGCGGAAGCAGGTACCTCGCTTTTTGAGGTCATCCTGTTTTTCATATTTTTCAACGGATTTCTGGTCAGTATGGAGACATCCCGCGTCAGGACGGCATTTGTTTTTGTGTCTGCATTTGCCGTACAGTTTGCCGTAGGTACCCTTTTTTATGACAGGCAGCTTGTGATGCTTGTATGTTCAACATTTGTGGCAGTTTTCATATGCCTTTCGCTTTATTCAGGCAGCATTATGACCCGCGTATTTTCACCGTTTCTGATTGTGGCTTTCATGGCTGTACTGGAGCTAATTACCACCATTCTGACTGTAGCTGTTACCGGTGTTGATATCAGCAAAGTAAACACCAATCCATGGGTCAAGCTGATTATTATTTTTGAAAAAAACCTTCTGGTATTATTGGTTGTAAAGACTGTTACCTACTTCAGAAGGTCATTTCTGGGAAACATCAAAACCAGCTATCACCTTATGATCCTTGTTGTTCCGGCTGTCAGCCTGGTACTTACATATGTTATCCTAGACCTTATCATGGATCCCGCCAGGGAGGATGTGAGCCTTCCCATCATAGGCCTTCTCTGTCTGATGTATGTAAACGTGCTGATTTTTGCGGTATTTGAGGGTTTCATGAGACAGGTCAGCAAAGAGTACCGCTATGCACTTATGGAAAAGCAGCTGGATATGCAGCTGGAGCATTACAGGCAGCTGGCCGAAAGCAGAAACAGCATAAGGGAGATTTGGCATGATTTTAAAAATCATGTCCAGTGCATGAGCATCCTTTATGACAAGGGCGATATTGAGTCGCTCGGCAAATACATAAAAAACCTTTCGTACTATGAGGAGAAATTAAATGTCCTGGATACCGGCAACCCGGTGATAGACGCCATATTGAGCCACAAGCAGACAGTGGCAAAACAGATGGGCATAGAGTTTGAGATGGAGCTTATCATTCCGCCGAGGCTTGCCATACCTCCGGCCGACATCTGCACCATACTCGGAAACTCGCTGGATAATGCCCTGGAAGCATGCAGCCGGATTAAAAGCAATGATATTGAAAAGAGAATATCCATAAGCATGACATATAAAAACGGATATCTGGTAATTAAGGTCGTAAATACATATGAAGAGGAACCGAAAAGAGAGGGCGACCGGTTTGTTACATGGAAATCATCACCGCAGTTTCACGGCCTTGGATTGCAGAGTATTGAAAGAACGGTCGAACAGCATGGCGGCAATATGAAAATTGACGTGGGAAACGGTACTTTTTCATTAAAAATTCTGCTTCCTGCCGCACCATCCGGTGCAATGCAAACAAATGCCCCTGACTGAACGACGTGAAGATGGTTTATTGGTGCTTTGTCCAATCAGCGCAGGGATTTTCAGGAATAAAATAGCCGGTTTGACTGTTTCAAAACATGGAAGCTTCCTATATAATTTAAGAGTCTGCAAAATCCAGTAGAAAACTGATCCGGAGAGGTAAAACCAATGGCTGTAAGAAGAATTTTTGTCGAAAAAAAGCCCGGTTTTGATATTGAGGCAAAAAAACTCCTCAGGGATTTAAGGGACAACCTTCAGATCAAGGGCTTACGGAACGTGAGGATTCTTCAGCGTTATGACTGTGAAGGCATTCCCGATGATGATTTCGAAAGGGCGAAAACCATTGTGTTTTCCGAGCCTCCTGTGGATATGGTCTATGATGAGAACCTGGAGCTGAATGAAAACGAAAAGCTCATTGCGGTTGAATATCTTCCCGGACAGTACGACCAGCGTGCGGATTCCGCCGTTCAATGTATACAGATTATGACCCAGGGCGGGAGGCCAACCATCCGCGTAGCGAAGATAATCGTCCTTGACGGGGATCTTACGGATGAGGACCTTGCCGCCGTCAGACGATATGTGATAAATCCTGTGGAAACCAGGGAGGCGTCGCCTGAAAAGCCCGAAACCCTTGAACAGGATTATCCCGTTCCCGAAGATGTTGCCCTGGTTGAAGGCTTTACAGCCATGACCGGCGAGCAGCTGGAGAAGCTGCTGAAAGACATGGGTTTTGCCATGTCCCCGGAGGACCTTAAGTTCATCCAGGATTATTTCAGAAACACGGAAAAACGTGACCCCACTGTTACCGAACTTAGGGTACTGGATACATACTGGTCGGATCACTGCAGGCACACCACTTTCCTTACAGAGATAGAATCAGCGTATTTTGACCGGGAACCTCTGCCGCAGAAGATTCGGTCTGTATACGGTAAATATCTGAAGATGCGGGATGAACTCGGAAGAAATGACAGACCTGTTTGTCTCATGGACATCGCCACCCTGGCGATGAAGTATCTGAAAGAAAAAGGATGCCTTGACAACCTTGACGAGTCTGATGAGATAAATGCATGCAGTATTGTGGTTCAGGCCGACATAGACGGCCGTCTTGAAGACTGGCTGGTAATGTTCAAGAATGAGACCCATAACCATCCAACCGAAATTGAGCCTTTCGGCGGTGCCGCCACCTGCCTCGGCGGTGCCATCCGCGACCCGCTTTCGGGCAGGTCTTATGTATACCAGGCCATGCGTGTGACCGGAAGCGGGGACCCCAGAACCCCGATATCCGAGACACTGCCCGGAAAGCTCCCACAGAGGGTCATTACCACCACGGCAGCCCATGGATACAGTTCCTACGGCAATCAGGTGGGGCTTGCCACAGGAACGGTTGCGGAAATCTACCATGAAGATTATGTGGCAAAGCGCATGGAGATTGGAGCCGTTGTGGGGGCTGCCCCCAAAAGCAGCGTTGTAAGGATGAAGCCTGAACCTGGGGATATTGTAATACTCCTCGGCGGCCGGACCGGACGTGACGGCTGCGGCGGGGCCACGGGTTCATCCAAGGAACATACAATGGAATCACTGCTTACCTGCGGCGCCGAGGTTCAGAAAGGAAACCCTCCCACCGAGCGGAAGATACAGAGGCTTTTCAGGAAACCTGAAGTATGCAGGATGATTAAGAAATGCAACGATTTCGGTGCCGGGGGCGTATCGGTTGCCATAGGCGAACTGGCTGACGGACTGGATATAAATCTGGATGCAGTACCAAAGAAATATGAGGGTCTTGACGGCACTGAACTGGCCATATCAGAATCCCAGGAGCGCATGGCCGTCGTGGTGTCGCCTGAGGATGCGGACCGTTTCATAAAAGAAGCCAGGGAAGAAAACCTGGAAGCCACAAAGGTGGCTGTCGTGACAGGTACCAAGAGGCTTCGCATGAGCTGGCGGGGCAGGACCATCGTCGATATCAGCCGCGATTTCATAAACACCAACGGTGTAAGGAGAAAGTCATCCGTGCGGGTGTCCGCACCGGAAAAGCAGAACAGTCCGTTCAAGCAGCTTCCGAAGGAGATTGAAAACCTGCGGCACGAACCGGCGGCCGCATGGCTTGCAAATCTCAAAAGGCTTGATGTATGCAGTCAGAAAGGTCTGGTGGAACGGTTTGACAGCACCATCGGCGCAGGCACGGTGCTCATGCCCTTCGGCGGCAAATACCAGATGACGCCGGCAGACGGCATGGCTGCCAAACTGCCTGTCCTAAGCGGGGATACCACAACAGGAACACTCATGACCTTTGGCTTTAATCCATATATCTCCAAATGGAGTCCGTTTCACGGTGCAGTCTATGCAATCCTGGAATCGCTGGCCAGGCTGACGGCTCTCGGCGGTGATTACAGGAGGGCGCGGCTGACACTTCAGGAATACTTTGAAAAACTGGGCAGCGATCCGCTGCGCTGGGGAAAACCGTTCAGCGCCCTGCTCGGGGCATTCTATGCACAGTTGGCCATGAATGTTCCCGCAATAGGCGGGAAGGACAGCATGTCGGGAACCTTCATGGACCTGAACGTTCCTCCAACGCTTGTATCCTTCGCGCTTGCTCCTGTGGATGTTGAAAAGGTTGTTTCCCAGGAATTCAAGAAGCCCGGGAGCCGGCTGGTACTGGTATCAGTAGGCAGGGACGACCTGGAACTTCCGGACTTTGAAGGGGTCCGAAGCGCCTATGCGGCCATACATGCCATGGTCCAGGACGGACAGGTACTTTCAGCTTCCGCAGTGAAGGCGGGAGGCATTGCCGAGGCGATATCGAAGATGTCGTTCGGAAACCGCATAGGTGCAAGACTTAAGGATATGCCTTTTGACAGGCTGTTCAGGCCGGATTACGGCTCGATACTGCTCGAACTCCCTGATTCGGCAGATGCGGATAAAGAATTGAGCGGGTTAAACTTCGAGGTTATTGGTGAAACCATCGCGGAGTCTGCCGTTTATTTCAACGGCTGCAGGCTGTCAATTGATGAAATGCTGGCTGCCTGGCAGGAACCCCTGGAGTCTGTATTTCCCACAAGGACAAATGAGCAGCAGGGCAGGGCAAGGTCCGTTACCTACAACGGAAAGACTGCCCGGAGGAAGACTTCGGAAAAACTGATAATTGCAAGACCAAGGGTTTTCATACCCGTCTTCCCGGGCACCAACTGCGAATACGATTTGAAACGGAAGTTTGAACGGGCAAATGCCGTTGTGGATCTCTTCGTCATGAAGAATCTAACGGCCAGGGAAATCGAGGCCTCCATCCTGGAAATGAAGAAAAGAATAGATGCATGCCAGATAATGATGATACCCGGCGGGTTCAGCGCAGGAGATGAGCCGGACGGGTCCGGAAAATTCATAGCCACCGTTTTCAGAAATCCGTTGCTTTCGGAAGCAGTCATGAACCTGATTAAAAACAGGGACGGCCTGATACTGGGGATATGCAACGGCTTCCAGGCCCTTATAAAGCTGGGGCTTCTGCCTTACGGCGAAATCAGGGAACTGGACGAAGACAGCCCGACGCTTACCTTCAACACCATAGGACGCCATGTTTCGTGTCTCGTCAGGACCAGGGTGGCATCGGGACTTTCACCGTGGCTGTCAAAGGTCAGAGTCGGCGAGATATACACAGTTGCGGTTTCCCATGGGGAAGGAAGGTTTGTCGCAAGCCCCGCCATTTTAAGGGAGATGGAACTTAACGGTCAGATAGCGACACAGTACGTTGACCCTGACGGAAATCCGACCATGGAGATGCCCTATAATCCCAACGGTTCGGTGATGGCAATAGAGGGCATAACCAGCAAGGACGGCCGGATATTCGGAAAGATGGGGCATGACGAGCGCTTTACAAAAAACACATTAATCAACGTACCCGGTGAAAAGGATCAGAAAATCTTTGAAGCCGGAGTGGAATACTTCCTGTGATTTGTGACATAACGAATGTTTTATGAGACATAATCATAAATCAAGAATACGGTTTACTCAAATAGCAGGAGAACAGGCACGCATTGTCCTTGACATCGTGTTGCTTGCTGCAGCGCTGGGCCTGTTCTCTTCATGTGCAGGACTAAATATGAATGATACTTCTGCCGAAAATAAAGCCGAAGAAATCACAGCAACGTACATGCAGCCGGACAGCGGCTCCGGGAACACGCCTTCCGGCGGGATGTCGTCCGTAAATCATGAACAGAAATATGACGGGACATCATCCCCGGAGCCGGTACCGTCGGAAAGCCGGTCTCCTGTACCATCCGACGGGCCTGAGGAATCGCCGGCTTCTGTCGAAACAGGGAAGCCGGAGCAGAGCAAAGAAAAAGATACTTCTGTGACTCCGCCTGCCGAAAAGACCGCCTTGCCGAAACCAACGCCGGCTCCCACCCCGACACCTGAACCAGGGCCGGAACCGACGGGCATTGTAAATCCCTATGTCCCATATACCTGGGACCGGATGATGGACGAGGCGGAAAGACTCAGGGAAGCCTATCCTGAGTTGATGAGGCTGTCTTCCGCAGGGGAATCGGTTGAAGGCAGGGAGATTCTCGTCATAACCCTCGGCACAGGGAATACAAAAATCCTTCTGTGCGGCGCCCATCATGCAAGGGAATACATAACCTCGAGCTTCCTGATGAAGATGGTGGAGGCCTATGCCCAAAGCGCAGCGGCCGGTCAGACTTTCGGCGGTTATGACGTGGCAGGGCTTTTGAGCAGGGTGACGCTTGTGGTGGTTCCCATGGTTAATCCTGACGGAGTAAACCTTGTCAACAACGGCATTGACTCTGTGACAAACAGGGACGCCGTCGAGGCCATGGCCATGGTTGGAACCGGCTACCGGACATGGAAGGCAAATATCAACGGTGTGGATCTGAACCGGCAGTATCCGGCATACTGGGAAGAAAAATATGATGACGTGGGAAGGCCTGCCTCCGAAAACTACAAGGGCTCTGCAAGCGCCACCGAGCCCGAGGTCCAGGCAATGATGAACCTTGCGCGCTCGGATGATTTTGTGCTGTCGGCATCCTTCCACACAAAGGGTGAAGTGATTTACTGGGCCGACAGCGGCACCGTAAATGCCATAAGCGGGGCAAAGTCCATCGCACAGCATATGAAAAAACTTACAGGATATGCATTGATGCCGGTATCCGAGAAACCGTCGGTTTTCGGGGCAGGATTCGAGAACTGGTTCAGAAAGGAGTTTTTAAGGCCGTCTTTCTGCATAGAGCTTACGCCCGGCAACGGTACCGATGAACCACACAATGACAAAAAGTTTGATTCCCTTGTCTGGAAAAAGGCAAAATGCATTGGGCTTCTGCTGGCCGAAGAGGCACTGAAAATGAAATGAAGAAAGGGATACCGCTCAAGGGTATACCTTTCTTTTATCTTTCTCATGACTCAGGTTTTATTTTATCCTTACACCGTAAATTTTCATGGCGTAGGAACCTACAACGACCATATTGCCGTAAACGCCAGGCGATGATTCTATATTGGCTCCGAGGTTAACAACATCCAGATCCTCGCCTGTTTTGGGGTCGAAAAGATGCATGTCGCCCCTGAAATCACAGAATATGCCGTAGGTCTTTCCGTCAGAGCCGGGGAAATCAACGGGCGAGCTCCAGCTGTAGGCCGAGAGGTTTCTGACCCATACTTCCTCTCCGGTCTTCTTGTCCAGGGCCACCAGCTTTCCGTCATACTGGGAACCGGTGAAGCAGATGGGGTAGATTATGATGTCGGCTATGTCGTTCTTTCCTACCAGGGGTGTTCCCAGAACGCCTCCGTTGATGTCGCTGCGGTAATAGCAGTTATACTCCCTCTGCCAGACAAGTTCGCCGGTCAGGGCGTTAATCTTCCTTATCTTGGCCGGAGCCGATTTTTTTCCGGTATTGGCGCAGCGCTTGTCCACCTCGTTGGCGGTATAGATATAGACACCGTCATCCTCTTCCTCAATGACAATCGTACTGTCGGTGTCATCCTCCGCGTCGAAAATCCATACCGGCTCCAGGCTGTTGATGTCCAGGCACTGGATGGTTCCGCCGTTATCGGTGATGTACATGAGGTTCCTGTAGTATGATGCCGAATTTTCGATTCCCTGGTCCGAACTGTTGGGACTGTAGGAGGACTTGTATCTGTACTGGGTTATCTCCGGGGTGACCGAAATGGTGCCTGAATCGGCGTCGAAGACCGTGTTCAGCTTAATCTTGTTTATCATGCCGTTTTCCATGGGCTCAATCAGCGTATCGGTCTGCCAGTTGAGCATGGGTGAAGAGTCCATGGCGCCCCAGGTCCTGTATGCGTTGGGATCCTTGCCGGGGAATGTGAAAATTTCGGTCTGGTCGATAAGGCTTATGATACGGAACTTGAATTCAGTGTACCTGCCATTGTTTTCATTAAGCCCCATGCCCGTATAGAGAAGCGGATATCCTCTAGGGTCTATCATGCCGGTACCCTTAATGGGGAAACCTATAGTAATCTTTTGACGTGTCGGTTTTCCTGTTTCAAGGTCCAGAAAGTATATATTGCCGTCAAGGGCGGGGTAGATGACTTCCACCAGGTCCTTTTCCTTCATCTCGGGGTATATGTTCATAACCCTTCTGACCTTTTCGGACCAGTGAACGATGAGGGGCTGCCCGGTCCAGCCCGTTCCGGGCCAGTAGCTGGTTGATGTTTTTATAGCACCGGTGTCCTGGCTCCAGACTATTTCAAGCTTCTTTTCCTTTATGTCCGCAGTGCCGTATGACCCTGAATTACGGTAATTGTTCCCTCTGAACGTGGTAATGCCTTCAACAAGCGAATAGGTCCTGTCCGAGCCGAAGGCCAGCGTATACTCCGGTTTGTATGCCACGGGCTTGCCGTTCTTAAGGACCTGATACTGGATTGTGGCGCCGTCCGAATATTTCTTTATATACGTATAATTCTTGCCCTCGGTTTTGCTGACGAACGACGGGGGCTCCTTCCAGTCGAGAACCAGCGCTTCGGGGTCCGTGATTTCGGGAGTGGGCGTCGGTTCGGGTGTAGGTGTAGGTTCAGGTGTGGATTCAGGGTCCTGCGGTGCCTCTGATGTAACCTCAGGTGAAGGTGGAATGTCCCCGTCTCTCCTGGCAACCCAGGGCAATTTGTCCCGGAAAACCAGAAGGGCTATAAGCATCAGCAGACTTACCGAGAATACCGCTATAAGAACCCCGAAAGCCGCACTTCTTCGGCGGCGGTCATTGTAATCTTTGTACATCCGTTTCATCCTCCAAATCTGGCCGGGAAACCCGCAGCCTTGTTTATTTTATGCGGATTCCGAATATCTTCGGCGCGTATGAACCCACCACAATCATGTCATTGTATACGGCCGGAGAAGACTCTATATTTCTTCCGAGACTGATGACGTCCAGATCCTTGCCTGTCCTGGGGTCGAAGAGGTGCATGTCGCCGTTGTAGTCACAGAATACGGCATAGGTCTTTCCGTCATCCGACCTGATGGCTACCGGTGAACTCCAGCTGTAGGCGGAAAGGTTTCTTGACCATACCTCCTCACCGGTCTCCTTGTTCAGGGCAACCAGCCTGCCGTCCAATGTTGAACCGGTAAAGCAGATGGGGACTATGATAAGGTCGGAAATGTCGTCCTTCCCGAGAAGAGGAGTGGCGACACATCCGCCGTTTATATAGAACTGGTAATAGCATGTGTAGTCCTTCTGCCAGATAAGCTCACCGGTCAGTGCGTTGAATTTGCGGATATTGCATTCGGCGGAGGCGCTCTTGCCGTTTTCGCATCGCTTGTCAATCTCGTTGGCGGTGTACAGGAACACGCCGTCGGATGTCTCCTCTATGACCGTTGTGGAATCGGTATCATCACCAACGTCATAAATCCAGACAGGCTTCAGCGTGTTGATGTCAAGGCACATGAAAGTGCCGCCGTTGTCGCAGAAGTACATATAGTTCTTGTAGAAGGCGGGTGAGTTCTCTATGCCCTGTTCAGGGTTGTTCATATCCTGATATCTGAACTTGGTAATCTGTGGTGCGATATCAATGGTGCCTTCTTCAGGGTTATAGCGCGTATTGAGCTTAACCTTGTATACAAGGCCGTTTTCGCCGGCTTCTATAAGCGTGTCGGTCTTTGCGTCCACAAGACCTGAACTGTCAAAGGCACCCCATTCCCTGAATGCCATAGCATCGCGGCCGAATATGGAATAAAGCAATTTCTGGTCAATCAGGCTGAATATGTTGTACTTGAACTCGGTGAATTTGCCGTTGTTCTCGTTTATGCCCATGCCCGTATAGAGGATGGGATATCCGCGCGGGTCAATCATGCCGGTGCCCTTCATGGGGTAGCCGACCTCAATCTTGTCCCTCGTGGGTTTTCCGGTTTCCAAGTCGAGGAAGTATATGTTCCCGTCCAGCGCAGGATAGATTACCTCGGTCAAATCCTTGTCCCTGAATTCGGGATATATGTTCATTATTTTCCTTTCTTTCTCGGGCCAGTGCACGATGAGGGGCTGGCCGGTCCAGCCCGTTCCGGGCCAGTAGCTTCCATGGGCAGTTATTGCCCCGAGGTCATGGGACCATACGATTTCCAGCTTCTTTTCCCTGACTTTCCGCGTTCCCCATGCGGCTGTGTCGCGGTAATTGTTGCCACGGAAGGCGGTTATGCCTTCAACCTGCGTATAATCGCCCCCGGAGCCGAATGATATCTCGTAATCGGGTTTATATTTACTGAGCGGATTGTTGAGGCGGAAAATCCAGTACTTTATCCTTCCCGCAAAGGCCGGAAAAGAGTATTCCGGATATGCGTTGGGTCCGTCGAAAACCGCAGGTGTCTGCCATGAAACTTTCAGAACCTCGGGATCGCTGCTTTCCTCAGGCATGGGATCCGGGGTGGGCCATGGAGTCGGCTCGGGTGTGGGCGAGGATTCATCGTTCCCGGGCTGCTCCGCCGTTTCGGTGGGCGATGGGCCTGCTTCGGCGGAAAACCGGTTTCTGTTCAAGAAAAGCCCGCCCCTTACAGCAAAAAAGACTGCCGCCACAATGAGGGCAAGCAGCAGTATGAACGTGGCAAATCTTCTCTTGTTGAGCCTCCGTCTTCTTCTGCGATACATATGGTATTCCTCCTGACAGTTATTCAGCCGGTGCTGTGGCGTATTCCTCCACGAAATCATATATCATCCTGGACAGCTCGGCTATCTTGTTGCATGCGGTTCCGAAATCCACATCACCGGTCATTACCGAAAGGACATATGGATGGGATGCGAAAACTATTCCGACATCGTTGGCGGTTCGGGTCTGGTTGCCGATTTTGTGCGCCACGCGGACATCCTTCGGCAGACTGGCGTCTATGCGGTCGTGCCAGTCGGTGTTTTCCAGGTCCTCAATCAGCTTTTCATATACAACCGGGTTCTCAAGATACCGCCTGTAGAGCTCCCGGGCGACCAGAGCCATGTCATAGGGACATGAGCGGTGGCGTTTGTCGTAATAGACCACTCCGCCGAGGTCTACGATGTACTGGCGTATATTTTCTATGCCCAATAAATCGATTATCATATTGATGCCGCAGTTGTCGCTCTTTCTTATGGAAAGTTCGGCAGTCTCACGGACGGTGTACTTCGTGCCGAAGGGGGAATTCTGGATTATGCCGGTTCCGTATTCCAGATCGGACTCCTTGTATTCGAGCAGCATGTCAGGGTCCACTTCCCCGGATTCAATCTTGGTATACAGGAGCAGCACCATCGGAAGCTTTGAGGTGCTGGCTGCAATATACTCTTCCTTGTCATTCACGCCAAAGGATTCGCCGGTGGCAAGGTCTATGAAGGTTACTCCGTACCTTCCAGACTGCCTGCTTACGAAATCCTCCACAAGCTTTTTGAGTTCGTCGGTCTTGCCGCTGGGCTCAAGCGAACCGATGGCAGGAAGAAATCCATGGGATTCGGTATATGTCCCCGCCGGCTCAGGTGTGGGTGTGGGCGTCGGTTCCTGTGAAGCCCCCGGTGTGGTATCGGGTGCCTGCGGCAAACCGGTCTCCGGTGTTTCGGGTACAGGTGTGTCAATGACTGTGTTGCTTTGGTCATCATCCCCATGGAAAAGGAAATATGATCCGACGGCCAGAAGCGCTATGACAACTGCAATGATGAACGCACGCCGTCTTCTGTAGATTTTTTCTCTCCTGAAACGATAGGATTTCATGTCAACTCCCCGCTTATTCTCTGAATCCGTCCCGCCGGAAGACAGGCAGGAACCGGCAGGAAAACACTCCGGGACAAAAATGCATCCTTAATTATATCCCATGATGCATCCCGAAGACATGCCGCTCATGCCGGCGGAAACCGTACTGCATTCGCAAACTCCAGGCGATGCAGGCATACGATATTCTTATTATAATAATGACGTCATGCCTTGTCCACTGTATACCCCCAACCATAATGCCCGGCGCCGTGCTTTCAGGGGGGTGGACGGAAAGATTTTCTTGCGTTGTCCGGATGATATATAATAAACATTATTGCTGAATGCCAGGAAGGCAGACCTTTTTCCAGCGGGACGAAGGTGCTCACTTATGTTCGACCGGAAATATTTCTTGAAACTCCTGTGGCCTGTTCTTATAGAGCAGGCTTTGTCTACAACCATCGGAATGATAAACAGCATGATGGTAAGCGGTGTCGGAATGACCGCCATATCAGCTGTCAGCATAGTGAATTCGCTGAACGTTCTCATAACGAATTTTTTCACGTCATTTGCCACGGGAGCAACTGTTGTGGTTGCCCAGAGTATAGGTGCAGGAAACCTGAACCGGGCCAACAGGGCCGCGATCCAGTCCATAGTGGTCTGTGTGCTGACGGCTGTGGCATCAAGCATGGCATTTATAATTTTCGGCGGTGCCACAGTAAATTTCCTGTTCGGTGAGGCGGAGGAAGAGGTAAAGCGGTATGCCATGATATACCTGGTTTACTCGTCACTGTCTTACCCCTTTATAGCAGCTTTTTCTATGGCTGCAGGAGTAATGAGGGGATGCGGCAATACACGCTCGCCGATGCGGATTTCCCTCATTTCCAATATCGTGGATGTGGGGACCGGGGCCATATGCATCTATCTTCTCAAATGGGAAGTTACGGGCGCAGGAGTTGCGCTTCTTGTATCAAGAACGGCTTCGGCACTTATGGCCTTCTATGTGCTTTATCACAGCGAAGGTGTCAATATAAGGAGGAAAAAGCCTTTTAAGCCTGAAAAAGACATCATTGTTCCGGTACTTAAAATCGGTGTTCCCACATGCGTGGACGGGCTGATTTTCAACGGAGGAAAGCTTATCATACAGACTTTTGTGACGGCCCTCGGAACCGCTGCCCTGGCGGCAAACAGCATAGCAGGCACGATTACTGATGTGGTCAACATACCCGGCAACTCACTGTCACTTGTGGCGGTGACCATCGTCGGTCAGGCAGTGGGAGCGGGAATTTGCGGGGATAAGCTCAGGAAAACCATGAAATCCCTTACAGGGTATGCAATACTGTTTCTTCTGGCCACAACAGCAATAATGGTGCCGCTGCTGCCGCTTCTCATAGGTCTTTACTCGCCGCCCGACGATGTGAAAGCCATGGTCTACTCGGTACTCATCATCATGATGTCGGCGATGCCGGTACTATGGCCGATAGCCTTCGTGCTGCCTTCCTGCATAAGGAGCACCGGGGATGCCACGTTTGTAATGGTGATTTCGGTGCTGAGCATGTGGTTCGTGCGGGTGCTCGGTGCATGGTTTACTGTACGCTACACCCGGTGGGCGCTTGACGGCATCTGGTTTTTCTGGTGTGCGGACTGGCTGGTACGTGCGGTATGCTTTGTCATAAGGGCAAGGACGAGCCCCTACATAAGCGGAAAGTACCGGCAGGAGCAGGGGAAGTTGTAAAATAAAATGCCGTAATATATAGAAAACTCATGGTAATCCATTGTAAAATGTTTAATAACCAAAG
>ENA-OWPA01000307-OWPA01000307.1-bioreactor-metagenome-genome-assembly--contig:-NODE-307-length-77381-cov-11.202034_pt1 | contig 77381 bp, 59 predicted proteins | sample MGYA00238139_ERZ651803 | MGnify/ENA primary metagenome ERZ651803 (study PRJEB26909, sample SAMN07631231) | bioreactor metagenome | isolation source: Switchgrass digestor | place: USA: Dartmouth...
TAAATGCATTTTATCGCAATAATTTGATTTCCATTCGCGAGGTTAAGTTATGGAAGATATTATCATATAATTAATTATTCGAAGGAAAGGAGTATAAATGATGATTTATCTGGATAATGCGGCTACTTCCTGGCCTAAGCCCCCACAGGTAATACAGGCAATAATGGATGTTTTAAAAAGAGGTTGTGCCAATCCCGGCAGGTCTGCACATACAATGGCACGCCAGACAGAAGATGCGGTACTTAACGCACGGGAAGTTGTAGCCAGGTTTTTCAATATAGGCGATCCGATGAGAGTTGCTTTTATGCCGAATACTACATATGCTCTGAATACAGCCATTTACGGAGTTGTAACCAAAGGCTCGACTGTAGTCACAACGGCAATGGAGCATAATTCGGTGTTGCGCCCGTTAAAAACACTGGAAAATGAGGGGATTATAAACCTGGAGATAATAGAACCCGACAAATACGGAAAGATTACAGTTCAAAACATTAAAAAGACTCTAAGAAAAGGGATTGATCTTTTTTGCATGACACTTTCGTCAAATGTAACAGGGGCCATAATGCCTGTTGCAGAAGCCGGGAAAATATGCCGGGCATATGGAATTGTATTTTTGCTTGACGCCGCACAGGGAGCGGGAGATATACCAATAGATGTTGAAAAAATGAACATTGACATGTTGGCTTTCCCTGGCCATAAGGGGCTTTTTGGACCCCAGGGAACAGCGGGTTTATTTGTGAGAGAGGGAATAAACATTAAACCATTGGTACAAGGCGGTACAGGAAGTTTTTCGGATCGGCTTGTACAGCCCGAAATTTTTCCTGACATTCTTGAAAGCGGCACTCTGAATGTACCGGGGATTGTTGGTCTCGGAAAAGGAGTTTCATTTATCAATGATACAGGTATGGAAAATATACATCTGCATAAAAAGCGTCTTCTGGAAATGCTTTTTGAAGGTCTCACAAAAGAAAGCAACATCACGATATATTCTCCGCCTCCTGACCAAAATTCAGGGATTCTTGCGTTTTCTGTGAATGATATGGATTCGTCCGAGGTCAGTTATTTACTGGATCGAAAATTTGGGATTTGCACAAGAAGCGGATATCACTGTGCGCCTTTATCTCATTTAGCCTTGGGAACAGCCGACAAGGGGCTGGTCAGAATAAGTCCCGGTTATTTCAATGATGAGACCGAAATTGAGCTGACGATAAAAGCCATTCAAAGCATTGCAAGGAAAATACATTAGGGAAGGGATGGTTTATATATCAAAAACAGTAACTTCGGGAACAGAGAAGAAACGTAAAGGAAACAATACTGTTCCAAGCCCTCTGCTTATATACATCAAGTTCCCCCGTATTGTTACAAAACCCTTGATATGCCCCATCCTGCTCAGTTTGTCCTTGCGGAGCAGCAAGTATTCAAGCTTGAACGGCATCCAAATCTGGCCGCCGTGAAAATGGCCTGTCACAAGCAAATCCACACTGTTTTCGGGAATATACAGCGAAACATCCGGGTTATGCGAGATGGCAATTATAATATCATATTTGTCCCTCAATCCGGCGAATATATCATTATCGGCCGGCTTTCCTGCTTTAATATCGTCAATACCCAATAACGCAACTTTTTTTGCATTTCCTGAAGAAGCGTCCTTTTCTGCATTTAAAGAAACCTGTTTATTTATCAACAGCTGTATATTCAGCTCTTTCATTGTTTTATCAAATTCATCCTTAAATGAAGGATTCCGCCTGAAGCATTTGTGTTCATGATTTCCATACACCAAAAATACCGGTACTTTAGTATCAAGGCCTTTGAACCATTTAATAAACTTCTCCAGGTTCTTTGGCGTTTCAATCAAATCACCGCTGATTAATATATAATCGGGATTTGATTTTTTTATGGTTTTCCTTAAGCGGGCAGAAGATATGAGCAACAGATTGATATGAATGTCTGTAAGATGCAACAACCTGACCCCCGCACCATAATCAAGGCTATAATATCTTGTCTTGTACACCGCAGCCTGAATAATCATGTAAACAACTAAAATTAAGAGAATCAAAGGTGTGATTACATACCATCTGAGCATTAATACTTTCCTTTCGATGCATAATTTTATCCCTGGCGCCTTTCGTTGTTTATTTTATCAGATAAATGATAATATATGAATAGTATTGTTTTAATCCAAAGCAACAGGGGGTAAGATAATGAAAAGGTTTATTGTTATAGTGCTGGACAGCGCCGGGATAGGAGAACTGCCCGACAGCTCGTCTTATGGAGATGAAGGCAGCAACACCATCGGGCATATTTCACAGCTTGTAAAGGATTTTTCGCTTCCAAACCTCGAAAGGCTTGGACTTGCACATATAGACGGCTTTAAGGAAACATACCGTACAACAACCGATTTAAAGAATATAAGCTTTACAGGTTCATATGGCAGAATGGCTGAAAAATCCGCCGGAAAGGATACTACCACAGGACATTGGGAAATAGCAGGAATTATACTGAATAAACCTTTTCCGCTTTTTCCGGACGGTTTTCCCGATGAACTTGTCAAAGAGTTTGAAAAGAGAATAGGCCGTAAAATCCTGGGCAACAAACCTGCTTCAGGGACTGTAATAATACAGGAGCTGGGGGATGAACATGTAAAAACGGGTTTTCCGATTGTATATACTTCGGCAGACAGTGTATTCCAGATTGCGGCTCATGAAGATGTCATTCCGATTGAAGAACAATACAGGATATGCCGGATTGCCCGTGATATGCTGACCGGGGATTACGGTGTCGGAAGGGTTATCGCCAGGCCTTTTACAGGCAGGTCGGGGAATTATACCAGGACCGACCGGAGAAGGGATTTCTCCATTGAGCCTTCGGACAAAACAATATTGAACTATCTTCAGGAAAATGGATATGAGGTCCGGGCTGTTGGCAAAATAGAAGATATATTCGCAAACTCTGGAGTGACAAAATCAGTTCATACCCATTCAAACCAGGATGGGATAGACAAAACCATTGAATGGATTAAGGAAGAATATGAAGGCATGCTGTTTACAAACCTTGTGGATTTCGACATGCTTTATGGGCACAGGAATAATGTGGAAGGATATGCAAAGGCATTGATGGAGTTTGACAGAAGGCTTCCTGAAATAACGGAGCAGCTCAGGGACGATGACATATTGCTGATTACCGCTGATCACGGCTGTGATCCGTCAACACCCAGTACCGATCATTCAAGAGAGTATGTACCTCTCCTGATAACGGGAAATAAAGTTAAAAAGGGAGTAAATCTCAAAACCAGAAATACTTATGCAGACGTGGCAAAAACAATAGCAGATTATTTCGGACTGGAAAACCGGCTTTGCGGCGAGAGTTTTCTGAACCTTATAATCTAACGGGGAAAGGAAAGACTCCCTCGCTTTGATTTTTCAACGGGTATAATAACACCGGGCGGCTTGCCCGGATCATCCGGCAATGATTTAATAATACCGAAAGGAGTATTGGTATGTTTGCACTGGACTTGATTATTAAAAAGCGAAACGGAATGAAACTGACCAGGGAAGAAATCAATTTTTTCGTAGATGGGTATACAAAAGGTGAGATTCCTGATTACCAGGCTTCTGCATTTTTGATGGCTGTTTTTTTCAACGGAATGGATACTGACGAAACCCTCTGGCTAACGGAAGCAATGCTGCATTCAGGCGATATTGTTGATCTCTCGTGTATACCAGGTATTAAAGTGGACAAACACAGTACAGGCGGCGTTGGAGACAAAACCACTCTTGTCATCGCACCGATTGTCGCTTCATGTGGTGTTCCCGTGGCAAAAATGTCGGGGAGAGGTTTGGGACATACGGGCGGAACAATTGATAAGCTTGAATCCATACCAGGGTTTCGTACAAGCCTTTCACGGGAAGAGTTTGTTACAAATGTAAAAGAAATAGGCATTGCAGTTGCCGGGCAGACCGAAAATCTTGTACCCGCCGACAAAAAAATGTATGCATTGAGGGATGTAACGGGTACAGTGGAAAATTTATCGCTGATAGCTGCCAGCATAATGAGCAAAAAACTTGCATCGGGTTCTGATGCAATAGTCCTTGATGTAAAAGTGGGAAGCGGGGCTTTTATGAAAACAATTGGCGAGGCCGAAAAACTCGCCAGGCTTATGGTGGATATAGGCCGTGGTGCCGGCAGGAAAACAGTGGCACTTATAACCGATATGGACAGGCCTCTGGGCAACAATATAGGAAATGCCCTTGAAGTAAGTGAAGCTGTTGACATACTGAACGGCAAAGGGCCTGATGACCTGAGAGAAGTTTGCCTGGAACTTGCTGCAAATATGTTGTTTGTTGCAGGAAAGGGTGATATTGAGTCTTGCCGCAGGCTTGCAGCAGGGGCAATAGAAAAACGCACCGCATTGAAAAAGTTAGTTGAAATGGTAATAAGGCAGGGTGGTGATCCAAAGGCCATAGAAGATACTGCTGAATTACCGAAAGCAAGATTTAAGGCCGAATGGAAAGCTGAAACAGCCGGATACATTGAAAAAATGCATGCCGAAAAACTTGGATATGCATCACTTATATTGGGCGCAGGAAGAAAAAACAAGGATGATGTCATAGATCATTCAGCCGGTATTGAACTTGTCAAAAAACCTTCAGATAAAGTTGAACGGGGTGAAACGCTTGCTTTTCTGCATACTTCAGATGAAAACAGGATACCTGAGGCCCTTTCTGTTTTGGAAACTGCAGTCAGTATCAGTTCAATCCCTGTTCAGGCCCAGCCTTTGATTTTGGGAAGAATTGAATAACAGTGCGTGCAAAATAAAATAAGCCTGAATAAACCCATATAGGCCATGCATACATTTATTATGGGACTAAAATTACAGGAGTTGTCCGGATATGATAAAGAAAGTGGTCGTATGGGTGCTGTTGTGCGCTCTGTTAATTGTTCCGGTAAATGGAAGCGTTTTTGCCATTGAGGATGAAACAGGTCTCAAAGATGAGAATAAACAGTCAAATGAAAATGAAAATGCACCGCTGCTTGAAAACGTACCTTTTGAAATTAAAGCAAATTCTGCATTGCTGATGGCTGCAAATACCGGAGAAATAATTTTTGAAATGAACAGTAATGAAAAACGCCCCATAGCGTCAATAACAAAAATTATGACCATGCTTCTGGTTATGGAAGCAATAGCCGAAAACAAGATTAGCCTGAACGATGTGGTAGTTGCTTCTGAAAATGCAGCAGGCATGGGTGGTTCACAGGTATATCTTGCAGTCGGGGAAGAATTCACAGTGCATGACCTGTTAAAAGCAGTTGCGGTTCATTCGGCGAATGATGCATCAGTTGCCCTGGCAGAACATGTTGCAGGCAGTGAAGGCGTTTTTGTATCGATGATGAATGAAAAGGCAAAGGAACTGGGCATGACAAATACCAATTTCCTGGATTGCTCGGGCTTAACGGATGAAGGGCATTACAGTACTGCCCATGATATTGCCATCATGGCAAGGGAGCTGATAACAAAATACCCGTTGATCATGGAATATACGACAATTAAGCATGATACGTTCAGAAACGGAACCTTTGATTTGGATAATACAAATCATTTGATAGGTAAATACAGGGGCATGACAGGGTTAAAAACCGGTTTTACCAATGCAGCGGGATTCTGCCTTGCAGCTACTGCTTCGAGAGACGGGCTGGATTTGATATCGGTCATACTTGGAGCCGAAAGCATGAGTTTGCGTTTTTCTGAAACCGCAAAAATGCTGGACTATGGCTTTTCTAACTATGAAATTATGAGAATAGAAAGGAAAGGTGCTATAGCCGGCAACGTGAAGGTGAGGAAAGGCCTTGGTTTATCAGTGCCCGTTGCTTACGAAGATAACAAATCGGTTCTTCTGAAAAGAGGGCAGCGGGATAAAGTAAAAGAGGAAATAAGGCTTCCGGAGCATGTCAATGCACCCGTTTCTGCCGGAGATAAAGCAGGTGAAGTGGTGCTGATACTCGATAATAAAGAAATTCTCAGAATACCGTTACTTGCAACAGAAAACATAGAAAAAGCAACCTGGTTCAAATTTTTCCTGAGGCTTACACTTCACTGGTTTTCACTGTCAAGGAAATAAATTGCATTATTGTTCAAAAAATTACATTTTGCGAAAAACTTCGATTTGCATAAAAATGAGGGCGATAAACCGCCCTTTTTCAATTTCTAACAGTGTTTGACAGATTTCTGCTGGTATAATATGATAAGAAAGATAGATTGATTATGCGCGGAGGGTTTATGGAATCTTTAAGGCCTTTGCAAAAAGCGGCTTTTACCGATGTATTGGATTACGGGGTTTTTTTATTCAGGAAAAATTTTAAAAAGCTTTTTATAATAAACCTTATATTTAATATTCCTGTAATGTTATTATTGACCATATTAAACCCGATATTTACCCAGCAATACTGGAATATTTTTGATGCGGCCGATATGATAGCCGCCGATCCGGGTGAAATATTTTCTTCAATATTTACGCTGTACGCTATGATGTTTGGTTCTTTGGCTCTTCAGGGTATTTACTCGGTAACACTGAAGAATGTAATTGAAGGATCAATTGTTAAGATTCTTTATGCTGACACTGTTCTGAATCAGAACCGATCAATAAAGCAGGTAATAAGGGAATGTTTCGGCCAGTTTGGTACATTATTCCTCGGAAGATTAATATACATACTCATTCAGTGTGCTGTTTTTATTGCCTTATATATAGTTTTTTTTATTGGTATTTTTATGGTGGCTTTTAGTACAATGGGGCTTGCGGTTACAAGCATGGCATCTCCCGTTATAAGTGTTATACTCACGGTTTTGGGTGTTTTAATTGCACTGGGAGCATTATTCATTATTTCGATATTAGTAGGGTATTTTTACGGAAAATACTGGATGTTCCTGCCTGCAATCTGCATAGAGCAGCAGAAGGCAGGCTCAAGCATCGGCAGATGCAATGATCTTGGTAAAAATGGTTTTAAGCTTATTGGCTTTTCTTTTGCCTTCGGTTATATGTTAATCTGGTTACTTCCTTTCACAGTCAGTTCAGCATTCAGTGTAGCCGGTCTCATTTCAGGCGATTACGATGTAGGGATGATTAGAATCAGTACGGTAATAACACAGATTTTCTCAGAAGTATTGCGTCCTTTGCTGACATGCATACTTACAGCGTTATATATAACTCTTAAGGTAAAACGTGAAGGTCTTGATCTTGAAGTGGCTCTTTGGGAGATAAAAAGAGAAGAAATTGAAAGAAAAAAACGCATGCATCAGGAGGCTCCCAATGCTAACTAGAAATATCAGTGAACAGGAGATACGGGATATACTGGATAAAATTCTGAAAAGGCGCGAATTCCATTATGAGGGTAAGCAAAACCCCATAGTAAAGCTTATGGACAGCATCTGGGAAGCAATAAAGGAATGGATCAGACAGATATTTCAATACAAGCAGCCAGATTGGAAAATCCGGATTAATACTGACTTTAATAATTCAGTGCTCCAGACGGTATTTAAGATACTGTTAATTCTGATGGCGGCCATCCTGATGTTTTTGCTGGCAAGCTTTATAGTAAAGAGAGTGTATCTTGCAGGAAAAATTAAAAAGTCGCAAATTCCTAAAGTGTATGATTACCTTAACAAGCCTGACGAAGTTCTGCAGAAATATTACGGATACATGAAGGACGGGGAATATTCAAAAGCTTTGCGGTATCTCTTTATAGCGTTGCTTTTGGAATTTGGCAAAAGGAAAATAATCCGGATTGAAAAATGGAAAACCAACCGTATGTATATCCGCGAAATAGGGTTGAATGATAAAAACCTTGTTCTGCCTATGCAGGAGTTTTCAGCTCTTTTTAATGAATGCTGCTATGGGAACAGAAACGTTGATGAGACAAGCGTCAACAAATGGTTTGAATTTTATGCCAGACAAAAGGAGAAACCGGTATGAAAACAAGGCTGAGAAAATGCCTTTTCTCCATAATGATAATATCGGTGTTGCTGGTTGCAGTACTTATCCTGTATTCTGTAACGGCATATGTAAAGGATTATCCTGAATACAGTTCATACAGCGCAGGAAAAACAGGGGTTAAGGCTTTATACCTGCTTGCAGGAAAGTGCGGGTTTCAGGTTTCCCGGTACCATTATCCGGTAAAATTTTTAAGAGAAAAACCGGTGATGGTTGCTTACAGACCGGCAGAATCATTGTTTAATGAAACAGAAGAGCAGGATGGGTTGAAGGAGTGGCTTAAGCAGGGCAATACCCTTGTATTGATCCTTGATGAACGGAACATCGGAGACCTGTGGATTTTTGACTTTATCTCGGAAAACAGGCAGTGGTATGAAGTTGTGAATACCGGGAAAATCACAGCAACATGGTATGGATTGGGAAACGGGCTGGTTTGTGTTCTTGACAGTGCCGACAGTTTCCTGAATTCAAATATTGCTGCTTCGGATGCAGCCGTTGCATTCATTAACGTACTGACCAGGATCAACAACCCGAAAGTTATATTTAACGAGTATTACCAGTATATGCAGGTTCCGTCGCCAAGACTGTGGGATTTAATCGGGCACATCGGCCAGTTGACAGCAATACAGCTCCTGACAGCAGTAATACTTGTTGTTATAAGGGGCTGGAAGCCATTCGGGCGTGTGCGCGGCGACAAAAGACTGACGATGAGATCCGAGAATGAAATTGTTAAAGCACTGTCAGGGCTTTATCAACGCATGAATGCCTATCCGCTGGTATTGTCGAATTACTACGGATTTTTCACACAAAAGTATGGAAGGTTTCTGACAATGCCCGGAGCTCTTAGGGACAAGGCTGTAAGGCTTTTGGCCGAATGCGAGTTTTATTTAAGAAAAGGAAGTATAAGCAAAAAGGAACTTAAGAGATTGGTTCTTGGTCTTGAAAAACTGGAATATGAGATTAATAACAGGGGGCAAACCACGAGAAAGGAATGAAGGCGTATGAGCATTAATCCAATTGTTCAGGAAAAATACGGACTTTTAATGAATGAGCTGAAAAAAGTTTTGGTCGGCCAGGATGAATTCCTGGAACAACTGGTCATAGCATTGTTTACAGGTGGACATGTGTTAATTGAAGGAGTTCCTGGAATCGGAAAAACGCTGTCGGCAAGAACTCTTGCCAGGACTCTTAAATCAGATTTTTCCAGGATTCAGTTTACTCCCGATCTATTACCGTCGGATATAACCGGAACGAAAGTGTTTGAAGTGAAAAACAGTAGCTTTTATATGAAAAAGGGCCCTGTTTTTACGAATATACTGCTGGCAGATGAAATAAACCGTGCTACGCCGAAAACCCAGTCTGCCCTTTTGGAGTGCATGGAAGAAGGTAATGTTACAATCGACGGAGAAACTTATGAGCTGCCAAAGCCGTTTATGGTCCTGGCAACAATGAACCCACTGGAGTTTGAAGGAACTTATCCGCTGCCCGAGGCTCAACTGGACAGATTTTTAATGAAACTGGAAATAACCCATCTTCAGCCTGAGTATGAAGAAGAGCTTCTTAAGAAGGTAAATGAGAGCGGTGGCGAAATAAAACCCGGGAATGTCACACCTGTTATCGGCCCTGATGAGTGCCTGGCTATCAGGCAGGAAATTTGCAAAGTTTTTGTAAATGAAAACATAATACGCTATATCACAGCCATAATTTTTGCAACGAGAAATTCACCTGCTGTACTTTTGGGAGCAAGTTCCCGTGCATCCATTGCTGTTATGAAATGTGCGAAAACCGTAGCAGCAGTTTCAGGCAGGGATTTTGTGATCCCCGAAGATGTTATTGAAGTGGTGAAACCGGTTTTAAGGCACAGGATCATGGTTAAACCGGAAACTCTGCTGGATAATGTTTCTGTTGACGATATTCTTAACGGTATATTAAAAACAGTAGAAGTACCAAGATAGCAGGCTAAGTTGAGGTCATTATGTTTATCAGCAAACGATTTATTTTTCTGGTTATACTGGGTGTCATACCTGCAGCGTTATCGCTTATACCCGGCGTTGGGGTATATGCTCTGCTGGCGTACAATTTTTTGCTGGTTATACTGCTTGCGGTTGACATACATTTGTCTCCAAAGCCTCAGGACTTTACGGTCAGGAGGGAAATGGAGAAAACTCTGTCGCTGTCTGCGTGGAACAGAATTGATTTATATATAGAAAACCCGTCCGATTACAGGTTCAAAGCAAAATTAAGGGACAGCGTGCCTGAGAGTTTCAAAGTTGATAGCGAGGTAGTGGAATTCATAATTAATCCCGGTGAAACTACCGGTATACATTATAAAGTTAAACCAACGAAGCGCGGAGAATTTGTTTTTCCGGATTTATATATCAGTATAACCGGTGTCCTGGGTCTTTGCGTTTTGTCAAAGACGATTGATATAACCGATAGAGTCAAGGTCTACCCGAACCTGAAGGATCTTAGAAACAGCCACCTTTTAATTGTGAATAAAAAGAGGCTGTTGTCAGGGCTTAAAAAAGTAAGAGGTCTTGGTGTAGGGACAGAATTTGAGAGTATTCGCGAATATAATCCCGGTGATGACTTCAGGCATATAAACTGGAATGTGACAGCAAGGACGGGGCATCTTTACACAAACCATTATGAACCTGAAAGGAACCAGTATGTATACCTGATGATGGATACAAGCAGGGTCATGAACGAAGAAATCAACGAAATCACTAAACTGGATTATGCCGTGAATGCTGCATTTATATTGGCAGAAACAGCAATAAATTATGGTGATAATATAGGACTTATATCCTTTGACAGTGAAATCAACAGGATTGTTCATGCAGGAAAAGGAACAGGGCACTTTCTGAGGCTGGCCGAAAGCTTGTACAATATCCAGGCAACCGAGACCTACGCTGATTATCAGAAGGCATTTTCCACATTGCAGAAGGAACAAAACAGGCAGAGCCTGGTGCTTTTGTTCACCGATCCGTTCAATTTTGAGCATGCAATGGATATAGTCAAATCATGGAAAGCATGCGCCACCAAACATAAAGTCATGGTTTTGAGCATAAAAAATCCTGCCCTGTATTATGAGGCAGGGAAAAAAATCACAATAAACGAAGACATTTTTACAAAAAGCGCTGCGCTGAAGCTGTTGGACGACAGGCAGCGCACATTTTCAGTTCTTGAAAAATCGGGTATTCACTCAATGGAATCAGAGCCCGACAGGTTCGTCCTTGAATCGGTAAACCGCTATATCGCCATGAAAACAGGCATTTATTCCTTACCATTCCAGCAGTAAGTGCATAAATTTTCGTGGGGAAGGCCTATTGCGTCGAGCATATCGGGAAGAGCCTGGTATTTTAATGATGTAAAATTAAGTTCTTTCCCGATGTATTCAACCATGCGGCAGTATCTTTCAGTTCTGTGGTCGCAATACTGCTCCAGGTTTGCGGAAATGTCACCTTCAAGTTCCTGTATTGCCCGTCTGGCGGCAAGATCCAGCTCGGACCTTGACCTTGAGAAATTGTGGTACTTACAGTTGAAAAGCAGTGGGGGACAGGCTGAACGAATATGGACTTCCCTGGCGTTGCAACTGTACAGGAACTGAACGGTTTCCCTCATTTGTGTACCGCGGACTATCGAATCATCACAGAGTAAAAGCTTTTTCCCTTTTATTAAGTCGACAATGGGCATAAGCTTCATTCTGGCAACCAAATTCCTGATTTCCTGGGTCTGGGGTATAAAACTTCTCGACCATGTCGGAGTGTATTTAATAAACGGCCGGGCATAAGGTATCTTGGCTTCATTTGAATAGCCTATTGCATGGGCCACGCCTGAGTCCGGTATTCCCGAAACGAAGTCAACGTCAACGTTATCATTGCGTGCCATTATGGCACCGTTCCGATTTCGCATTACCTCTACGTTAACACCCTCATATGTTGAAGAAGGGTAACCGTAATAAACCCATAAAAATGAGCAAATTTTCATTTTATCCCCTGGCGGGACAAGCTGTTCAATCCCATCGGGAGAAAGCAGTATAATTTCACCGGGGCCAAGTTCATAATATGTGCTGTATCCAAGGTTTGTAAAGGCGCAGGACTCAAATGAAACACAGTAAGCGTCTTCTTTTTTGCCCACAATAAGGGGAGTCCTTCCGAGGCGATCCCTCGCCGCATAAATACCGCTGTTTGTCAAAACAAGCAAAGTGCATGAGCCGTCAATTGTTTGCTGGGCACGCAGTATACCGTCTTTAATGGAACTTTCCTGATCAATCAGAGCGGAAACGACTTCGGTGGGGTTAATTTCTCCCCTGCTCATTTCGATAAAGTGGGTTAATTTAGTTCCCAAACAACGATCGACAATTTCGTCCATGTTGTTTATCCGTCCAACCGTTGTTATTGCATAGTGCCCAAGATGGGAACGAACCAGAAGAGGTTGCGGTTCATTGTCACTGATGCAGCCAATTCCCATATGCCCGCTCATTGCCGACAGATCCACTTCAAACTTTGAACGGAACTGAACATTTTCTATATTGTGTATCGACCTTGAAAAAGATCGGCCCGACCATACTGCCATTCCTCCACGGCTTGTTCCAAGGTGTGAGTGGTAGTCGGTGCCGAAATATAAGTCCATTACACAGTCATTTTTCGATACAACTCCAAATAATCCACCCAAAAAAACGCACACTCCTCTTAAAATACATTATACACTGACACAACGGAAAGTTTAGTTTTTTTCTGTCACTTCTTCCGCAGTAATGCTCCTGCGGAAAGACAGCACCGCAGTAACTTGTTCGTGCTTTTAAGTAATGCGATTGACAGAGATTTCAGCATATTTGTCCGGGCAACTACGCTACGTTTGGCGGAGCATGCAGAATGGCCCGGGCAAGCCGAATACCGCAAAAATGCACTTTTGAAATATCAAAGCTATTGTTGCAATGCCGGAAACAGTCGCTTCATTTGCAAGAACTGTGCAGTTCAGCTCGGGCAAACCGAAACTCGCAAAAATGCACAGGAATATATATTGAATGTTGCATTTTTCTCAAACAGTCGGTTTGCTTGTCCTCGCTCTGACCGCACATTTCTAAGCTGCATTCCGCTAAAAGTTTCCTTGCATTGCACAATAGCTTCCGCATTCTCGCATTAACAATGCTTTCTGCAATACCGGAACGCAATTTAAACTTAACAGGCAGCATTTTTGCTTCATCGGCTTGCTTATCCTCGCTTTAAGTCACAGGCTCCAGCCTGTACTCCGCAATGCTGACATAAATAAGATGCTGCGTATTCTTTGCAGTAAATGCATTCTTACAGTATAAACTGTTTCGCATTATTTTATTTCCAGCAATAATATTTCTATAATGTGATATCCCTGTGGTAACTTTGCAGGGATTTTACCTTATCCTCTGTTTCATGGCTTTGCTTATATGCTGCAATTCCCTTGACGCTTGCAAGGGCTGCAGTCATAGTGGTTATATAAGGGATCCTGTATTTTATGGCACTCTTTCGTATATATGAGTCATCATACTGGCTCTGTTTCCCGGCAGGTGTATTCACAATAAGCTGTATTTCTCCGTTGAGTATTAAATCCACGATGTTAGGCCTGCCTTCAAACATTTTCTTAACCTTCCGGCACTTTATCCCGTTCCCGGTCAGATAATTATATGTACCTTCGGTGGCAATTATCTCAAAATCAAGTTCTGCAAACTTACGTGCAATGTCAAGAAGGTATTGCTTGTCCCTGTCTGCAATACTCATTAAAACCGTTCCTTCTGTCGGAAGGGGTGACTGTGTTGCCTCCTGTGCCTTGAAATAGGCAAGGCCAAATGAATTCGCAATACCAAGAACTTCACCGGTAGAGCGCATTTCAGGACCTAACAGCGGATCCACGTCATGGAACATGTTAAATGGAAAAACTGCTTCCTTAACACCGAAATGGGTTATTTTGCTGCTCTTCAAACCCAATACAGGAGATTTGCTGCCATTTTTTGCAGCAAGAATAATTTCTGTGGCAAGCCGAGCCATAGATATATTGCAGACTTTTGATACCAACGGCACTGTTCTTGATGCACGGGGATTAGCTTCAAGGACATAGACCCTGTCATTGTAAACGGCATATTGAATATTCATCAGGCCCACAACTTTTAATGCATTGGCTATTTTCCGCGTATACTCGGATATGGTTTCAATATGCTCTGCTTTCATGCTGATGGGTGGTATTGCACAAGCAGAATCGCCCGAGTGGATACCGGCCAGTTCAATGTGTTCCATTACCGCGGGAACAAAAGTGTCCGATCCGTCGGCAAGAGCGTCTGCCTCGGCTTCAATTGCATTTTCAAGGAATTTATCAATGAGCAGAGGACGGTCAGGTGTAACACCTTTGGCTTCGGAGACATACCTCTCCAGCATTTCCTGGTCATATATAACTTCCATGCCCCGCCCGCCGAGAACATAAGATGGCCTTACCATCAACGGATAACCTATCTTGTTGGCTATTGCCAGAGCTTCGTCAAGGGTGCTTGCCATTCCGGATTCGGGCATCGGGATTTCGAGTTTGTCCATCATATGTCTGAACAGATCCCTGTCCTCAGCCATGTCTACTGTTTCAGGAGTGGTTCCAAGAATTTTAACTCCGGCTTTTGAAAGTTCTCCTGCAATGTTTAAAGGAGTTTGCCCTCCGAATTGGATTATAATTCCGTCAGGGTTTTCATGCTGGTATATGCTCAATACATCTTCCACAGTGAGAGGCTCAAAGTAAAGACGATCTGAGGTGTCGTAATCGGTGGAAACTGTTTCGGGGTTGCAGTTGACAATAATTGTTTCGTAGCCCATATCCCTGAGGGCAAAAGCCGCGTGAACGCAGCAGTAGTCGAATTCAATTCCCTGGCCTATCCGGTTTGGACCTCCGCCCAATACCATTACCTTTGGCTTGCCGTTTGAAGATGCTTGCTTAATTGATCCCGCATTTTTTGAACCATTATAGGTTGAGTAATAATAGCAGGCATTTTCAACACCACTTACCGGAACTATGTCCCATTCCTGTAAAATTCCCAGTTGAACCCTGTGATTCCGTATTTCTTCTTCTTTTATTCCAAGCAGCATTGCAATGTACTTGTCTGCAAAGCCGTCCTTTTTCGCTTTAATCAAAAGTTCGTCAGGAAGCTTTGAACCTTTGCATTTTATTATTTCCTCTTCCAGATCAACCAGTTCTTTCATCTGTTCAATGAACCACTTTTTAATATGAGTGATTCTGCTTAACAGTTCAACATCCGCTCCCTTACGCAGGGCTTCGTACATTATAAACTGGCGTTCGCTTGAAGGTGTAATTAAAAGATCCAATAATTCCTTTAATTCAAGACAGTTATAGTTTTTCGCAAAGCCAAGTCCATACCTGCCGATCTCAAGGGAACGTACCGCTTTCTGCAGGGCTTCCTTATAAGTCTTGCCAATACTCATTACTTCGCCGACGGCTTTCATTTGAGTACCCAGTTCATCTTTTGCCTCTTTAAACTTTTCAAAAGCCCAGCGCGGAAATTTAACCACCACGTAATCACCGGATGGCGTATATTTGTCAAGGGTGCCACCTTTATAGTAAGGAATTTCGTCAAGTGTTATCCCTGCTGCAAGCATTGCCGAGATATAAGCAATGGGGAATCCTGTGGCTTTTGATGCTAGGGCCGATGAGCGGGAGGTGCGAGGGTTTATTTCTATAATAACAACCCTGTCTGTTACAGGGTCGTGTGCAAACTGGACATTAGTACCACCAATTACTTCAATTGCCTCAACAATTTTAAACGCATACTCTTTCAGACGCTGCTGCAATTCCGGGCTTATTGTCAGCATTGGTGCTGCACATACCGAATCACCTGTATGTACGCCCATTGGGTCAATGTTCTCGATGAAGCATACTGCAACCATCTGGTTTTTAGAATCACGTACCACTTCAACCTCAAGTTCTTCCCAGCCAAGCACCGACTCTTCAACCAGTATCTGGCCGACCATGCTTGCTGCTATACCTCTGTTGGCAACAAGCCTGAGTTCTTCAACATTATATACAAGGCCGCCGCCGGTACCGCCCAGCGTATATGCAGGGCGAATAACAACAGGAAATCCCAGCTCAAGGGCTATTTTCTCTGCCTCTTCCACGCTGTAAGCAGGCATGCTGCGGGGTGTTTCAATTCCAAGCTTTTTCATTGTTTCCTTAAAGGCAATTCTGTCCTCACCGCGTTCAATGGCATCTACTTTTACTCCTATTACTTCAACATTGTATTTCTCAAGAATTCCTGCTTTAGAAAGCTCTGAACAAAGATTTAATGCTGATTGGCCACCAAGGTTGGGAAGAAGGGCATCTGGACGTTCTTTTTCAATGATCTGAGTTAATCTCTCAAGGTTTAAAGGTTCAATATACGTTGCGTCTGCAATTCCCGGATCTGTCATTATCGTAGCTGGATTTGAATTTACAAGTACAATTTCATAACCAAGCTTTCTTAACGCTTTACAGGCCTGAGTACCTGAATAATCAAATTCACAGGCCTGACCGATTATAATCGGCCCAGAACCAATAATCAGAATTTTTCGGATATCTGTTCTCTTTGGCATATATTTTTTCTCCTTAACCTTTGAAATGTGCAGCTTTTTGTATTTATGCCGCCAAGTTTAAAAGTTATGAAAAACAACAGGTGAAATTGATTAAATTGGTTATGCAATTTTGCATTTTAAAAAATTCATTTTTGAAAACTTCCTAACTTAATATAATATTACATAATAAAAAATGCTTCAATACACTTTTTAATAATTTTTAGCTTTTTCGTAAGCCGGTTATATGTGAGTTATTACCAAAACAGCCCCGCAACGCTGCCACAAATGGGATACTGCGAATTTTCCGAATTACCCGTATTTCTCAGTATGAACTGCTACTGTGAATTCACAGTATCTTCCTGCAGGCAGCTATGCCTGGAAGAGCATTAACTTGGGTCTGTGACATAAAATAATTATAAACTTCTATGTTCCGGCAACAGATATGCTTTTAAATCTACAGCAGAAAAACAACAGAGGCTGGTGAATTTAGTGTCTGAAAAGGTTTTGGATATGAAAAAAACAGTTTATGAGCTGACCGGCGAATACCCTGAAATTATAAATATATTGAAAAGCCTTGGATTTGAAAATATTACAAATCCGGCATTATTAAAAACGGCGGGCAAGGTCATGACAATACCGAAAGCTGCCAAAATAAAGAATATAGACTTAAATACAATCCTTGACAAATTCAGTGAAAAAGGTTTTACCGTAATAAACGGGAAGATGCCATAACAGGCAAATCGCATCTGAAAACGTTGACAATTCATGCCATTATACAATAGAATGTTTAGGGAAAGTCGGCTGTCAGGCCGAATTATTTTTCTAAGGAGATTTTTTAATGAAAAAATGTCATTACATCTATTGGGCACTATTTGCTGCGTTTGCGATATTGTTCACTTGTTTTGCTTCCGATTCTCTGCCCGGTGAGGGTGAAACATATGAGGCCAATTCAGTTCCGGCATCCTTGTTTAATGAAGTTACAGGACCTGATCCAGAATCAGATATCGGCACCGTACATACTGCTTATGCTGATCCAACGCCATCGCCGGAAGTTACACCGTTACCGTCTCCTGAGCCTGATTCGGCTGTGATTCCAACACCTGATATCCAGGTTGCGAATAAGCCACCTGCCGAGCCTTCTAAGGCTGAGGCTGCCACTCCGGCAGTAACACAGGAACCATCCCCGGAGCCGGTTCCGGTTGCAAGCCCTACCCCTGCTCCGGCTGGGACTAAATCAGAGATTACAAACCCCATTAAGTCTTTTAATGATGAAACGAGGATTTGCCTTACTTTTGATGACGGGGGCAATCAGAAAGCGGTAAAAAAAGCGCTTGAAGTATTAAAAAAACATGAAGTGAAAGCCACCTTCTTTATAATAGGGAAGTACCTGAAAACCAATGAAGCATTGTGGAAACAAGCCATTGAAGAAGGTCACCTTATCTGCAATCATACACAGAATCATGTATGGCTTACGCAATTGAATGATGAAGGTGTCAGAAAAGAAATCCTGGAATGGGAATCGGTTGCTGCTGAGATCTTTGGGCAGGAATACATTGATAAAATGAAACAGGAGTTTCCTTTTATCAGGCTTCCGGGTGGTGCAGGAAATGAAAGCAAAAGAATTCTTCAGATTGTTTCCGGGCTTGGCTATACTCCTGTCGGATGGAATATTGAAACATATTACGCAGTGCTGAGACACCACGATTTAAAAACCGAACCGGTTGATCCGATTGCCGATGAGGTTTTTGCTCATGTTTCGAAAAAGGTGAAAGGCGGCTCAATCGTTCTCCTGCATTTTAATCCTTACGATACAGGCAAGCTGGATGAAATAATTACAGCGATAAAAGAAAAAGGACTGACGATGCATCTGCTCCCAGAGTGCCTGGAATATTAGAGATGATTAATTTAGCAGGCTTTGTCTGACATGTGGCCTCTTAAAATAACCGGATAAAGGAAAATTTCTGTTGGATGGTATCTGTTTTCTCTGACTGATATTTTTGCCTTTAAGGCTGAATAGAGACCATAATTTGGCACTCGTTAAGACAGATTTCCTGTGATAAGATATATTTACAGCCTGCTAATAAAAAGGGAGAGAACTTGAGTATGACAAGGTTTATAAAATACCTGGCATTTGCTTTAGCTATGGTTCTTTTAATTTCATTTACAGCATGCACCGTCAATCATGATAACAAAGAAACCGGCGGTCAGGATAATGTTTCCGGACATATGGATTTATCAAATAACGAAAATAGTTCCGGAGCCGGAGGTAATGCCGGCGGTGAAGGAAGCGAACCCACCGGCAGGGCAGAAGGTAATGGAAGCGGATTAACGGGAATTCCATCCGATGGGGAAAACAAATCCGGAAATAAGACTGCAGATACGGGCAATCCAAAATCAACAGATGAAAACTCTGAACCAGACGGAATTATTAAAATTACCCGTGAAGAAGCAGGGCTTGAAACAATACCCAGCCTTGACTTCAGTAAATTTAAGCTAAATCCGTCCATACAAAGGCTTCTCGAAGATCCGGCAAGCTACTCCGATGAGGATTACAGAAATGGATTAGTTTACAGAGATTTCCTTATCATAAGTGAACGTTTTGGCGGTAGTATAATTCAGAATATTGGGATAGGGGACGGCATATCCAACGTTATGGAGATACTCGGGGAACCAAGCTGCATTATAGGAAACACCATGTTTTATAAAACAGAGGGCTACTACCTGGGCTTTAAAGGCGAGAAGGAAGTTGAGCAGGCCATAATTTCGCAAAGACCGGGCAAGTATCCTGCGGATATTTTAAAAACCCTGATAATAAGCATAAACAGATCTGATTTTAACGGTATATCAGAATTGATTCAAAGCAATGACGAAATATCTGATTTTTTTGATTACAACGGCCATATTCATGGCGGGGGCTGGTATGCTGTTTCAGACAATGGCATTTTCATTGAAGAGTTTACCGAAAAAGCCATAGTTGTATATAACAATTTTGAGGGCGAGCTGTTCAGAATACAGGAAGACTTGCATAATTACGGTATAGTGTATGAAAATATTGATTATTTGATGGACCGGATGGTATCCGAGCTGGATTACTATATCTGGCTTAATGAGAAATTTGACAAAGAGGGGATAGTATCACCGGGAGGGAAATATAACAGTTTATACATCTGGAATTATAGTGAAAGCTATTATTTCATAATAAGGGCAATGGATACAGGCAAAACCGATTTATATATAAGTTTGCCTGCAATAGGTGATTACTACTGGTTAAATGACAGGTATATCCTATATTCGGATTTTTTCAGTTTTGCTCCTGTAATCGTTGATGTTGAAACTTGCGAGACGATTAATCTGCTGGAAACAGCAGAACTTATTGATGAAGAGCCGGGGCTCCGACCCTTTGAAATAAAAAGCTGTAAAGACGGCCAAATCATAATTTACAATCCGGACAAAGATAAAGAATACCTTATAAGCTACTCTTTTGATCCGGATGGCAGAGTACTGTTGAATCGGTGAAGAACCAGCGGGCGGTTACTGCAGTCCTGAAATAAATTTTTGTCATACCGGATAATAAAGTAACTATTATATAGAAAGGGGAATGGTTAACATTCCCCATTATAGCTTACAAGTGCCGCATTTGTTACACCGTCGATGCCTGAAAGCTCGGAGATGAAGGAAGTATCGCTGTTCTTTATCCTTATTTCATATGTAGCTTCAACATTTCCGTCAGTAATTGTCTTTGTCTTTAATTTCTTTTGCGGTATTTTTTCAATCACTTTTGAAACGTTATTCTGGCTGCCGCTTTTATAATTTATAACCAGAAGATAAAAACCTGCATTGCTACCACGGATAAAGCTGAAGGCCACAACTACCACGGATATAAACAAAGAACCTAATATTGAAAGTGAATAAAACCCTGCACCCGTTGTGATTCCTACTGCAATTGCCCAGAACAGGTAGGCTATGTCAATAGGTTCTTTAACGGCGGTGCGGAACCGTACAATGCTTAATGCACCTACCATACCGAGGGAAAGAGTAAGGTTCGAGGTTATGGGCAGTATAATAAATGCTGTAACCATTGATATGAAAATAAGCGTAAAGTTAAAACTTCGGTTGTATACAACACCCTGAAAAGTTTTTTTGTAGACAAAATAAATCAACAGTCCCAATGCCAGGGACAGCAGCATTACTGTTAATATCCTGGTTGTGCTGATTGTCAGATTTCCCATATCTTCAAGAAACTTTTTCTTGATTATGTCGCTGAAACTTAAAGTGTTATTATTCATGTAATTCACCTCTTATGCATCTTTCGGCAAACTCCCTGCATAATATGTATTTTGATACAGAAATCTGCCCGCTGTTCAGACCTGTAAGCAGTGTGCTGAAAATTGTAGGCAGAAATCTGTTGAACTTAACCTCCATGATTATATAATCCGGCTCCAGAACATTAACCAAAGGAGTACGAACATTCCACAATTCTGTGGAATAGAGTCCGGATTTAAGCTCCATGTCAAAGGTTATGCGTACATTCTCAACCGGGTGGATATAAGCTTCCCTTACGTAATCCACGATAACAACGGGCTTAAGAAAAAGGGTTTTCATTTGTATGTACATGTCATTAAGGAGCTGACTGCCTGTCAATAGCAGTTCAGAATTCCCGCCAATCAGGCCGTTGCATAAATCTTCCGAAATAAGCTCCGACTCTTTCAGAGTGTATTGCCCTTCTTTCCCTTTCCTTTCAAGTTTTATAACCGTATTACTGTAATTGTATATCCGTATCCTGTATTTTTTTCTTTTTTCTGTCCCGTTAAGTTTTTCATAATAAGCACTGTTGTATATGTCATCAAAATACAGGCTCCGTATATTATACCTGTTGTTGCAGTTTCCGTGGGGATCACGGTTCATAAACCGTTCAATCCTGTTTTTAAGAAGGATATACTCTCCATGGTTTATTAAAAACTTGTACTCATGCCTGTATTTTTTTTCTGATGCCAAATCAAACACCTCTTAATGGTGAACTAAAACCCATACTCGCGCATTTGCTCATCAGTCAGCCCGAAATACTGCTGTATATACATTTTAACATAGTATGGCCGGCCAATAACGAAGTCTTTAAGCTTTTGCACACATTCCTTCCATAAACTGTATGACCCCGTCCATTTTTTGAAGTTCCTTCGTATCTCCGGTTCAATTTCCGACGCAAGTTCATCGATGACCGAAATTACATGGCTTGTTTCAAACGTATTGTTCAAATGGTATGCAAAGCGCCTTAGAAACTTTTCTTTAAATTCATCATTTTGCAGAAGTCCCATTTGAATGGTTGTTGAAAACCAGTTTCCTTCACCGGTCCCCTCCGGATTAAAAACGTGGCTTACAGTATCATGGTCAACTCTTCTGAAAGCCATGTCAAAATCAAACAGTATCCAACGCCATTTCGAATCAGGGGTTCTTTCCCTCCAGAATTTAATATTTCCGTTGTCGGTATTTGCTGCATATATTACTGCAATCTGGTAATCGATGAAATTATCCACATCAATTAATGTTTTTACATGTTCATAATATTCATCAATGCTTAAATCATGGTTTTTTATATATTCAAGAACCGATTTGTACTGGGAATAATCCCCCTGATGAACAATGTTATTGCCTTCTATTATGTCCAGGTTATCAGGATTGGGCAGGTGATTGTTAAATGAAAGAAAATATTTGTCGGTTGATTCCCTGAGTGTATATAGCCCCCAGTAATCACCGTTTAAATATAATACTGCAGGGCGATAGGCCTGGTAGTCAATGCCGGTTTCTTTCATTAACTGAGAGATAAGCACATCCCTGATTTTTGTGTTGCCGTTATCCTGACCTGAATTCCTTAATATTATGGACTGGTATTTGGTTAAACTCTTTTCGGGGAAGACCCGGTAATTAATATATTCATCCCCGTACTTTTTTCTTGCTTCAATTGCAAAAGACTTTTGGTCTGCTCCACGGGTATATCCTCCATGAATTGAAATACCTGCATCCATACTGAAAGCAAGGCTTCCGTCTGCCTCATAGAATTCTATATGGGCAGGCTTTTCCCAATCCTGCCAGAAATTGGCCCCTTTATACGGATATTCGGATTCAGCATGTTTTCCCATAACATAAATTCCTGTATCCTCATCCCACAGATTTTCAGGATCTGTGGTTATTGATATTGTGGCAAAACCGTTCATTGGCTCAAAAAAGTAAGTACTTGTTACAACCTGGCTCGGAAGGTACCCTTCTTTATAAGCGCGGGCCCTGATAACCGATGTTGACTCGATATTAATAGGCTTTGTGTATACATTTGAGCCAGGACCCGGTATTGAACCGTCGGTGGTATAGTATATTATTGTGCCATCTTCAGGAGAGTTTATTGACAATGAAAGGGGAGAGGTATAAAAACCTCCTTGTTCGGAAAAAACCGGGCTTAAACAATAAGCAACTGCCAGGCTTTTTTCGTCGTTTGGCATTCCAGGGGTGGGATTTGAAAACAAAAAAGGTTCATAACCGCCGTCCGGGAAACCATACGATATGTCGGATGTCAATTCAGGAATATCCATTCTCTGTATAATATTTCCTTCCGTATCGGAAAAGTAAAGCACATCACCTTTTCCATTCAGGCCGAAGTTGGCATGCAAAAAGACAGAGCCTTTTTTGCCGGTATAATCGGGAGATAAGAATACTATAACCGATTCTCCGGGCTGAACCGGAAAGGAAGGGAAAATCCATTTGGAAATATTGTTACTGTTGTCTGAAAGGGCATACCCTCCAAGGTCCTGCACTTTACCGGTAATATTTTTAATTTCAATCCAGTCATTAAAATTCCCGTCTTCATCTGACAGTGTTGTTTCATTTCTCGACATGGCCTCACAGATGAAAAAGGTGTTAGAGCTGTACTTTGCTTCAGAAAATAATTTATAACCTTCTTCCGTGTTTGGATATCCGGGAGTGGGCTTATTCGTCTCCACCCAAGTATCAGGCGTTTCCCGGGCATAGGATGAGTCATCGGGAAGGTTATGAATAACCACTGAATCGCAAATTTTGCCCGAATGCTCTGTTAAAAGGACTGTTTCCCTGCTTTTATTTATTTTGAAGTTGGTATGTAAGTTTCCATCGGGATTCCGCCTGTTTTTGCCAGAACAGAAGACAACCAGATATTCTCCCGGCTTTATTGTTTTTTCGGGGAACTGCCACTGAAACAGGTCATTTTCATTATCTGACAGAAAATAATCCGAAAGATCCACGTCACTTACGCTTCTGTTGTATATCTCTATCCAGTCAGGATAATCACCGTCTTCGTCCTGCAATAGTGATATATTCTCGGCCATGACTTCACTTATGCAAATAGGGGAATATTCCGTCAGCATACTTTCTTCAAAGGCTCCAGCGCCTTCATCAGAATTTGGAAAGCCCGGTGAAGGATGCTGAAATGTATCCCATGCGCCAGGGTTGTCGCAGCTTCTGCCGAAAGAAACATTGTCGCCGCATTCGGGTATTTCAACCTGCTGAATACAATTGCCGTAAGGATCGCTTAAAATGATATTTTCGCCTTTTGAACTGATTTTAAAGTTAGTATGTACCTGATTATGAGTTATTGTATTTTTTCCTGATGCAAAAACAACAAGGAAACCGTTAGGAGGTATTTCTACCGGAGGGAAAATCCATTTTCCCGGATCGGACGGGTCATCCGAAAGTGCATACCCTTCAAGGTTTACAGCAGCATCACCTAAGTTTTCAAGTTCAATCCAATCGGGTGTGTCGCCTTCAAAATCAATCAAAGTTGATGTATTACTTGACATTACTTCATTTATTATAATCTCCGGTTCGCCCGGCTCAGAGTAAACAGCAAGTGTTTCTCGGGTTTTTAAGTACATCAGGCCCAATGTAATAACCAACGCAAGCACCAGAGTTATGAAAAATATTTTTTTTGACATATCACAATCCCGATTTCTGTTTTATTTTACATTAATATAGCACATTGCATGGATTAATACAGGCTAATTGCTTGCATATTTTTCCCATATATCTACAATATCATCGTATATGCCGGATAATAATTTTATAAATTCCACAACTCTGTCATCATCCAGAAGCAGTGGAAAAGCCCTGTACAAACTGTTTATAAATTTACTCTCCAATGGGTGTTCTTCAGGCTTTGCAGAAACAGGGCAAATTGGAAAGCTTCTCGGATCCAGCCTGAAATCCACCATGTTATGCTCATTCAAATATGGGATTACGGGAAATATCCTGCATGATAACGGGCGTTCCTCGCGTGGACAAGTCCCTTTACATACCAAAAGCTTTATTATATAGCCGTCGGATAAAGTAATACCGGTTTCTTTAACCAGGCACCAATCCTTGTTGAGATATAAGTGCTCTTCACCCGGAAACAGCAGCATTCCGTCATTGTCAGTGCCCGAACAGCATCGCTTATCGCAGAGCTTTCCGCAGTCATACCTGAGAGGAGTTGCTTTATTTAGTTTTTTCCATGCTCTTTTATATAATTTTGCGTATTTGTGTTCCATGTTTTTCATTTGTATTTTCCATACCACTCATTGTATTGTCTTTAGATTTAAGCCTTTCTATTTACCCCTGTTGTAATATGAGTAAATAACCGATTCAAACACCCTGCCGGGCAATATTCGTTTGGCTGCAACAGAAAGCTTCTGATCGAATTTCCCGACTTTATACCTGAGCTTCGGATTTCCGCTGTCTATAATCCTGCCTACAACCGCGGCCAATGTATCGGGCTCGCTTCCATGGGATTCGTCATATTCAATTTTCTCAGTAACCCTTAGGAACGAATCCCTGTAAGGTGAGCTTTCAGACAGGGCCCCTTTTGCATGAGGCCTGTATTTCTGGGAACCCGATTTATGATCCGTGGGTTCAATAATCACAACTTTAATACCGAAATCCCTTGTTTCAAGGCTTAAAGCTTCGGAAAAACCTTCAATTGCAAACTTCGAGGCGCTGTAAGCACATTGAAACGGTATTGCCAGAAGGCCCATAATAGAACTGAAATTAATAATAAGCCCGTTCTTTCTGTCCCTCATATATGGCAATACTGCCTTGCACATCCTTACAGTTCCAATCAGGTTTGTATTTATAACCTGCTCAAATTCGGCAAGCGAAATATCCTCAACAGAACCCAGAACCAGCATGGCGGCACAATTTACAAGAACATCTATCCTTCCTTCGGTTTTAATAATGTTTTGAACCACTTCATTAACCGATTCTTCATTTGTTACATCCAGGTAGACCTTTTTAGGGCTTTTTTGCTCCGAATTCCCATTATTACTGAATGATCTTGCACCGGCATATACAGTATGCCCTATATTTCCCAAGTGGTTTGCAACTGCAAGTCCAAGGCCCGAAGAAGCCCCGGTGACAAGAACGACTTTATTGCTTTGCCGCATAATCAAGCCCCCTTTATATTTTCCATATCAAATCAATTCTAATACAAACATTTGAAAAAATCAAAAATATGTGGATATTTTAAAAAAGTATGATACAATATTTTTGTATTACTTCATTTTAGGTATTATGACCTAGTGATAATATATATTTTATTCGTTGAATCGCCAGATTCATAAAAGACAAGGAGATGTTGGTATGGACCTGTTTCAGAAATGCTATGACTACACAACAGCAAAAGAAGCTATGGCAGCAGGGATTTATCCTTATTTCCACTACCTTGAGACCGGCCAGGATACAGAAGTAGTTATGGAAGGCCACCATATTATTATGATTGGATCGAATAATTACCAGGGGCTTACATCTGACAACCGTGTAATAGAGGCAGCGAAAGAGGCTTTGCTTAAATATGGTACCGGCTGTTCCGGGTCACGTTTTTTGAATGGAACTCTGAAACTACATATGGAATTGGAGGAAAGGCTGGCAAAATTCCTTAACAAAGAAGCAGCAATTACTTTCAGTACGGGTTTTCAGAGTAATCTTGGAATCATCTCTGCAATTGCAGGTAGAAATGATTATATAGTATGTGATAAGGAAAATCATGCAAGTATATATGATGCATGTCGTTTAAGTTATGCAAAAATGGTTCGGTATGAACACAGCGATATGGAAGACTTGGAACGGGTGTTGAGCGAAATCCCCGAAAACAAGGGTATTTTGATTGTAACCGACGGTGTGTTCAGCATGGGCGGGGATATATGTAAACTCCCCGAGATAGTTGAGCTTGCCGAGAAATATGGCGCAAGGGTTATGGTTGATGACGCCCATGGGCTTGGCGTTATTGGAGAACATGGACGTGGAACCGCGGAATATTTCGGCCTTGAAGATAAGGTAGACATAATCATGGGAACTTTCAGCAAGTCGCTGGCAAGCCTGGGTGGTTTTGTGGCTGCAAGTGAAGAAGTAGTACATTATATTAAGCATACTTCCCGTCCGTTTATTTTCAGTGCATCAATGCCGCCTGCAAATGCCGCGGCAGCATTAAAGGCCCTTGAAATCATTGAGCAGGAGCCATGGAGAATGAAGAACCTGTTGAGTATTGCCGACTATATGAGGCAAGGGCTTAAAAAAATGGGAATTCCTATTTTGGAATCAGTAACTCCGATAATACCGATAATGACATATGATACAGAAAGGACATTTCTTGCAACAAAGATGCTTTTTGAAGAAGGAGTTTATGTAAACCCGGTTATCGTTCCTGCAGTACCGCCCGGACAATGCCTGATTAGAACCAGCTACACGGCAACCCATACAAAAGAGCAGATGGACAGGGCAATGGAGGCAATAGGAAGAGTCTTTTCAAAGCTTCCGCCCAGAAAATCAAAAACAGAAAAAGAGGAATAAATGTTTTAGGAAAATAAAAGGACTGTACCTGCAATACAGTCCTTTTCCGCTTATGATATCACCTCTATGGTTATTTCATCTTTTAAAAGAGTACAAAGCTGCTTGTAAAATTTATTCTCCTGTTCATTATTCGACTGGCCAAGCACTACCAGATCAATCTGGTTGTTTTTTGCGAAATCTGCGATGGTTTTGGATATATTATCTGATCTTAACATTGTCATATCAGCATTATGTTCCTTTGAAACTTTAAACAGATATTCAAGAGCTTCACTTTCCCTGCTGTTGTCCAGTATATTCCAGGAATCCTTGGCTACGTGCAGGACATGGAGATTACCGTCTTTTGATTTAAGTTTTGATGCAGCTTTTATTAGCCTTTCACATGTCTTTTGCTTTGTGACACATACCAATACATTTTGATATAAATTCAATGAAATCTACCTCTTTTTCATTTGCTTATAAAAGACAATACATTTTAATTATATCAGAAAGAGGTTATAAATTTCTTAACTGATTGTGAATTGTTTGTTACTAAATATTACATCAGCCGGCTGCCAATATTGACAAATAACAGCGGCCTATGTTATTTTCAGTTAAGCGACTGATGGAACGGTGGTGTTGTATTGGTATTTTCAAGCTTGATTTTTCTTTATCTGTTCCTGCCTTTAAATTTCGTATTCTATTTCCTGTGTAAAAACCTTAAATACAGGAATATGGTTTTAGTGGTCTTTTCTCTTATTTTCTATGCCTGGGGTGAACCGGTCTGGGTTATTCTGTTAATTTTCAGTGCAGCCATTGACTATGCCCATGGGCTTATTATAGAAAAAAACCGGGGAACATGGAAAGCAAAAGCAGCGCTGATATCATCATTAGTATTGAATCTGTCGCTGCTTGGCTTTTTTAAATATTCCGATTTCGTATCTCAAAACATAAATGCCTTATTTGGTACCAATATCCCTTTAAATGATTTCCACCTTCCTATCGGGATTTCCTTTTACACCTTTCAAACACTTTCATATGTAATTGATGTCTATCGTAATGATACAAGGGCTCAACCCTCTTTTGTCAAATTTCTGCTGTTTGTTTCGTTATTCCATCAGCTGGTGGCAGGTCCGATAGTAAGATACAGCGATATTGCACAGGAGATTGATGAACGCCATACAAACCTTTCGGAGATACATAGCGGGATAAACAGGTTTGTGGCGGGTCTGGGGAAAAAAGTCCTGATAGCAAATACAGCCGGCGAAATAGCAGAACCATTTCTGAACGGAGACCTAAAGCAGCTTTCAACTGTAGGCGCGTGGATAGGGATTATACTGTACTCATTTCAAATCTACTTCGACTTTTCAGGATATTCGGACATGGCAATAGGAATGGGGAAAATAATTGGTTTTCATTACAAGGAAAACTTCAATTACCCGTACATATCAAAAACAGTTACCGAGTTTTGGAGAAGGTGGCATATCTCGCTTGGTACGTTTTTCCGCGATTATGTATACATACCTATGGGCGGGAACCGTAGCCACCATATACGTAACCTCTTGGTTGTCTGGCTTTTGACCGGACTATGGCATGGAGCAAGCTGGAACTTCATAATTTGGGGTTTGTTCTATGGATTAATAATTATATTGGAAAAAAAGGGGTTATCAAAAATACTGAATAAAATACCTGCTTTTATATCCCATATTTATCTTCTGATAACAGTGATTGTGGCATGGGTATTTTTCTATTTCACCGACATGAGCAAGGCTATCGGTTACATCGGAGTAATGTTCGGTATCGGCGGAAGCGGATTTTACTCGGTACAGGATTCTATGGCTATTCTTAATAACGGTATATTTTTTATAATTGCTTCACTAGGTTGTACGCCAATTGTTCCGGTACTTCAAAAATGGATAAGGGAAAGGATAAAGGATTGGAAGTACAGAGAACTGGTATTTGATATATGCCAGCCTGCGCTGAATATAATACTTATTCTTCTGTGTACTGCCTTCCTGGTGGGAAAAACCTATAATCCATTTTTATACTTCAGGTTTTAGCCATGGGAGAGTTTGAGATGAAAAGCAAGTACATTAATTTGGTTTTGTTTTTTACATGTCTGATAGGTATAGGGATTATAAACATATTTGCCGAAGACAGGCTGGTTTCTGAGTACGAAAACAGGACTCTGGAACAATTTCCGGAATTCTCAGTGCAGGCTCTTTTCTCGGGAGATTATTTTAAAAAAATAGATATATATTTTTCAGATCAGTTTGTCTGGAGGGATTCTTTTGTCCGTATCAGCAGTGCGGTAAAGGATCTGAAGGGCCTGCCCGGTAATGGCGGTACAACCGTTATTGTACAGGGTGGTTTCAACGATGCTGAAGAACATAACAGTATACCGGATATTAGTGTATCCGGTGAAGAAATGAAGACTGAACCTGCCGGCGGATCTGTGGAAACCATGCCTTCTGAAGGAGCCTCAATAGAGGATGATATAACACCTGCACCCGGAACCGGGGAAACGGATGATCAGGAAATTACCCCAGAGACTGCAGATTTGCCTGTGAGCGAACCAACAACGGTACCTGAGCAAAAATCAGAACCCTCTCCGACCCCTTCAGAAGAAAAAGATGACAATGGCCGTAAAGTAGGGAAGATACTTATTTATAACAACAGTGCGATGCAGTTGTTTAAAGCATATACCGATGCTGAAGCCTATTATGCGGATACGTTAAACAATTTTAAAGAACGGGCAGGGGAAGAGATAAAGGTATATTCCCTTCTTGCTCCCACAAGTATTGAATTTATTGATAATGAAAAATATAAAAGCTTATCGGATCCGCAAAAAGATGCAATTGACCGTGTTTATGGCAGGCTTAACGGTGTGGTTCCGGTTGATGCGTATGCAAAACTAAAGGAACATAAAGGTGAATACCTGTATTTTAGGACAGACCACCACTGGACGGCTTTGGGGGCATATTATGCCTATGTTGCTTTTGCAGAGACCGCCGGATTTGAAGCAGTTCCGCTGGATAAGTACGAAACCGAGGATATAGAAAACTATCTTGGCTCACTTTATGACATGACATCAAGCAGTACCCTCAGGAAACATCCGGATACCATCACTGTATATAAACCATTCGTGAACAGTGAGTACAATGTTTGGTATGAAGGGCCTGTAAAGCTTAAGGTCATTGACATGAACCATGCCACGCAGAAAAATAAATACCGGGTTTTCATAAGTGGCGACAGGCCATTGGGGGTAATAAAAACTGATGTTCAAAACGGCAAAAAAATCCTTGTTATAAAGGATTCTTATGGAAATGCAATGGTACCCTTTTTACTGCCACACTACGAGGAAATATATGTAGTGGATCCCAGGCAGTACGGAAAGAATATCTTTAAGCTGGTACAGGATAATGGCATCCAGGAAGTAGTTTTTCTGAACTACGCTCTTATAGTGGGGGATAAAAATTTTGCCGACCTGATTGTTAAAATAATGAATCAGTAACCATATATTTTAACCGGAAGCCGCATATCCATTCTCTGCCTCAGTTATAACCTGTATAAAAGGTTAATGGTTATTTTTTAAAAGTTTGATAATTTCAATGTTTCCGATAATATTTGCAATGAAAGCTATGAAAATAATGGTTAAAATTGATATTAAGGTTTATCCCGCCCGAAATCGGGATGAAATCTTGACATTACGGGTTGAGAAATAGGAGGAGTAGCAATTATGATTCTTGCCGCCCAATTATATACTGTGCGTGAATTCATGAAGACACCTGAAGATATCCGGGCCTCCCTTAAAAAAGTGAGGGACATAGGCTATACGTCGGTTCAGGTTTCAGGAATAGGCCCTATTGAGCCAAAAGAACTGAAAAGAATAACTGATGAGCTTGGCTTATCCATTTGTGCAACTCACATACCATACAAACGGTTCAGGGAAGACCTGGAAAATGTAATAAAAGAACATCAATTGTACCAGTGCCCCTACGTGGGAATTGGGTCAATGCCTCCCGAATTCCGCAATGAAGAAGGCTTTTACCGGTTCGCAAAAGAATTTGACAAGATTGGTGCGGAACTTAAAAAGAACGGCCTTCAGTTTGTGTACCATAATCATAGGTTTGAATTTGAAAAATTTAACGGAAAACTGGGTCTGGAGATACTTATGGATGAAACAGGCCCTGAGAATTTCTGGTTCCTTTTGGATACATACTGGGTTCAGTCCGGAGGAGCCGATCCTGTCAGGTGGATACACAAGCTTAAAGGGCGCATGGGTGTTATTCATTTCAAAGACATGGCTATTCTTAATGATCAGCAGATTTTTGCCGAAATCGGAAACGGAAATCTGGAATGGGACTCTATCATTCAGGCTTGCAGTGAAACTGGTATAGAATGGATTGCCATTGAGCAGGACACCTGCCTGGGAGATCCGTTTGACAGTCTGAAGCAAAGTTATGAATTTTTAAAGGGTAGGGTTAAGTGAAATTGTGCAGCTAATCACATTTCATGTATTTTGTTCCCGTAAGATGAGATCATGCCGGGAGAAAAGCTATTGAAAGGAAGTATATCGTACCGGATGATATAAAGCATAAAGAAGGTGCTGTCCTGTTAATGACATCAGCGCGTTGGAATATACAGGATGGCATCTTTTTTAACATAGGAAAGCCTGCCGTTCTGATTAAAGCAGCAGGTATTTATTCATTTTCCTTTTTGCTTCCCTGGTTATGCAATCAGCGATAAATCGTATTAGTCCTGTAAGCAGATATTTGTTGATTGATAATTTATAATAAAAATTAGCTTACAGATAGATCAAATTTGTGTAAATCACCAATGTGCTAATTGCATAACATTGGCGGTATGATATAATAAAATAAGACATGCTGGTAAATATTTGTCTATAACCAGGCTGATATTAAACTTATCGATTCGGATTTTCCTGATTTATGAATACCCGTATATATCATGTGTAATTTTACATGGATAATGGCTGAAGGATGGTAATCGGTAATGCTTAAAGTTCTTGTTGTAGATGATGAAACGCTCATCCTTGAAGGCTTGGCTGAAGGCGTCAACTGGGACAAGCTGAAATGCCACAGGCCGATTTTAGCCAGAAATGGACTTGAGGCAATAGAAATAATAAAGGCAAACGGGATTGATATAGTAATTACCGACATTAAAATGCCAGGCATGAGTGGCCTGGAGCTGGCAGAATGGATTTATAACAATAAAAGGGGTATTTATGTAATTATTCTTTCGGGGTACGATGATTTCAAATATGCCCAGAATGCAATGCGCTTCGGAGTAACCGAGTATCTTCTGAAACCAACCAAACTGGATGAACTGGAAGAATCCATTAAAAAAGCGGCAAAGAGTATAGATGAGCAAAACAGGTTAGATATTCTTTTTAATAAGTCAAAAGCCATAATAGAACAAAGTAACAGGCAGGCTCTTATTGACAGTTTAATATTTGACCGCATTTCTGATCCAAACAGGATAAAAAATGCATTGGAAGATACCTGCAAAAGCAAATACCTGCATAAAATAGTCATTATTCAAATATATAATTACTCAAAAGATTTAATTAACAAGAAAGATTATATTGTTCAATATATAAAATATATAGAGGAGCTCTTAAAAACAACTGAATTTGACAAAAGTATTGATGTGCTTGTACAGTATGAAAAAGATAAAATCCTTCTGTATTTCAGTACAAACTGCAGCCATATTTCCTATGAATATTTTTCACAAACCGTAGAGAATCTGATACATGATTTAAGATTGCACTTAAAGGAGATTACACCGTTCGATACTGCCTTTGGTTGTTCACGCACCGACAGGAAAATAGAAAATCTGAAAAATATGTATCTTGAAGCTCTGGAACAATGTGATGCCGAGAAGCAGAATATGCTGCCCGTTGAAGATACCGATAAAGAAGGTCTGATGAAGCTGCTGAATCCAAATTTCAAGGAGCATATACAAAATACTGATTCACAGGCGCTTATGAGAGATATTGATGATGTCTTTCAGAAATGCCTGGATAAAACATTATCATATGCAAAGGGCATTGCCATAGAATTGATTAATTATGCGATATTTTGCTGTGGACGGGATTTACTGACCGGTCATATAGATATGCAAAAGGCTTACGAAAATATAATAAATTCTAAAGACGTGAATGATACATTCCGCATTGTAAAGGATTTTATTAAGAATCTATGTATGTTTCTTAATTCTGAAGGTATTAGTGATGGCGGTGTGCTCATAGACAGAATTGCAGCCTATATAAAAAGAAATTTTTTCAATGATTTATCCCTTGAAAGTGTTGCAGAGCGTTTTTATATCAGCCCCGGCCATTTGAGCCGGCTGTTCCGGAAGTATTACAAGACTACATTTTTAAACTTCCTGACTAAGGTTCGGATAGAAAATGCAAAAATATTGTTACAGAATCCCAGGTATAAGGTTTATGAAGTTTGTACAATGGTTGGTTTTAACGATTCCAAATATTTCAGCCAGGCATTCAAAAAACTGACAGGAAAAACTCCTTCAGAGTTTAAACAGTGGTGAATGATATGTTGCATAAAATCAGAAACAAATACAACAGTTTAAAAATAAAAACCAAACTGATTCTCCTGCTGTTATCCACAATGGTTATCCCTGTTTCAATATTAGGTGTTTTTTCATACAGCAGAATTCTTAAAACCGCAAATACTGAAGTGAAAAATAATTTTGTAAGCATGGTCAACCAGGTCACTAACAATCTGGATACAATTCTTTTGAGCCTGCCATCAAATGCCGAGCTTATTTACAGGAACAAAATAATACAAAAGGTACTGGGGGGCAGGCAGGAGCCTTCATTTGGCTCAATTGACCTGCTGAACGAGATAATAAATGAAAAGATTTCAACTAATGTGAATGCTGCTACATTTCTGTTTGCAGCAAGCGGGGATATTTACACTTATAATAATTTTATCTACCCCGATTTATCCCTGGATTACAAGGAAACATATGAATATAAAAAATGCAGGGAAAATAATAACAAGCTTATATGGATACCTACCAACCACATAAGTATCAAGTCCAGTGTATCCCCCGAGTATAATAAGAACATGCTTGGTGTTGCCCTTATTTTAAAGGATATGGAAACGGGAGCCGAAGTCGGAATGCTGGAAATAATAGTAAGGGAGGACTACATATTTAACATATACAATAAAATCAAGATGACAGAGAACACCTTTGGTTTTATTATTGACAGCAACGGTTTTATATTATCGCATAGCGATAAAGGGCTTTTGGGCACAAGAAACGAAGTTTATACAGGAATAAGGGACTTGTTGTATGAAAGTAATCAGGGGAATATTACCTATAATATTGATGGCAATAAATATGTTCTGATATATAATACTATTCCGATTAATGAATGGAAACTGGTGTTTGCAGTACCCGAAAAAGAACTGATGAAATACTCCGAGTCGACAAAGTACTTATTCATTGTAATCCTTGCAATATGTTCCCTGATTTCGGTACTTATATCAATTCTTGTTTCTTCGAATGTTTCGAAACCAATAGAAAAAATAGTGTCAACCATTGTTCAATACGGTAAGGGTGAACTCTCTGTACGGATACGGGATTATGAGGAAAGAACCGATGAAATTGGAGTACTTTCACGTGAGCTGAACCAAATGGCAGAGAAAATAACATCACTTGTCCGGGAAAAATACTATAATGAAATAAAGCTGAAGGAGGCTGAACTACAGGCGTTACAGGCCCAAATCAACCCGCATTTTCTGTATAATACTCTTGATACCATCAATTTCCTGGCTATAAAGCACCATATCCCGGACATCAGTTCCATTGCCGTTGCTTTGGGCGATCTGATGCGCCTTAGCATAAGAAAAGATGTAAATACAATTTCCATAAAAGAGGAAATAAATTATGTGCGCAATTATATGACTATTCAAAAAATAAGATTTAAGGACAAACTAAGCATAGAGTATCGAATTGATGAAGACATATACGGATATAAAATTCCAAAGCTTACGCTGCAGCCACTGGTGGAAAATGCCATAGTACATGGAATTGAGAAAAAAATGGGTAACGGTAATATAATCATATCGGGTTTCAGGGACGGCGATTATTTGATTATCAGTGTTTCTGACGACGGAGTAGGGCTTGATGAAGATCATGTTAACCGGATGCTTGCATCAAACCTTGAAGAGTATGCTCACCTGAAAGACAATATATTAAGTACGCCCACTTCTGACTCTAAAAAAGGGGGGAGCATTGGCCTCAGAAACGTTGATATGCGTATCAAACTGATGTTTGGGAGTAAATACGGGTTAAGAATAAGGAGTGAAGCCGGACAGGGGACAACAGTCAAAGTAGTGCTTCCCTTCATAGAAAACAATAATATATAAAAGAAGTTCGTTTTTTAAACCAAATGTTAAGTTTACGACCTTTATCGAAGTATATATTTATCTATAATTAAAATGAGGCCTCGGAAATCAGCATATACAGGCAGATTTGATATTGATTTTCGAAAATCAGCTTGAAAACCCCAGGGTTTTTGAGAGGATAGGAGGTAATTATGAGAAAACATATTAAAATCATGTCATTTATAATTTGTCTTGCATTTATTTTTACAATTTTATCAGCCTGCGGTTCATCTACATCAACAGACGCGAACAAGAATGTAAGCAACTCACAGGACTCAAAGAACACTTCAGGTAATGATATTAAACCAAAGGAAAAGGTTGAAATTGAATGGTCTACATGGGGGAATCCCGGTGAAACCGAAATATTTGACGAATTCACAGAGCAATTCAATAAAAAACATGCTGACAGCATTAGTCTTAAATTCACACCTGTTCCCAGCAGCGGATACAGCCAGAAAATATTAAGCAGCCTTGCAGCAGGTATTGCTCCTGATGTGTTTTATGTTAAAGCTAATGATATCACAACGTTTACAAAGGAAAACAGGCTGGTTGACTTAAGACCGATGATGGAAGCCAGTGAAACTGTAAAACCCGATGTCTTTGCATTAAACATATTCGGAGAAGCTGTTCAGGGTGATAAAATATATGGAATTGTACCTGATTGCAATCCGGTGGTTATTTTCTACAACATAGATATGATTAAAGCCCTTGGCGAAAAAACGCCCCAGGAATACATAGATGAAGGAAACTGGAACCGCGATACATTTTCACGTATAGCAATAAAAGCCGCTGAGGCCGGAAAGCACGGATTTGTACTGGACATTGATTCGTCTTCTTCTCAAACTTCAATTTTCCTTGGAGACAGTGATGAGGGGCTGTATTTTGACCCGGAGGGAACAAAGGTGGATCTCGATAATCCTGTGAAAGCAGAAGGCCTGAGGTGGATCTATGAGCTTTCAAAGGCAAAAGGCGTTACAGAAGAAGTGCAGATTCCCAAGGGGCAGGATCAGGTTTCCCTGTTTGCTTCGAATCAAGCTGCCATGATTATTTTAGGCAGATGGGGCCTGCCTGTTTTTAAGGATATAGAAGACTTCAAATGGGATATTGCTCCATTACCTTCTACAAATGACGGAAGAGAGGTTAAACCGGGTGTTACCGTGTCATATATAGCAATGAACGCAGATACCAAATATCAGGATGCTGCTTTCACTTTTATAGAAGAATACTGTAACAGGGACGGCCAGACATTCAGGCTGAAAGACGGCGGAAATGCCCTTCCGTCACTTAAGGATCCTGATTTCGTTAAAACCATTGTTGATGACGGTATTGTTGGACATCCCGAGTATTTTATCCAGGGCCTTAATAATGGCGTGTCAATTCCAAGAGGAACACAGAGATCCCCTGAAGCTGCTACAGCAGTTTTTGATGCAATGAGACAGATGTTTCTCGGAAAAATTGACGTTGAAAAGTGTATAGAACTGGCTAAAACTAATGCAAATCCTATCCTGGAAGAAGCTAATAAATAATTAGCGACATTTCTGTTAGTTCAAATGTACCATACGTAAAAAAGCGTAAAAGAGGGAGAGGCAAAAATATAAACATTACCTCTCCCGTAATTTTAGAGGCCATTAATATTTTGAGCCTCATAGGCTATTATTTCCTCACTATTGCATCACAGGAGGAAACCAGTATGCACATTTCATTGAATAAACGGAAAAGGGATGCAATTGCAGGATATCTTTTTATATTGCCTACTTTTGTGGGTGTGATGACTTTTTCCATTATCCCTATTTTTCTTTCTATTCTGCTTTCATTTACAGATTGGAATTTTGCCGGAAAACCTAATTTTGTAGGGTTAAGCAACTATGTCAGAGAATTTTCCAGCGACGTTTTCAGAAAGTCACTGGTTAACACTGTTTATTATACAATACTGTCTGTCCCGGGCCAAATTATAGTTTCGCTGATAGTTGCGCTGGCACTGAACAAACTCATAAAAGGAAAAACTTTTTTCCGGACGGTCTACTTTATGCCGGTGATAACCAGTACCGTTGCAATCAGCATGGTGTGGACATGGATCTATGATGAAAAATTCGGTGTGATTAATGCAATATTAAAACTCTTTAATATTAAAGGGCCTGCATGGCTTATCAATGAAAAGCTTGTTTTGCCTTCACTGGCCATTATAGGTATCTGGCGCAGGTTCGGATATCAGATGGTGCTGTTTCTTGCAGGGTTGCAGAGCATTTCCAGGCACTACTATGAGGCGGCGGATATTGACGGCGCGTCTTCATTTGCAAAATTCTGGTACATAACCCTCCCCCTTTTGACACCAACGATGTTTTTTGCATGCATTACTGCCATAATGAATTCCTTCAGAGTATTTGATCTTGCCTTTATAATGACCGGCGGAGGCCCGGATTATGCAAGTCATACCCTGGTACTGGAAGTATACAGACTGGCTTTCCAGTTTATGAAGGTAGGGCCGGCTAATGCTGTTGCCACAATCATGTTCATCTTTATTCTGGTAATAACCGTTATTCAGCTTAAACTGCAGGAAAAATGGGTTTTTTACGAGGGAGACTGACGTAAAACCTTGAAGACAGGAGGATATTATGGGTGAAAGAAAAAAACTGAAACAAGCGATGTTATCTGTTTGCTTGGGTATATTTTCATTTTTTACAGTGTTTCCGTTTATATGGATGTTTCTTACTTCACTGAAAAAGCTGACACAAATATACCAGATGCCTCCGAAGATTTTACCTAACCCGGTAATGTGGAAAAATTATATTGAGGCTTTTCAGGAGTTCCCGTTTGCACGGGCATATTTAAACAGTGCCATAATCACAGTAGTAGGAGTAAGCTTTTTTATAATAACTTCAGCTATGTCGGCATATGCATTCTCAAAAATTTCATTTCCGGGAAGGGACGGGATTTTTAATTTCTTATTAATCTCGCTGATGATACCTTTTGAGGTTACCATGGTCCCTGTCCTGGTTATAATGAAAGGGTTTGGCCTGAATAATACTCTGACTGCCTGTATAATTTACGCTGTTTTTGCAAATACCTATGGAGTTTTTATGATAAGGCAGTTTATAAAGGGTCTGCCCAATGATTTGATAGAGTCTGCAGTTATTGACGGATGCGGGCATGGAAGAATATTTGTAAAAATCGTTGCGCCTCTTATAAAAGCACCGGTTTCAGCCCTGGTTATTTTCAATTTTATAACCAACTGGAATAACTTTATGCAACCGTTAGTATTCCTGAGTTCCCGGGAAAAATATCCTGTTCCGTTGCTTTTGTATATGTTCCAGGGGACTTTTACATCCAGGCAGGATTTGGCAATGGCAGCCGCTTGTATTGCCATACTTCCCATATTGGTTATATATCTGATTTTCCAGAAAAACATTATAGAAGGTGTGGCATTTAGTGGTTTAAAAGCATGACTTGGAACAGTAATTTGGAAATACCTTCATCCGGGCTGCAATACTGTTAAAAAAAGGAGAAGAGAGCTTATGAGTTACACGAAAAAATTCAGTTTAAACCTGAAACCGATTGCTAATCCTGATGCTGTGATTAAAGCAGACAGGGTACGGTTCGCTGTTCTCACGTCAAATTTAATCAGAATGGAATACAGCCCTGACAACAGGTTTGAAGACAGGGCAAGCCAGGTGTTCTGGTATAGAGAACAGCCTGTACCACGATATAATGTAATAATGAATGAAAATGGATTAGAAATTATTACTGATGATTTGCACTTGCATTATATATACTCAAATAATGGATTTGCACGGGAAAATCTGTTTATTGAGGTGAAAAAGACGGGGACTGTCTGGCATTACGGGGACACCGATCCGGAAAACCTTCTGGGGACTGCCAGGACTCTTGACAGGGCAGACGAGATGATTGAACTGGATATGGGCCTGATTTCAAGGGCAGGCTGGAGCCTGGTTGATGACACAAAGAGCCTTGTTTTCAGTGAAGAATACATGCTTGTAAGCAGAGAAACGATTGATAACAGCATGTATAGGGATTTGTACTTTTTTGGGTATGGGCATGACTACAAAAAGTGCATGCGTGATTATTTTCAGGTTGCAGGCAATGTGCCTCTAATCCCCAGGTGGGCGCTGGGGAACTGGTGGAGCAGATACTGGGAATACAGCCAGGCTGAGCTAAAAGAACTTATGCTTGAGTTCAGGGAGAAAAAAGTTCCCCTGTCGGTATGTGTTATAGATATGGATTGGCATATTGTGAGGGATCTTCCATACAGCGGATGGACGGGTTATACATGGAACAGGGAGCTGTTTCCGGACCCGGAACAACTAATAGAATGGCTACATAACCAAGGCCTGAAAACGTCACTTAACCTGCATCCGGCAGACGGGGTTCGCCCCCATGAGGAAGCTTATGAGGAAATGGCAAGATTCATGGGGCTGGATCCGTCTGCTAAAAAAAGCGTGGAATTTGATATAACCGATCCTAAATTCATTGAAGCATATTTTGAAATATTGCATCATCCTTTGGAAGAACAGGGGATTGATTTCTGGTGGATGGACTGGCAGCAGGGAACCGAGACCAAAGTAAAAGGCCTGGATCCGCTTTGGTTTTTAAACCACTTGCACTTTTTTGATTTAGGCAGAACAGAAAATAAACGCCCGTTTGTTTTTTCACGGTGGGGGGGTTTAGGGAACCATAGATATCCTATTGGATTTTCAGGCGATACAATTGTCAGTTGGGAGTCACTGGCTTTCCAGCCCTATTTTACATTAACGGCCGCCAATGTAGGATACGGATGGTGGAGCCATGACATAGGAGGACATATGGGAGGGGTGGAGGACCGGGAACTCTATACAAGATGGGTTCAGTTCGGAGTATTTAGCCCCGTTTTCAGACTGCACAGCAACAAGAATCCTTTCCATCGAAGGCTTCCGTGGCAGTATGATGAAGAAGTATTTAACATTACAAGGGACGCCATGCAGTTTCGACATATGCTTATACCTTATTTATATACAATGGCGTGGAAATACAGCAATGAAGGTTTGCCTGTTGTAATGCCAATGTATTACAATCACCCCGATGAAGATATAGCATATCAGTGTACAAAACAGTATTATTTCGGAAGTGAAATGATAGTTTCACCTTTTGTTTCCCCGACCGATAAGGATACCGGACTGGCAAGGCAAGTTGTCTGGCTTCCTGAAGGCGACTGGTTTGATTTCTGTACCGGTGAATACAATGAAGGCGGCTTCAGGCGTGCTGTTTACGGTACTTTAAGGGATATACCGGTATTTGCAAAAGCCGGTGCAATAATACCTCTCGGGGAAAGATCAGAATGGGGTGGTGTTAACAACCCGGAAAAAATGACCATCATTATTTTCCCCGGAAGAGATAACAAATTCTGCTTGTATGAGGATGATGGCAGCACACAATTGTATAAGCACGGGCATTACTGCAATACCGAGTTTGCCCTGAAATGGCTTGGAAACAGTCTTGTATTTGATATTAACCCTGCCACAGGAGATACCGGGCTTATTCCCGGGCAACGAGAGTATGATCTGGTATTTAAGAGCATTAAAAAACCCGATTGCATCCGGGTGACAATCAATGGAGAAGAACAAATTACAAGTTTCTCGTACAACGATAAAAAATCTGTATTAGAACTTACGGGTCTGAAAATTAGGCCAGAGGATCAATTAAGTGTTTATATGAGCACTGAGCAGAATACGCTCATGGAGAAAATTGATTTAACTAAGGAAAAGTTTGAGAAGGCGCTTATGTCATTTAATATTAATACATATGTAAAACGGAGAATCTTCAGGGACCTGGATGAGGTAATCAAAAATATAGGTATCCTGGGAAGAGGCTTCATAAACAATAAAAGATATAAAATACCTACCATTGATGATGATTTAAAGCCTGTTCATGTCACAGCCCTATGCGAAATTCTTAAGAAACAGGACATAATATCGCTTTTGTCTTCTGAAAAGTGAATTTAAAAACCAATTTAGCCGTTCTTGAATATAATAAGTCCATATTGCTAAATGGGGTTTGGCGGGCTTGCAACTGCCTAACCCCTTCTGTTTCTTTCTGTACACCATACAAGGCAATTTTAGTTTGACAAATGACAGAGGATATTGTATAATCTAAAGTGGATATTTTTAAAGTCATATAGGCTTAATTCACGTTTGTGAAGCGGGGGAACCAATTTAAGGGGCGAATTCCATTATGGATAGGATAACTCTTTCAGTCCGAGCCCGGCAGCTAACCTCGTAGGCCGTGAAAGAGGGGTATAGCATATTAACCATGGATATACTCCATGGTTTTTTTATAACCACCTCGATAATTTCTGGAATAAATCACATATATTGACTTTAAAACAAAATAGTTTAGGAGGTGCCGTATGGAAGGGATTAAGAAAAGAAAGAGTTCACTGATGAAAGAGTATGCTTTAATGGCTGAGAAATGCAATAGGATTGACCCTGAACTCTATATTAAGTACGATGTGAAAAGAGGTTTAAGAGACATCTCCGGAAAGGGCGTTTTAGCAGGACTTACAGAAATTGGCGAGGTTAATGCTTCGTATGTTAATGAAAAGGGAGAGACAGTTCCCGGTCCTGGCGAATTAATTTACAGAGGAATGAACATAAAAGACATCGTAAACGGGTTTATGTCAGAAGGCAGGTTTGGCTTTGAGGAAGTAACATATTTGTTGCTGTTTGGAGAACTGCCGGACATAAACGAGTTAAATGAGTTTAAATCATTATTGTCAGAATACCGAAAGCTGCCCCCATCTTTTACGGAAGATGCCGTTATGAAACTTCCCAGCAGGGATGTAATGAACATCCTGTCCAGAAGTATATTGGCATTATATACCTATGACGAGCAGGCAGACGACATATCGATAAGCAATGTTATAAGGCAGTGCCTGCAGCTTATTGCCCAGATTCCATTGCTGGCTGTTTATGGATATCAGGTATTGGCTCATTACTATCAGAATAAGAGTTTGGTTATTCATGCTCCAAAGCGAAGGTATTCTACAGCTGAAAATATCCTTCATCTTTTAAGGCCTGATTCCAGATTCTCTCATCTCGAAGCCGTTTTGCTGGACCTGGCCTTGGTTTTACACGCTGAGCATGGGGGAGGAAACAACTCCACCTTTGCCACCCATGTTATTACTTCAACAGGAACGGACACTTACTCGGCAATAGCATCGTCAATCTGCTCCCTGAAAGGGCCAAGGCATGGAGGTGCAAATGTAAAGGTAACGCAGATGTTTGATGATCTGAAACGGAATGTTAACGATTGGGAGGATGAAGGCCAGATACGGGATTATCTTAATAGACTGCTGAACGGTGAAGCTTTTGACCGAAGCGGATTAATATATGGTGTGGGACACGCGGTATATTCGGTATCCGATCCAAGAGCCGAGATTTTAAAAGAGTATGCCAGGGAGCTTGCAAAAGAAAAAGGCTATGAGGATGAATTCAGGCTGTATGAAAAGGTGGAACGCCTGGCACCTGAGGTTATTGCAGAAAAAAGAAAGATTTATAAAGGCGTCAGCATTAATGTGGATTTCTATTCAGGCTTTGTTTATAAAGCGCTAAATATCCCTGAAGAGTTGTTTACACCGCTTTTTGCGGTAGCACGGATTGTAGGCTGGAGTGCTCACAGGATAGAAGAACTGGTGAACAAGGGGAAAATTATAAGACCTGCTTACAAGAGCATAGCGCCCCGCAGGGAATATGTTCCGCTGAGCATGCGGAGCTTAAATGTGGACAGTATGGCAGGCAATTTGTAGACATAATTATTCGCAAGTAGCAGGCTATGGCCATGACATTTTACAGGGGGGCAATTTTAAAATGCACAGGAAGTTTTACTACTTTGATTTCCTGATGCAGAGTACTCAATTTCCAATTTATTGAAATTTTGCCTCCTGCTGATATGCATGGCCATAGTCTTAATTTCAACCGGCATATTATATAAATACTTCTTTGGCCTGACTTCCTTCGCCAACTGTTTAAATATACTTCTATTCAGTTGCCCGTCTTTTTATAGCATTTATCCAGTTTTTATCCGGGGAAATGATAAAACAAAAAGCTTTATCCTGACTTTCAGGCAGATTACATTTATCGAAGCAATAACTGTTCTTTCTCCACAAAATTCTTTTTTTATAGTAATATAAAAAAAGGGGGCGTACACCCATTTTTCCGCAACAGTTGTAAGGCTGCAAATTCTTCGCTTTCCCAAAAACCATTTTTAAAAAACAGGGGTTATAAGTAATGATAGACGCTTTAGCAAATATATGCACAAATAATAGTTTGAAGACAAAAATACTTCTTCTGCCTTCGTATGCCATCGGGCAGAACATTTTATCATCCCTCGCGGCAAAGATCCCGGTATTCAATTTAAGGATTGAAACAATCAAAAGCATTGCATATGAACTGGGCATGCCGCTGCTGGGCGGAAATAATGAAATCCTTGCCGACGACAACTTGTCACGGCAGCTGATGTTCTCAGTCATTTACAGTATGCGGCAGAATAATAAATTTGAGTACTTTACCGATATACAGGCAACACCTTCGTTATCGGATATTATATGGAATGCCGTTATGGAAATCAGGTATGCCGGCTTAAGCTCTGAAGAACTCAGTGAGACAAGTTTTGTGTGCCCCGGGAAGGGCCGGGATATCAGGAAGATAATTAATGAATATGACTTAATGCTGAAAAACCAGGGTCTGACTGATTATCCCGGGCTTATTCAGAAGATTTTAAGGTGCAGCGGAACAAGAGAAGAAGATGCACTGTTAATTGTTCCAAACAGCATTAAACTCCGGTTGATTGAAAAGAAACTGATTAATGAAAAATTCGGTTCAATACAGGTAATATATGATGAACAGCTGAATGGAATCAGTGTACCGAATTCTTATTACTGCGTAAAATATCCTGAAAAAACCGTTTCCTCCCCTTTTATTAATCTCTATTCTCCTGATGAAAACAGAAATGATGATGACTTAAGCCATATACGTTTAGTGGAAGCATATGGTGAAAGCAATGAAGTTGAAGCTGTATTGCGGGACATTATATCAAAAGAAGTACCCTTCGACAATGTATGCATATATACTGCGTCAGTGGAGCCATACGCCCAGTTGCTGTATCAAAAAGCAGAACAGCTTGATATACCTGTTTCATTCGGATATGGTATAAACGTTGGAAATACAAGGGCAGGAAAGGCTTTTACCGCAGTAATCCAATGGATAGGTTCAAATTATCAGGTTTCATATTTAACAAAAATGTTATACCAGGGTCTTATTGAGATACCCGGGGAAGACGGTGAAACCATAACGGCATTTCAGGCCGCGAATACCCTTAGAGCATCTGGTATCGGATGGGGAAGGGAGCGCTATCTTCCCGTCCTTGATGAAAAATTGGCTTATCTGCAAATTGAAAACAATGCGGGCGGCGAAAAAAATCAAAACAGGATAAAAACACTTTTATCTGTGAGAAAGTTTATAGAAGCCATACTGAATATGATCCCTGACCCGCCTGGACGGATGGTTTCACTGGGCAGACTTGCAAAAGGAATTTCGGATTTTATTAATGCATTTGCACAGGTAAAAAGTCCTCTCGATAAAGCCGCAAAAGATGCAATTTCTGAAAACCTTGACCGGATTTCAGCCGATCTTTCTGTTGAGATGGACGAAGGACTGCGTATTTTGGAAAGTAATGTACAGAATATACGAATAGGAGTATCGGGGCCCGAAAAGGGGCATATCCACATTACCGATTTTGATAATGGTTTATATATCAACAGGCGGCATCACTATTTTATCGGCCTTGATGCAGACAGGTTCCCGGGAAAAATCGGTGAAGATCCTGTTCTGCTTGATGTGGAAAAGAAAAAAATATCGGAGCATATAATTCAAAATAGAGAAAAACCGAATGAAAGGCTGTACGGTCTTGTTGAACTGATATCGGGCGTTAGAGGAAATATAACGCTCATCTATTCATCCTTTGACCCATCTGAAAACCGGGATAAAATACCGTCTTCGTTTATCCTGCAGGTTTACAGGATGATTAGCGGGAACGTCTCGGCTGATTATTCGGATTTAAAGAGTTATTTTACTGCAACAGAAGGCTATATTTCTGATAATGCCCTTGATGCGACATATTTCTGGCTTAATAAATATTATAAGGGAGCTTTGGCGGGCGATATAATTAAATCTGTTATAGAGTGTTACCCTAATCTTAAGCACGGAAAGGATGCATGGGACAATCAGGGCAGTGACAAATTCACCTGCTATGACGGATATGTTGGAAATCTGGATATAATAAAAGAAAACGAGGCATTTTCGGCAAGCCGGCTGGAGCTTCTCGCAAAATGCCCGTACCGGTATTTCCTCTGCTATGTTCTCAATGTGTCGCTTCCCGATGAACTGGTCTATGACCCGGAAACATGGCTTGATCCTTTTCAAAAAGGATCATTGTACCATACTATATTCGAGCGGTTTTATAAAACCATTTCCGAAAAGGATGAAAAACCAAGCAGGGAAAAGCACAGCCCGGTTATCCTTGAAATTGCCGGAGCAGCAATTCAGGAAATAAAAAACCAGATCCCGCCGCCCAACGAAATAGTGTTTGAAATTGAAAAAAGGGAGATCCTAGAGTCCTGTCTCATTTTCCTTGCAGGAGAGGAAGAAAACTTTGACGGGGGAATACCAGTTGAATTTGAACTTGCATTCGGACTGGATGATGAAGGTTATCCGCCGGTAGAAATTCCTCTGGGCTCCGGAAGGAGATTACTCTTGTCCGGAAAAATAGACCGTGTGGACAGACTGGATGAAAATACTTACAGAATAGTGGATTATAAATCCGGAGGAACTTACGGTTACAGCGACAGGGACTTCTTTAAACAAGGCAGGCAATTGCAGCATGCTCTATATGCATATGCCTGTGAGGTATTGCTCCGAAAAAACAACGATACCAAAGATGTGAGGGTAAAAGAAGGGGTATACCTGTTTCCCACTAAAAAGGGAGAAGGCAGGCGTTATATCCGTGTTCAGCGTGACAAATCAAAACTGGTAAGCCTGCTTAATAACCTTTTTGATGTAATGGAACAGGGGACATTTGCTGCAACCCTGGATACTGATGACTGCCGGTGGTGTGACTACCAGGTGGTGTGCCGTGTTTACAGGCTTCAGAAAGTAACAGGGGCTAAAAGAAATGATGATACTGTAGCAGCTCTGAAGGCATTAAGGGGGCTTAATGATTATGAATAAGAATACTATTCCTGATATAAGCGTTAGGGAATTAATTAAAAACGAGCTTGATGTAAACATGCTTGTTGAAGCGGGAGCAGGTTCGGGAAAAACCACGAGCATGGTAGATCGTATGGTGAGCCTGATTGCTTCGGGAAAATGCAAAGTGGAAAATATAGCAGCAATTACATTTACCCGAAAAGCAGCCCAGGAGCTGAAAGAACGTTTCCAGAACGGAATTGAGAAGCGCTGTCGTGAAGAATCGGATGCAGAGCTTAAAAACAAGCTTAAAGAAGCGCTGAACAATATGGAGAAATGCTTTATAGGCACAATACATTCCTTCTGCGCTTCATTACTGCGGGAAAGACCTGTTGAAGGCGCCGTTGATCCCGATTTTGAAGAGATAGATGAAATAACCGACAGGCTTTTGCATAAACAGGCCTGGCAGCAATATTTGCTGGATGTAAGGAAAAATTTCCCCGAAAGGTTGTCACAGCTGAATGATATCGGGCTGAACCCTTCAGAACTTGAAAGTATTTTCAACCGCGTTACAGAATATCCCGATGTGGAGATTGTACGTGAAAGCGCGCAAAAGCCTGACTTTTTGCCTGCTATTGGAAAGCTTAAACCCGTTTTGTATAAAGCAAAAAATTATATTCCGAAAACCGAACCTGAAAAGGGATATGATAATCTACAGAAAAGAATTCTGGCCGCTATACGCATGCTCAGTTATTACGATATGGATATTGAAATAAACAGGGTGAACCTGCTTGAGAAATTTGAAACCGAACAAAAGGCAACTTTGAAGAAATGGCTCTGTGACAGCGAAAAAACAAAGGAGATCCAGAATGAAGTAAACTGTCTGTCACAAACTGAAATAAGGCCGGTTTTAAAGCAATGGAGGGAATATTGCCATTATATTGCAATGAATTTCCTGATGCCTGCCCAGGAATATTACCAGCGGTTAAAAAACAGGCAATCTGGCCTTAACTTTCAGGATTTGCTGATGAAAACAGTGGATATGTTAAAAAACCATCCCGAAGTTCGTTTGTATTTTCAAAGCAAGTACAAGTGCCTTTTGATAGATGAATTCCAGGATACCGACCCAATCCAGGCAGAACTGATGTTTCTTCTGACCGGGCAGGATGTGAATGAAAAAAAGTGGCATAAACTTGTGCCTTATCCGGGTTCACTTTTTGTTGTAGGCGATCCAAAACAGTCCATATACAGGTTCAGAAGAGCTGATATCGATATATACAACAGGGTAAAACAACTGTTTTTGCAGACAGGCGGGAAGGTTGCAGAATTAACATCAAATTTCCGCTCAACGAATACAATGGGGATTTGGTTTAACAAGGTATTTGAAAACATATTGCCACATGAAGCAAGCCAGTACCAGGCGGCGTTCAGCACCGTAAACACTGTGAATGGCGATGTCGAAGGTACTGATTCAGGGGTAAGGGTTATAAGCATACCCGAGCAATTCACAAAGAAACAGGAAATAGTGGAACAGGATGCCGGTTATATTGCGCGGATCATCCGTAATGCAGTGGATAATAAAGGCTTGAAACTTGCAAGGACAAATGCGGAAAAGGAAAAGGGCCTTTCCGAAAAACCTGAATACAGGGATTTTTTAATAATTTTGCGTTATAAAGACAGCATGGAAGTCTATGCAAAGACTCTGAAAAAATACGGCATACCGGTACAGATGTCTGGGGGCAGTTCACTGTCCGATGTGGAAGAGTTAAAAGAATTTGTTATACTTCTTAAGTTTTTGCAGGATCCCGAAAACCAGGTTCTCCTAGTCGCCGTTTTAAGGGGCATGTTCTTTGGCATAAGCGATAAAGCATTGGCAGAGTACAAGCTTTCTGGCGGCTCTTTTAAGCCATATGCGGAAATCCCTGAGAATTTACAGGAAGAAACAGCAGCTTTGTTCAAAAGCGCTTATGAAAAGCTGCTAATGTATCTTAACTGGGCTCGAAACAAACCTCCTGTAGCAGTGTTTGAAAATATAGCGCAGGACATAGGCCTTATTCCGTTAACTCTTGCCGGAGCCGAAGGCAAAACCGGATGCGGTTATATAATAAAAATTCTGGAAATGCTTAGGCGTAATGTTTTTTCGGGTTTCAGCGATTTTAGCTCAATGGTTGATCAGCTTCAAGCCATAATCGACGCAGATTTGGATGAGGAGCTTGACATAAGCGGTGAAGAGCAAAATGCCGTCAGGATTATGAACCTCCACAAAGCGAAAGGGCTTGAAGCTCCCGTTGTTTTCCTTGCCCATCCATATAAACGGCCCAATATTGTGCCCGATTGCCACATTCAAAGAACCGAAGAAAAATCAAAAGGTTATTTTGTTATAAAAAAGGAAGCAGGGGAGTTCTCAACCAAAATAGTTGGGCAGCCTTTAAACTGGGATAAATATGAATCCACAGAAATTCAGTACCAGAATGCCGAAGAGGCACGGCTTTTGTACGTTGCTGCAACCAGGGCCAGGAACCTTCTGTTTATTTCCGGCTGTGATAAGTCCAACAGTAAAAACCCGTGGGAACCGCTGCTCATTTTTACCAACAAGGAAAATGACATATATGAAATACCGGATATTCAAATTCCTCAGCCTGAAGAGCCTGAAAAATCTTCATCCATGGAAAAGGAAGAACTTGAGGAATTTAAAATTAAAGTTAATAACCTAATTGTTTCGGCTAAAAAACCTACATACATAGAGCTGGCCGTAACAGACATAATTAAGGAAGCCCCTCCCCACGATATAAAAGGTGGACTTGGCCCGGAGTGGGGCAGTGCCATTCATGAAATAATTGAAAGGCTTGTAAGGGATGAAACATTCTACGGCAATTGCTGTGAACTGATTCTGAAACAGTATGGGTTTACTGGGCCTGAGTACATCAGGAAAGCAGAGGAAATAATAAAGGAATTTAAAGGGAGCGAACTTTATTCACGAATTCAAAATGCTGAAGTAAAGCTTACCGAGGTTCCTTTTTCAATCAGACTTGAAAGCAGCGATGAAATACATAAAATACTGGGGATTGAAAATGCATTGCCCGTAGTCCTTAACGGAAAAATAGACTTGGCTGTAAAAGAGAAACATGGCTGGTCGGTGATTGATTATAAGACAAACTATTTTGAGACAGAGGAACAGTTAAATCTTCTGGTTCAGCATTATTCAAAGCAGATTGAACTCTATTGCCGTATACTGGAGCGGATTATTAACGAAAAAGTTGTGAGCGGTGAGTTGTATTTTACAAGGCATGGCCTGGTAAGGGTTAAGAGTTAATATGGCTAAAATTCAGCCTGTTTTCTGTGAAAAAACGAATACTGGCGATTACTTCGGATATATTCCAGGCAGGACAGGCTGAATCTTCCAAATAAGTATATGCCAATGTATGGCGTTAGTGCTATAATTAATAGCAAGCGTATATTATTCCGATATAGTCATTGGTGATTCTTATGGCCGATATAAAGCAAATTGAACGACAAATGCACATCCTTTCTGTCCTGTCAGAAAGCAAGGAAGGGTATACAATCCAGGAGATTTATAATAACCTGAAAAAGCTGGGAATAGATGTGAGCAAAAAAACCATTCAACGGGATATAGATGATATATCCAGGCACTTTTTTGTGTACGAGGAAAAAAACAATTCCGGAGAAATCTGTTACAAGGCCGACAAGTATAACATTAAAAACATAACATTTACTGTACCGGAACTTATCTCTATATACTTTCTGAAAGAAATATTAAAACCATACTCGGTACTGGATGTAGGAAAAACAGCACAGGACCTGCTTGAAAATATGCTTAAAAAAGTTCCCCCGATAAAGCAGAACTACATAGACTCTCTTTCTGACTTTATAAAAGTGAACCCGTCCGAGGCAGTGCTTGAAAAATGCATTAACGAGAATTACATGCGAATAATACGGGAAGCAATAGAAAAAAACAGAAGGCTACAGATACAATATTTTTCGTTTAACAATAATGAAATGACACGCAGAAAAATAGATCCGTATTACCTTGAGATCAGGGAAGGATGTTATCATTTGATTTGTTATTGCCATCTCAGGGAGGAAATCCGCGATTTCCGCGTATCTCGCATGAAGAGTGTGGAAATGTTGGATGAAACTTTCAAGCGGCCTGAAAATTTCTATGAGGAATACAATAAAAACCGCTTTGAAAAGTTGATGGGAGATGAAGATATAACATTAAAAATTATATTTGAAGGCCAGGGTGCAAGGTATGTAAAAGAATATGAGGCACAAAAAGCCGATAAGATTACCATCCTTGACGGGGATAAAATTCTTTTTGAAAAGAAAACAACCTATTCACCCGATATATTGCAGTGGGTATTAAGGTTTGGCGCAGATGCCGAAGTGTTGGAACCGGCTGCCTTAAAGTTTGAAATTACCTGGGAAGCAGAAAGAATACTGCAAAAGTATGGGAATAAATAGATCATAATAAAAGAATACTGTAATGAATACCGAATTGTGGGGGGCAGTCTTCATTACAGCAAAATAAATTATAACTAATTTATCATAATTATAATAAATGTTATGGGCAGAATACGCCTGATTACAAGTTATAAAATGTAACCTTTCATAACCTTGTTATTATCAAACAGATAACCATTTAATGCAATTGTTGGATAATATTATTATGGGATGCAAAACAAGCCTGGTTTATCAATTATGCAAAAATAAATTTTATTAGTAATAAGTGGTATAATTAAAATATCTGGAATTGTAAATCATATTTAATATTCCTTGGAGGAGAAAAATTTGGAGATTACAAAATACAATAAGCTTGTCAGGGACAGAATCCCAGATATTATAATGAAAAGCGGCAAACGTGTAACCATTGAAATTCTTGATGATAAAGACTATAAAAAGTATTTGGATGAAAAGCTTAAGGAAGAGCTTAATGAGTATTATTCAACAGACAATGCAGAGGAATTGGCTGATCTTGTTGAAATTATTTATGCGATATTGAAGTATAAAAACATAGATATATCAGAATTTGAAAAGATTCGGATAAAAAAAGCATTAGAACGCGGAGGTTTTGACAAAAGAATCTTATTAAAAGAAGTTATTGTGGATTAGGAGTATGCTAAGTGGTAGAGGAAGTAAAATATACAACAACCTTATCCAGTATTGCAGAAGATCTTTTTTTAGAGATATTCTGTGATGTTTTTGGCCCAAAGAAGTGGAAAGAAACATTTTTACAAACCCATTTAAACGTTTTGAAGACATGCGATTCATGAAAAGATGCAGGGAAATTGAGTATATAGAACTTAATAGGCACATTTTTAAGAAACTAACCATCGAAGACATTAATTGGATACTTTGTCACTGTGATAAAAAATTAGATGAATATTATAAAAGATTTGAAAAATAGTCATTATCCAGACTGGTAATCTAGATTAATTATTACTGTTAATCATAGTTAACTATAAACAATAAAGTTTTAAGGGGTTATACTATGGAAGAACAAATAAGGTTGGCTGCATTCAACTGGTTAAAAGAACAAACTATGCTGTATGGAGAGGTGTTACCCAGAACTCTTTTGGAAAAAGGTTTTGAATATAATGGGCAGAGGGTAACTCTTATTGGACCAAAGGGGATTTGGAAACCAAAAGTTTTTAAAAATGTACCATTGTCAATTTCAACAGTATATAACGGCCCCTATGATGATTCGATAACTAACGATGGATTTTTGCAATATCGCTATAGAGGTATTGATCCGTTTCATAGGGACAATGTGGGCTTGAGAGAAGCTATGAAAAAACAGATCCCTCTAATATACTTCTATGGTATTGTACCCGGAAAGTATCTTGCAGTTTGGCCTGTTTACATTATAAACGATAATCCTACTTCATTGACATTCACCCTGGCAGCAGATGATATAACAACAATAGAAAATCACTTGTTCAATTCATTTAGTAGCAATGTTTCAGATAATTCCGAGATTGCAGTACGCAAATACATAACCTCGTCTGTAAAGCAAAGATTGCATCAGAAAGCATTCAGGGAGAGGGTGCTTTTAGCTTATTCACAGCAATGTGCGTTTTGCAGAATAAGACACATTCAACTATTAGATGCTGCTCATATAATACCCGACGGGGAAGAATTAGGTGATCCCATTGTAAATAATGGACTAGCTCTATGTAAAATTCATCATGCAGCTTTTGATTCAAATATAATAGGGGTTACTCCCGATTACATAATAGAAGTTCGAGAAGACGTACTGAAGGAAAAAGATGGTCCAATGCTAAAACATGGTATCCAACAGCTTCAGCATAATAAAATAATTCTACCCCATGATAAAGAAATGTGGCCGGACAGAGAGAGGCTTTATATCAAATACACGAAATTCAAGCAAACAGGATAAATAAAATGATGTTATGTAGAAAATGTACGCCACTTTTTTAGTTCCATGCTCGTCTCAGAGGAATGAAATTCAGGAATTATTTTAATCTGTTTTAAATTCATGGTATAATTTATTTATGCTGTAACGGAGCAAATTGGACAGTTAAATAGATAAAAATCCCAATTTGCTTAAATTATCAATTGAAAACAATAGAAATTAAGAATTCGATATTATAACATGAAGTCTCTCTCGGGTACATAAAAAGATAAGCAAAGTAGTACATATGAGGATAAATCCTATGATATGGTCCAAAAACCAGATGTCCATCAAGAAAAAGCTTATCCTGATCAACGTTATGGTTGCCATAATACCGATGATTGCATTCGCAGTTCTTTTGACAGATGTTTATGATGACTCGGTGAATAAACGGACAGAAAAAAGCGTTGAGGATGCGAGTGAAATCATTGCATCGCGTATCACCAGGGTGCTGAGGGATGCTGAAAACTGTTCCAATTATTTAACTGTTAACATAAATAAAGCATTTGAAGAGCAATTCAACCAAAAATCACAACAAAGCATCTTAACCTATCAAAAAACCATCACTAACGAGTTGTACGTTTCCAAAATTGTATTCGATGAAATTGATTCAGTTGCTTTTTACAGTTCAGACGGAAATTTTTATGTTTCAGATAATTCAATGCTGAAGAACATAGAAGGATTCAAGAACAGTCTTATGCTGGAAAAACTGGAGGAAACCAGCGGAAAATCAATATGGTTCCCATATGCAGAAAGGGAGTATATGGTTCGGGATGCAAGCCTTCCGGTGCTTACACTCGGTAAAAAAATTATCAGGATAAATTCAGGTGAACCTTTAGGTTACCTTATTATCAATGTAAATATCAGCTCCATTGAACGTAATCTGACAAACCAGCTTATCAGCTATTGGCTGCTGGATGACAATAACCAGGTTATAAGTTACAAGATATGCTCTGAGAATCTTGAGGAGCAGGATGCAATTTATTTGATTCAGGAATCTAAAGAAAACAGGATCCGAAAACACAAGGGTGACAAGTATTTCATCTCCCATTACAGGATTGAGGGCTATCAATGGACCTTGATTGGAATAACCGATTTAAACAAATTCAATGTAGAGGCAAAGAAAATATTATATTTAGTCATAATTGTCGTTACAGTGGCAATTGTAGTTGAAATTGCCCTTTCAGGATACCTTACCTCGAGAATAACCGCACCCCTTTTGAAACTTAAAAAAGGTGCGGAAGAAATCGCTAAAGGAAATATGAAAATCCGTTTTAACTTCAAAACCGGTGATGAAATAGGACAGTTGGGAAAAAGCTTCAACTACATGACCGAACAGGTGGAAGAATTACTGAAAAAGGTGGATTATGAAGCACGGAAAAAACGCGAATACGAACTTTCGCTGCTTCACCAGCAGGTAAAACCTCATTTTTTATATAACACGCTGGATATTATCATTAAGCTTATCGAGATGAATAAAACGAGTGAGGCCAGACGGGCCACAAGCAAGCTGGCCGATTATTACCGCAATTCCCTTTCGAGCAGCAAAGAGATTATCACCATCGGCCAGGAGATGAAAATTGTTGAAGATTATCTTGAACTGCAAAAAATCAGGTATGGCGATTTGTTCACATATGAAACCGATGTAGACGAACAGGTTGAGCAATTGCTGATCCCGAAGCTTACCCTTCAGCCCCTGGTTGAAAATTCAATATACCATGGGATAAAGTACCTGGGAAGGACAGGAAGCATAAGAATCACCAGCAGGCTGGAAAATGATTATGTAATCCTGTCGGTGGCGGATAACGGAGTGGGTATGAAAAAAGGAACTCTGGAATCAATACTGCTGAGCAATACCGAAGGCCATTTTGGAGTATACAGTGTGAACCACAGGATAAAACTTTTGTTTGGAGAAAGATACGGAATTTCAATAAAAAGTACCGAAGGAGAAGGAACGGTGGTTGACATCCGCCTGCCAAAGGAACAAGGGGGGAGTGATGAAACCAGGCTATGATGAAAATAATGATAGTAGATGATATGCCGGTGTTCCGGGAATACCTCAGAGACTTTATCGACTGGAATGCCTATGGCTTTGAAATTTGCTGTGAAGCGAAGGATGGAAGGGAAGCGCTGGAACTTTACGAGAAATACCTTCCCGATATCGTGCTGACCGACATTGTGATGCCATACTATGACGGGCTGGAATTGTCTGAAATGCTACTTAAGGAAAACCCGGGCTTGTCGATAATTCTGATAACCGGGAACGGTGAGTTTGAATATGCAAGAAAAGCAGTAAAGCTTGGCGTCTGTGATTTCATTGTAAAGCCATTTGAAAAGGAAGAACTGATTATTTCGCTCCTGAAGCTTCAGGATAATGTAAACCGGCACCTGGAAGAGAAAAATGAAAAGGACGGATTTTACGAAAAGCAGAAGGAAGATTTGCTCCGCAAACTGATTTATTCAAATAACCCCAATGATGTATATAGCGCCGGAATATTCCCATCTGAATATTTCATTGTAATAACTGTGCGAATAGAGCTGCACGAGAACAAAGTGGACTCTGACAATATTGTCAAATGGAAGCAAATCCTTTTCGAGTTGCTTCATAGTATGATAAAAATTGAAGGCGTATTTGAAATCTTTTATGACTTTGAAGGCAATATTGTAACAATATTAAACTTCAAAGATCAGAAAGACATGGAAAGCTATGCCGCTTATGAATTTAAGGACTTAATTGATCTTGCAAAGAAGCACCTGGGCTTCGATATTTCTGTGGGTGTCAGTGATTACTGTTATGGCATGTCACATGTAAAAGATGCTTATTACCAGACGATACAGGCGCTGAGTATTGCATATAACGAGCGGAAAACCGGGTTTTTTGATTATAAAAAAAGGCGGCTGCATACAAACCAGGAATTTTACTCGTGGAAAATAATCGATGATATATATTACAGCCTTGACGCTCTGGATTACATCCGGATTGAAAAGTCCATCTCTTCCGAATTGGACAGGATCAGGGAATATGAAAGCCCTGAGCTTGCCCCAATGATATATATGAGCTTGTTAAGCCTGCTTCTTTCATATATCGTAAAAAGCGGAAGAAACATTGATGATATTTTCGGAAAGGACTTCCATCCATACAGCATGCTGACCGGCAACATACCTTACACCGAAAAGCGGTCTTTTATATATTCCTGCTATAAAAGAACGATAGATTACAAAAAAGAAAACATTGATGCGGTATCACATCATATAGCCGAACAGGCTAAATCATACATAGACAGGCATTACCAAAACCCCGAACTCACAATTGCGGATATTTCTAAAGAACTCCGTGTAAACCAGACATATTTGCGCAGTATGTTCAAGTCAAAATACCATATGACTATGAGCAGCTATATTACTTCTGTACGTATGAAAAAAGCAAGGGAACTGATTCTGGAGGGAGTACAGAAGCTCTCAAGCATCTCATACAGTGTGGGATATAACGATGTAAGTTACTTCAGCAAGTGCTACAAGAAATTTTATGGGTATTTACCCAGCGCTACGAAAAAAGTTTAATTTAATTTTGAATATTACCAAACAATTTTGAATATTCCATTGTTTGAAATACCTGGGGCGGATAAACTTAACATGAAGGATTCCGGTGAGAAGGAAGCCTTTAAAATGTGTTGAGGAGGTTAGGTATGAAAAAGAGGCTAGTGATTCTGCTTACCATGGCAATTGCTGTTTCATTGCTGGCAGGTTGTACGGCAAATCCAGGTAACAATACAGCAACAGGAGGAAAACCGGTTACAGAGAAAGAACCTGAAAAGAAGGCAGACGAGCAAATCACCCTGAGAATTTACGCGCAATATTTTGATGATGACACGAAAGTTCCATATGATTATGCAGTTGAAGCACTGAAAACGGCATACCCGAATGTTACACTGGAACTGGAGCCCCAGGCACAGGATGACGGACAGAAATTGATGACTTTGGCTGCAACAGGCAATCTCCCTGATATTTACCAGGTAGCGCTTGCACAAATCGAGAATTTTAAGAAGTCGGGCAATATCATGGTTCTGAATGATGTTGCGAAAAGAACAGGGTTCGTTGACAAGGTGTTTGAAAGCGCAAAAAACATACTGTACAACGAAGACGGCAATATCTATGCATTTCCTTATGCAGGCAACGAATATGTAGTTTGGTATTACAACAAAGCACTGTTCGACAAATATAAAGTAAATGTACCAACAACATTTGATGAGTTAATGACTGCTATAGAAGTTTTCAAAGCCAACGATATAGTACCAATGGCCCTTTTCGGCGCTGAGGGCTGGATTACAGTTGCGTTTTATGACTGCCTTGCTACCAGGTGGGATCAGGAAGGGATTGCAAAACTGGATAACGGTAAAGGCAAGGCTTCGGATGAGGCTTATGTAAATGCTGCCAGGATGATGAATGAATTAGTTAAAGCCGGACTGTTCTCTGACAGTGTTAATGTTACAAACTATGATCAGGCTTCGGAACTGTTCCTTTCAGAAAAGGCAGCAATGTTCCTCAACGGGCAATGGTATATTCCGGATGCGACCAAAGCCTTGGGCGATAAAGTGGACTGGATGTACTACCCCTCATACGATAAGGCATCATATGAAGCCGGAAAGACTGTATGGTCAGGTGGCGGGGCAGCGGCAGGATACGCAGTGAATCCAGATTCCAAACATGCAGAACTGGCAGCAGAAGTTGCGGCTTTTATTTCAGAAAAATATTGTGAAGCAAAAGTAAAACTGCGCGGAATGCCATTTGTCGCATTAAATGTTGATGTTGAGCCCGAAGTGGAATACGCGCCGATGACGAAAAAATTGATGGATAACATTCCGAAAATAACCAGCATTACAAAATTCGACTGGCACTTAACAAATTCAGTCTTTAAGACAACAATTGAGGATCAGACAAAATTCCTTCTTGTACCTGATTATAACGTGGAAGACTTCATAAGAGAAGTGGATAATTCTCTGAAATAAATCCGGATGTATTATAACGGGATTCTTCGAAGTACGGTGAAAGCAATGTCCACACTGAGCCAATGCCTTATGCTGTGCGACGAAGGATCTCGTTATGGCATAATATAACAACAATCGGAAGGAGCATCATTTTGAAAAAATTCTACAGTAACCCGCTGGCTATCATATTGTTTATTTTTCCCACACTTGCAGTTTTCCTGGTAATGGTGCTTTACCCCATAGTGCAGGTGTTTGTAAAGAGCTTTTATGACTGGAACGGTCTTGGAAGCGGTACTTTTATCGGATTTGGCAATTATACACGGCTTTTTCAGGATACCGTCTTCAGTATTGCGAATAGAAATGCTTTGATATTCGCAGGTATAATCACTCTGTTTCAACTGGTTCTTGCCAGTTTTTTCGCAGTTGTTATCACAAATTCAAAAATATTCGGGCGTAATTTTCTGCGTGTCGCATATTTTTTGCCTGTCGTCCTTTCGGTTACTGTGGTATGCCAGCTATGGCTTTCCATATATAATGCCGACTATGGGTTATTGAACAACCTGTTTAAGGCTGTCGGATTAAATTATCGGCAAAAGTGGCTTTCAGAACCGTCAAAAGCAATTTTTGCCGTTGCGTTTGTAAATGCGTGGCAATGGATGGGTTACCAGTTCGCCCTGATCATGGCAGGCATGAAATCCATTCCCGATTATTACTATGAAGCTGCCAGAATTGACGGGGCGTCTCCCTGGAAGACGTACTGGCGTGTCACGCTCCCTCTCCTTGCAGAAACCTATAAGCTGAGCCTTATTGTATCACTTACCGGTGGAATTAAAGCGTTTTCCGAGATGTTTATAATGACAAAGGGCGGTCCGGGAAATGCTACATACACCTTAACATACCTGATGTACAAGGCAGCTTTCAGGGAATACCGCTATGGATACGGCATGGCGGCTGCAAGTATTATGGTACTGCAATGCCTTGTTGTTATTATAATTCTTAACCGTATCATCAGGCTAAATGACGATGATAATAAGCCTAAAAAGAGCTTATTCAATGCTCTGAGCGGTTTAAAATATAACGGAGTAAAAAATTAGCGGAAGGAAATATCAAATGGTGGAAAGAAGAACTGCTAAAAAACAGGTTAATATGAAGACTTCACTCGGGAGAACAATTCTGGGCGTTTTTTGCTGGTTCTATGCCGGTATATCCCTGTATCCAATCCTTTGGCTTCTGTTTTATTCGTTTAAAAACAACAACGAGATTTTTGTAACCAACCCGTTTGGATTTCCCAGGGTGCTGCGTTTTGAGAACTACGTAAAAGCGTGGTCGGAATACAGTGTGCCTGTTTATTTCGGAAACAGTGTTTTCGTATCTGTTGCAACTGTATTTTTTACGATTATTTTTGCGCTGCCTTTTTCTTATGCGGTATCCCGCATGAAATGGCGAGGAAGAGGATTGGTAAGAATTATTGTTTCCATCGGGATGTTTATACCTGTTCAGGCCATTCTAATTCCTGTTGCGCGGATTGTAAACGGGTTAAATTTAAGCTCAAGCCGTTTTGGACTGATTCTGCCATATACCGGTATAAACCTTGCTTTTGCTACCCTGGTATATTACGGCTTTTTTGTCGGTTTGCCTGCTGAACTTGAAGAAGCGGCATGCATTGACGGGGCGAGTGTTTTTACCTGCTTTTTCAGAATAATAGTACCCCTTGTCAAACCGGCCACAGCTACATTGGTTATTTACATATTTTTAAATGCGTGGAATGAGTTCATACTTGCGAATGTCCTGGTGGTAAATGAACGTTTAAAGACATTACCTCTGGGAGTATTGTTTTTCCAGGGCGCATTTACCACAGACTGGGGTGCAATGGGAGCCACGATGGTAATGGCGAGCCTGCCTACGGTAATTATATACTGTATTTTCAGCAAGCAGGTGGAAAATGCCCTGACAGTAGGTGCTGCAGTAAAGGGATAAAATGCGGTATGTTATGGCGTAATAATTTAACTGAATGCATATTTTACTGGAAAAAATTCAATAATCTACTTGAATTGCTCAATGTTTTTGTGTATATTCATAATAAACCGGCAGGAATGATTTGGTAAGGGTTTGTTATGAATATGAGTATAAAGAACGGGCAATTTGAAGGAAATAAAATAGTAAAACCCGATTATGATAATTGCATTCTAAATATCACGTCATCCATACTGAAATATTTTGGTGTAAGGACCGGATACTCCACAATCGGGCTTATTGATAAAGCGTTGCAGAAGGGTTATAAAAATGTTGCGCTGATGGTTTTTGACGGTATGAGTGTGGATATCCTTGAAAAACATCTCCCATGCACAAGTTTTTTAAGAAGCAATATGAAACAGCAAATTACATCGGTTTATCCATGTACCACGACGGCTGCAATGACAGCATATTACTCAGGCTTATCGCCAAATGAACATGGTTGGCTGGGGTGGTCACTTTATTTCAAAGAGTTCAGTGCTATAATTGATACTTTTACAAATCAGGAGAGTTTCACGAAAAATAGCTTCGGTAAGCATGCCGCATTTACATTAATGCCTTACAGGACGGTTTTTCAATTGATTGACGAAGCCAACAGCGCTGTCAAATCATACGCCATTATACCTGAAAACATCTCTTTTCCTGACCATCCAAATATAAACGTCAGAGTAAAATCTGCTGAAAATGTTTTTGACAGTGTAAAATTCGTTGCTAAAGAACCAGGCAGCAAGTTCATTATGTCATACTGGTACGAACCCGATGCAACAATGCATGAAGAGGGCTGTTATATTAATGATGTAAAATTTATTATGCAGACGATTGACAGGCTGGCCTTAAAAATGCATAAGGAGCTTAATGATACATTGGTTATTATAAGTGCTGATCACGGGCATTTAGACATAACTGATGAAGTATATATAAATGATATTCCGGAGCTGGACGAATGCCTGGTTATGCCGCCTTCAATAGAACCACGGGCAGCTTCGCTGTTTGTAAAGCCAGGAATGGAAAAGATTTTTGAGGAAAGGTTCAACAAATACTTTAAGGATGATTTTATACTTATTCCTAAAGAAATGGTGCTTGGCAGCGGTATGTTCGGAAGGGGAATAACACATAAAAAAGTTACTGATTTTATAGGAAATTACCTGGCATGCGGCATAAGCAACAAGCTGCTGCGATACAGGACACTCACGGCAGGTGAGCAAAAGGGCTATAAAGGCCACCATGCAGGGCTGACCAGAGAAGAAATGGTGGTTCCGCTTATTATATTGGAATAAATCTAGGTATTAGGCATTTCTTAAGGATGAAATATTTAATATTCAATTCTTTATTTTAACAGGAAGCCATTCTTTGGTGCTTTTCCAAAATAATCCCGCTTATTTAAGCCAGGTAAAAATATTTTATTAAAAGGTAAAAGATTTTTAATGAAATACATGGTTCCTGATTATACAATGATCCTGTAAATTTAATAATTTCCACATAATTATTTTAGGGAGGAGTTTGTATGTTAAAAAAAGTAATTGTACTGTTCCTGACCCTGTTTATTGCTGTTACAATGTTGTCGGCTTGTGATGGAAAAGCATCTACGGTAAATGATACACCTACAGGTTCCAAAAGTGCACCTGGTTCTTCCAAAACAACCACTTTAACTTTCTGGACATTCCAGAATTCCCATCAGGAGTTTATGGTTGATGCTGTAAACACATGGAATGAACAAAACCCTGATCGTAAAATAGAACTTGAAGTCGGGGTATATTCTTATGACGATAACCATAATAACCTGCTTATTTCTCTTCAGTCAGGCACAGGGGCTCCCGATATCGTTGATATTGAGATTGGCCGCTTTGCGAACTATCTTAAAGGCACACCGCAGCTTGTACCGCTCAATGATGTAATTGAACCTATCAGAGATAAATTGATCATGTCAAGATTTGAAAACTATGCCAAGGACGGCAAGTATTACGGTATAGATTATCATGTCGGCATTCCTGTAATATACTACAATACTGAGATATGCAACCGGGCAGGTATAAACATTGATGATATCAAAACATGGGATGACTATGTAAAGGCCGGTAAGACAGTTGTAGAGAAAACCGGCATTCCAATGACTACATTGGAAATACAGGAACACTGGAGCTACTACCCGTTAGTAACTGAAGCCGGCGGGGACTGGCTGGCAAAGGATGGGAGCGTAATCCTTGATAGCCAGGAAAATATAAGGGTACTGCAATTTTTATATGACTTAATGTATGTCCACAAAATTGCAGTTGCAGCACCAGGGGGATTCCACCATGCTGAAGAGTACTACGGGTTCATGGAAGCAGGGGGTGCAGCTTCGGTTTGGATGCCCCAGTGGTATATGAACCGCTTTACTGATTATATGCCTGCTCTGGAGGGTAAGATTGCTATCCGTCCTCTCCCGCTGTGGGAAGAAAACGGTGGCTATGCTGCCGGTATGGGTGGTACAGGTACGGCAATCACAAATCAATGCAAAGACATTGAACTTGCAAAAGAATTCCTGGCATTTTCCAAGTTGTCGGTTGAAGGTGCCCTGAAATGCTGGACCCTTCTTGGTTTTGATCCTTTGCGCTGGGATGTATGGGAAATGGATGAAATGAAAGCGCCTAACAAGTTTACAAATTACTATGGCACAGGCGTGTTTGACATGCTTGTTGAACTTCGTGACAAGCTTCCTTCGATAAATATTACCGACAAGTTCCCAAATGCGCAGACACTGGTGCAGTCTTCTGTAGTATTTAAAGTATTGTCAGAACAAAGCATGACGCCGGAAGAAGCACTTAAAGCTGCGGCAGCCGAATTAAGAGCAAACTGATTCAATGAAGGTCTGCAATTAAAGCTTACTTATATTAGGCCGCAAAGAATGGAAAAAACAGTTCTTTGCGGCCTAATGCCTGAATCGCCGGTTTGGTTGGCTGATACCTGTGCTATGAGATTATTTAATGAGTTGCTGCATTTTTTAGGAGGGGTTGGCGTATGCAAAAAAGTAGTTCTTCAATTTTGTCGGGCAAGTTTTTTCAGAAGTATTTAAACTCCCAAAATGTAGTTCCGTTTATATTTGTTTTGCCATTTTTAATTTCTTTCGTGCTGTTTTTCATTTATCCGCTTTTTTCAACTTTTCAGATGAGCTTTCAGGAGATTCACGGGTTTAATGATGTACGTTATATAGGATTCACCAATTACAAAAATCTTTTAAATGATCGTTTTCTCTCTGCCATACGGGTAACAATGACGTACACGTTCTGGACCATTGTAATCCTTGTGCCATTACCGGTAATTCTGTCGGTTTTTCTGAATTTAAAGCATGTCGGTGCTTCTTTTTTCAAGCCTGTTTTATTTATCCCCCAGTTAACCTCGGTTATTGTAGCAGGTATATTTTTCAGGTTTGCATTCAGTGATACACCTGATGCGCTGTTTAATACAATCGTTGGGTTCTTTGGCATTGGCCCCGTGCGCTGGCTGAAAGAGGCAACTCCTACAATGTTCGCTTTGGTTACATTATGTGTATGGCGTTGGTTGGGTGTTAATATTGTATATTTTCTTTCAGCGCTTCAAAGCATACCCCGTGAAATGTACGAGGTGGCAGCTATTGACGGTGCAGGGCCGGTCAGGCGTTTTTTACATATTACCTTACCATTTTTGAAACCAACTATTATATATGTTACTACGATAAGCGTATATGGCGGATTTGCCATGTTTTCTGAATCGTATGCGCTGTTTGGCACGGCGCGGACACCTGGTGAAATTGGGTCTACAATGGTTGGATACCTGTACCAGCAAGCCTTTGTCGAAGCACGGATGGGGTTTGGTGCTGCTGCGGGGGTTGTTTTGTTCTTCATGGTAATGATTATAAACTTAATACAGCTTAAATTATTCGGGGCTTTTCGAAGGGGGGATTATTAATGGATTCAATCAGCAAAAACAAGGCGTCTAAAATTTCAATAATTCTGGTACTTTCGTTTTTTGCAATATTTGCGCTTCTGCCTTTTTACTTTTTAATTGTTTCAGCCTTTAAACCCGGGGTTGAGATGATACGGCACGGTATCACCCTTAATCCTCATTTTGAGAAATTTACCCTGGACCAATTTAAGCTTTTATTTGATCCAAAGGAAAGCAATTATTTTTATTGGTACAGAAATAGCTTGCTTTACACAGGTGTACAGACAGTATTGGGACTTGTGCTCACATCCATGGTAGGGTATGGGCTGGGTGTATACACACGATACAAGTATCGTAATGTTGTATTTATTATGGTGCTGCTGGTAATGATGATACCTGTTGAAATTATGATTTTGCCTCTATACAAGGAAATGGTATCATTGAAAATGTTTGACAAAATATGGGGAGTTGTTCTGCCTTTTGCAGTTTTCCCTTCGGCGGTTTTCTTTTTCCGCCAGTATTCTCTTGGATTGCCGCTGGAATTGATGGATTCCGGCCGAATTGACGGATTGACAGAATACGGAATATTCGTTAGAATAATGGTGCCTTTGATGAAACCCGCCTTTGGCGCAATGGCAATTCTCATTTCGATGAACAGCTGGAATGCTGTTGTCTGGCCAATGGTGGTTCTAAGAAGCAATAAAAAACTTACAATTCCTATAGGACTTTCCACATTAATTACACCCTATGGCAACAACTATGACTTACTAATGCCAGGTGCTGTTTTGGCGGTTATACCTATTATAATTCTATTCATGCTCAACCAAAAGGCTTTTATTGAGGGTTTAACCTCGGGCAGCATTAAGGGATAAAAATCTGCTCATTCCGTTCAACTTGATACTTATGCTGGCATATGCATGGGAGAATACATATGAGGGCATTTGCATTTAAATCAAATATATATCGCAGATTGATCCTGTTTTTCGTGTTGGTTGGAATTGTTCCGATGGTATTGTTAAGCTTTGCTTCGTATCGCATAACCCAAAATTCCATTCACGATAAAGCCAGACACTATTCCAACCAGCTTATGATTGAATTAAGCGATAATATAGAGCGTGTACTTCTGTCGCTGGAGAATATTGCCATAGATATTTCCTATTCCGAAGTCGTTCAAAACTATTTTCTTAATTATAACAGTATGTCTGTTGCGCAGCGCAGAAGCCGCAGAAATGAAATTCGCATGAACATAGCGCTTAAAACATCTCTTGTGCGTGAGTTGACCGATGTTTATGTGTATTTATCCAATGGCGAGCGTGAGGTCCTGTATGGGATTGATGGATATAAGTTCTATTTGCAGGAACCATTTGAGCATGAATTCGTGCAATTGATTTATAACGGCGGGGGAAAGACGGTGATCCGTTCTTATTCAGGCAACCACCAACTGGATAATATACGACGCCAGCAAGACACCGAAAAAGGTATAGAAAAATGTCTTTTAATGGGACGTTTGGTGCGTGAACTGGAGAGCGGCGATGTATTAGGAGTCATCATTCTGAGAATCAATGAGCAGATGCTTTACAAAAGACTTAACAAAATTGATTTGGGCAAAAATGCAGAGATTGTGATTCTGGATTCAAATAACAGAATTGTGTCCAGTACAAATCAAACAGCTTTTCCTGTCGCTGAATCTGTACGGGATGACCTGACGGTTATCCCGTCGCAGTTTTTCACCACAAGCACAGATTCAATGCCCTGCAAAGACAGCCATATGATTTTACAGAATAAAATTGACAGCCTGGGATGGTCGGTAGTATGTCTCATACCTTATGACTATCTTGACAATGAAGCATATATGAACTTCCGGAATATGCTGATTTTGCTATGCTGCATATGTGTTGTCATGATTATCGGAATTGAGTTGTTTTCCCGCAGGATATCGAAACCTCTTACAGAATTGGTAAACGCAATGAATCTAGTAAAAGAGGGAAACTTGAATGTAGAGGTAAAAAATGAATCCCGTGATGAGATTGGGCAGGTCACGCGTAATTTTAACACAATGCTTTCCCAGATACGGCAACTCATAGAAAATGTTAAGAATAAGGAGAAAGAGAAGCGTAAAGCAGAGCTTGCAGCACTGAGGGCTCAGATCAATCCGCATTTTTTGTCCAATACGCTCAATACAGTGCGTTGCCTTGCACATACACAAAAGGCATATAACATAGAAAATATTTTGGTATCATTAATTGAATTATTGCATGTCAGTATGGATATTCGGGAAGATTTTATCCCCATAAGCAAAGAAATAAGCTATGTGCGAAGCTATATGGAAATTATGAGTTACCGTGATTATGGCAGTTTCAGTATTGTATGTGAGGTAGAGCCTGAATTGGAGGATTCCCTGGTTCCTAAGCTGATATTGCAGCCACTGGTGGAAAACGCGCTGATACACGGGTTAAAACATAAAAATGTTGGCGGCCAAATTATAGTACGGGTAACAGGCGATAATTCCAATGTATATATTTCGGTTACAGATAACGGACAGGGTATTCCCCCTGATGTATTACCCAATATAATAAAACCTAAGTCTGACGATGAAACTCTGGCATTCTCAGGCATAGGGCTATCCAATGTGGACAGCCGGATAAAAATGCTTTTTGGTAATGATTATGGGCTTTATGTCGACAGTATTTATCAAATGTATACTACTGTCGAGGTGGTACTGCCAAATTTAAAGGAGGGGAGGCTTTGTGACAACAGTATTAATTGTGGATGATGAAGTGGTTTTCCGTAACAGCATAAAAGAGATACTCAACTGGGAACAGTACGGTTTTTATCTTTGTGGAGAAGCGAGTGACGGACTGTCTGCCAAACAGAAAATTGAATTGCTGGAACCCGACATTGTTATTACCGACATTAAAATGTCAGGGATGGATGGCCTTTCTTTAATCTCGTATCTTCATGAAAACTACCCAAATATTCAGGTAATTGCCCTTTCGGGTTACGATGACTACGAATATGTCCGCACCAGCTTAAAACAGGGTGTTGTGGATTATATTTTAAAACACAATATAACAGCTTCTTCTCTTTTAAATGTATTGCAGTTGGCACAGAAGCAAATCAACAGGGCAAGAGAATCAAAACTTGACAGCGAAAGAGTTAAGAAACAAATCGCTATTGGCAGAAAAATGCTCCAGCAGCGTTTTTTAAATGATTTATTGGAAGGCCGGTTACGAAACATGGATGAAGTGCTGAAACAGTCAAGGGAACTTTCGCTGCCGATCGGTTCAGGTAGCTTTATGATTGTGGTAGCTGAGTTTGATAACATAAGTACATTAAAAAATCAAAATACCCAAGGAGAATGGCAAATACTGTTTGAAAGGATGATGGAGCTTATCGGAGAGAACCTTTCCGGAAATGCAGCCCTTATTCCGCAATCCGACAGCGGTTTTGTTATCCTTTTTTCCATGGGAGAAACGCATTCACAGAACAGTTTTTTAAGGGATGTCAATGCATGTATTAGCCGGATCCGTATTGCATTAAAGCGTCATTATAACGTTACAGCCTGCTACAGTATCAGTGGATTTGCCTCTTCACCCGTTTACATAAGTGAAGTATATGAAAATACCCGTGCTGCGCTGGGTGAAAGAATTTACAGAGAAAGTGATATAGTCATCCATGACCGTACAATCTCCAGGTCGGTGTGCAGTAACTATTGCATTGATTTTAACGACGAACACAATATTATAAGATTGATAAAAAATGGAAGCTGGCAGGATTTAAAAGAATATATTGAAATTATTTTTAATAATATACGTGACAGCGGGTTAAATTCGGTACAGGCACAGCTGATTTTTGCACATCTTATCAACCTGCTGACCCGAACTCTCCGGGAATACAAAACAGATCTGATGACCATTTATCCGGATTTTTACTATGTATATCAGAACCTTCAGCAAATGTCTCTTAATGAAATGCAGAAGGGAATACTCGACTGTTATTTTAGTGCAATTCAGTATATGAAAAGATTCGGAGAAACAGAAAAATACCGTGAAATTACCCGTCAGGCAATCCTGTACATAAACAGGAACTACACCAAGGATATATCGCTGAATACAATTGCCAGGTATGTTCATACCTCAGCATCGTATTTAAGCCGTATATTCAAGGAAGACACCGGTAGCGGCATAATTGAATATCTTAACAGAATAAGAGTTGAGCACGCGAAACAGCTTATAAGGGACGGAATAAAGCTGAATGAGATTTACATGCGTTCAGGCTTTAACAGTGATACATATTTCTATATGGTTTTTAAAAACATTACCGGCAAAACTCCAAAAAAGTTCAGGGACGAGTGCCTTTGCGGAACGTAAATTATGTAGTGGCTGGCATGTTTTATTAATAATCATTAATCTGATTTAAATTGTTTTTTAATATTATATTATAATTCTTTGACAACACTTGGCTAACCCCATTCGTTATATAAGTGCGTATAATAAATCAGGGTTAATTGAATTCGAATGGAGGAATCGACGTGTCAAAGATAAACTATGCCATTCCACCCAAAAAATCATTGAACGGCCATCTTAGTCAGATTCATAATTCTGCTGTTTCAGCCCAAATAGATAAAAAGGCGAAAACAATGCTGCAGCCTTTGGCATACATGATTGGCCTTGCAAGGCGTATTTTCAGGATAAAAAATGCTTATACAATATCTTATTCCGACCTGAAACAATACTGCCATTCAGAACATTTGCCTGAGGCCCTGGAAATAATTGAGGCAAAAGAAAGAGCTGGAAATAAACCACCATTCCGTCAAATCTGATATAACGGTGTCCGGATGCAGGGAACGCACATTGAACAGGTGGAAAGTTACGTTTCTCACAACATGAGATAAATAAACTGTAACCGGTTGAAATGGTTTATTGAAACAGCAAGGCAATACCCAATGTCAGTATAAAAACTCCCATATTGCAGAAAAATACAAAGGGAGTGATTACAATGGACTATATAGGCATTTTTACAAACCACTTAAACTGGTTTCAAAATGCAGGACCAAGACCTGCAGGATCGGCCAGGAACCGGGAAGCAGGTCAATATATTAAGGATGTGTTCATAAAGAACGGATATGAAGTGGAGACTTTGGAGTTTCCCTGCTGTTTCTGGAGCCATCAAAGAATTGAATTATCTGTCGGCAATACTTATTTGCCGGCAGTTCCGAACACTTATAGCCCGCCATGTACGCTGAACCTGCCATTTGAAGCATTTGGCTCGGTGGAGGAACTTGCACAATCTGATTTATCAGGTAAAATTGCAGTAATATACGGGCAATTGACAACTGAAGTTCTGACACCAAAAGGAAATAAATTTTTTAACCCGGAGCAGCATAAGAAAATTGTGAGCCTTCTTGAAGTCAAAAATCCTGCCGCCATTGTTGCAATCAGCCCTCAGTTTGAGAACCCAAGGCCGGTTATTGAGGACTGCGATTTTAATATACCTTCGGTAACGGTTTCTGCTGTTGACGGGTTAAAAATACTGATGCAGCCCGAAAGTACAATCCACCTTGTGATACCGAGCCAAAGGTCGGCAGTTAGTGCAGGCAATATAATTGGCCGGAAGGCGGCTGGTTCTGATAAAAAGTTGGTTATATGCGCAAATTTCGATACCAGGTATAACTCGGCAGGTGCATTTGACAATGCAAGCGGAACCTGTGCGTTACTGACGATGGCAGAAATTCTTGCCCGTAAAGATTTAAATGTCGGGCTGGAATTGGTTGCTTTTAACGATGAGGAGTATACCGCCAAAGGTGCTGTAATATATCTTGAAAAATACCGCAATATGTTTCCAAAGATATTGACGGCTATAAATCTGGACGGAATAGGAAACAGGGTTGGAGTTAACTGTATGACATCCTTTGAAACAAATTCAAAAGTAAACGCTGTTACTGATAACCTGCTTAAAAAGTATCCAGATATCAAGAGGGTTGATCAGTGGTACAGCGAGGATCATACAATTTTCCTTTTATGCAATGTTCCTACACTGGCTTTTTCATCGATGGATTTTCCTCCCATTGTTCAGACCCGATGGGATACCGTCGAATGGGTGGATCCGCAAAAGGCACAGAGTGTTATTTCATATGTGATGGATTATGTTGAACAGATGTCGGATATAAATTCAAAAAAACCCGAACTGGCAAATACCCGCAGGTAATTCCCGGTTTTATAATAAGCTTAATCATGATAAGGAAGAAAGCACTGGATTCCAGTGCTTTTTTATTACTCAATGGAAAGGCCGTGGATGCATAAGTGAGTGTATTAGGCTGTAAAATATGCAGACATCAGGAACTGGGAATATTATGCCTTAATTAATTCTAATAACGGAAATATTGCAGGTTTGCGACCACTGTTTAACAGTGCCCTGAATTTGCTCATACCATGGTCATGTAGATGACCTGTTTCTTTTTCTTACAGCAAGGCTTACCGAGAAAAATGCCAGGCCAAAGCCAATAACGATTAATAAGTCATACAGGACAGGCTTTACTGCATCAAAGGTAAACCCTGTAAGTTTTGCTATTGTATTATTAGCCTTGACATACCAGTAAGTTGGTGTAAAACTTGCTATTTTAAGAACCGGGCTTCCTATAAATTCCTGCGGTACGAAAACACCACTGATAAAACTCATCCCAAGGGCAACAACATTGGTTACCGCTGAGATTGCATCCCGGCTTTTAACCAGGTTACCGATTAAAAAGCTGATACCTGAGCAGCAGAACGCAAAAACGAATGAACTTATTATATAAAACACGGTATTCAAGTTGAAACTGTTCTTATAGTTTATAGCAAAGCACAATAAAACCATTATCAGCCAGGATGCAAACGTAAAGGTTAAATTGGCCAGTATAAACTGCATGTTTACGCTGGCAGAGCTTACCGGTGAGCAGTTGTTTCTCATTTTCAGGTCATGGTTGTTGAAAATAAGCATGAGTGTACTCATTCCCAGGATAATTATTGATAACAGCGAGTATGAAAAATAATTAAAGAAATTGTTTGAAAGAGTCGTACCCGGGATCTGGTTGCCTTCTGTTTTCAGTTCTGTTGACGCAGTCACCGACAAGTCCTTTTTAAGATACTGAACCAGTTCCTGCTGGGTTATTCCATCCATATTTTTCACATAAAGCCTTGCTGTCTTGAAATATTTATCAATGCATAAATCTATATACACATTATTTACCGAGTCAGGTATGCTTGTTTTTTCCAGCTTAACATCCGCGCCGGCCATAAATTGCTCTGAAAAACCTTCCGGGATTCGTATAATACATGAAATCCGGCGGAAATAAAGCGCATCCTGCAATGCGTTCATTTCATCAGGAATGTCAGCGAAGTCTGCAACTTTAGCCAGTTCATCCTTAAACCCGTTTGTCAGCGGTGTATTGTCTTTATCCATGAATGCAACCGTGGTTTTTGCCGGTTCGAATGAATTGACTGTTCCGGTGTCATTTGCAGCAGATAAAGACATAATTGAAGAAATGGACAGGAATATAACAAGGTAAATGAGCAAAAGTGATTTGTTTTTATATATGATTTTCAGGCAAAGCTTAAAGACTTGCATATTTCCTCCTCCTGATTATTAAGCAGGTTCCTGAGCCAAACACGGCAACAAAAGCTGTAAGTATCGCAATATCGGTAAAAAACCTTGTAAAAGTGTCATAGTAATAAAGGGAATAGAAAGCATCTGTCAGAAGGTTTACAGGATTCAGATATGATAATGCCGGCATGTTCCTTTCAATGATGTATTTTATATCCTGGTACATCATTCCTGCAAGGAAACAGCATATCATTGTTGCGCTTACTAAAACCCCTACTTTTACCCCTTCTGATTTTTTAACAGCCGCACTTACAAAAGCGCCGAAGAAAAAGCCGGCTATTGAGCCGATGAAGGTGGTAAGCAGTACATATGCCGTCTTTGAGCCAAAATCAATCTTCAGGGCAAAAATCAGATATGCCAGTAAAATAAGCATTTCAGCCAGATGTATAATAATTGATGCGGCAGAGCTGTATATAAATGCTTTAAGCTTATGGACCGGTGCCGTGTTTACTCTTGCTGCGACAGGCGATATGTCTGCCTGAACATCCGATACCTCACGCATCCCGAAAAATCCCCCGTAAAAGCAGGCCATCGCAATCAGCGAATAAAAATAAAGAAGGATATTATCAGGTTCGGCATTTGAGTGTGAGACCTCTTTAACGTAATTCACTTTGCTTTCAACTTCATTTATAAGGTTTTGCAGTTTGCCCGGATCTTTTGAGAGGATTGTGTTTAAAGCCGAAACTGTTTGCATGTAATTATCTGTAAAGCTTTTTATAATATTCTGATTTAAGCCCGATTGGTTTACTACAAGCTTTATTGGCCATCCTGCAATTATATACCCGTCAATAATATTATTTTTAAGCATATCGTCGGCTTCTTCCCTTGACACAACCGAAAGGTTGAAAAGCCTGTCATCTCCGGAAGACAGTTTCTCAACAGCTGATTTGAAATTTTTATCTTGCCTGTATTGTTCGTCATTTACAACTGCAATATCGACGGGTTTAAATGTCTCTGCACTGCCAAGGTTTGAAAATGCCATATTGAACAAAGTTGCCATAATCAAAGGGAAAAACAGTGTCCAGAAAATGTTTTCATGGTCCCTAAGAAGGCACTTCAGCCTGTATGTAAATATATGCTTGAACACCATGAATCACCCCTCAGTCCCTCAGTTCCTTGCCTGTTATTTCAAGAAAAACATCGTTCAACGTCGGCATTTCCGAGTATATTCTTCCAAAATGAATATTCTCTTTCCTGATAAAGTCAAGAACCGTTTCAAGATTATTCGTGCCTTTGCCAGATTTAATCATTAATTTATTGTTTTTGTATTCAACCGAGGTTATGCCGGGCAATTTCTCAATGCTGGATATTTGATTTTCGGTTATGCTGTAGGATTCAACGGTAATTTTTTCACCGAGGGATATCATTGCTTTAAGTTCATCTTTCGTTCCCGTTGCGATTTCCCTTCCCCTGTCAATAATCATTATCCTCCCGCAAATCTGCTCCACTTCATCCATGTAATGGGAGGTGTAAATAATAGTGGCTCCCTGCCTGTTAAGCTCCAGTATTCCTTCAAGGATTTTATTACGGCTTTGGGGATCAACTGCAACGGTAGGCTCGTCAAGGATTATCAGCTTAGGTTTGTGTGCAATGCCGCATGCAATGTTTAACCTCCTTAAAAGACCACCGCTGAGCTTTTTCGGATAGAATCCGGTAAACTCGCCAAGCCCCACGAAGTCAATAACTTCGTTTACCAGCCTTTTTCTCGTGCTTTTATCGCTAATATACAGTCCGCAGAAATAATCAATATTCTGATATACTGTCAGCTCATCATATACAGCAACGTTTTGCATCACAATACCTATATTTCGTTTTATATCATATGCATCAGGCCTCATCGGCTGCCCGAAAACCTCAATTTCACCTTTATCATACTTAAGCAATGATAAAATACAGTTAATCGCTGTTGTTTTGCCTGATCCGTTTGGACCCAGAAGGCCAAAAATTTCACCTTCTTTTATAGAAAAAGAAAGATGATCCAAAGCCAGCAAATCACCGTACCTTTTTACCAGATTTTTAACCCTGACAACCATTTTCTTAACCTCCGATACAATGGGCGATCTCTTAAAGTGAAATAAATCCCGTAATATATTTTAATGATAGATGGATGTATTTTTAAGTGAACACAGTCACGAATCACCATGACAAATGTCATGTTTTAAAAACAGTTTCAGTCAGGATATACAAATAGCTGGTTATGTGATAAAATGCTTTCGCAGGGAACAGTTTCCTGAAAACTACCAGTTTATTCAGGAATGGGCAGGTAGTGAACATGTTAAATTACTCCGGCCTTCTGGAAAAAGCAATTTTATTTGTCAGCAGCATGATCATATACCTTAGCCAGCCAGACTTTGGCGTAAGTGTGGCTGTTGTGCTTGTACCGGTAATTATCAGCGGCTTTTTAAGCTATTTTGACGATGAAAGGGTAAAGATAATCCTGACAACTGGATTCTCGGTTTTATGCTGTTTTGTACCGGCCGCTGTAATTTTCATGCCGTTAATTGCTTACGATATGCTCTTTAATAAATTCCGGTACATTAACCTTCTTGCCGTCATACCGCTGATTCATTTTTCAAAGTCTTCATCAGTTTTAGTCCTTTCTATAGTAATAATAATGATAACTTTCAGCATATTAATCCGATGGCATCTTAATATGCAGAAACAACTCCACAGGAAAATCAATGAACTTGGCGATGAAGCAAGGGAGATGTCAATAAAATTAAAAAAGCAAAATATTGAATTAATAGAAAAGCAGGATAATGAGCTATACCTTGCAACATTGAACGAACGCAACCGGATAGCAAGGGATATTCATGACAGTGTGGGGCATTTGCTCTCAAGCGCCATATTGCAGGCTGGTGCACTTATCACCGTCAGCCGGGATGAACAGGTAAAAACACATCTGAAAGAGCTGAATGAAACCCTGAGCCAGGCTATGAACAGTATCAGAGCGAGCGTACATAAAATATACGAGGAATCGATAGACCTGGATATGCAGATACGGGAGTTAATAAAGAAATTCACATTCTGCGAGGTAAACTATGATTACAATATGTACGGTGATCCTGATAAAAGGCTGAAATATACGTTTATTTCAATAATAAAAGAAGCTTTATCAAATGTGATGAGGCATTCAGATGCAACAAAAGTCACAATTGCACTGAATGAGCATCCTGCCCTTTACCAGCTAATCATAAAGGATAACGGGAAAGCCAAAAACACAGGCAACGGCCTGGGACTTACCAACATGATTGACCGGGTTAATTCCTTTAACGGAAATATTAATATAAATACTGAAAATGGTTTTGAGATTTTTATTTCAATTCCAAAAAAAACCACATAATAAAAGAGGTATTTTATGAAAGTACTGGTTGTAGATGATGACAGGCTGGTCACTGCTTCACTTAAAACCATACTGGAATCAGACCGCGAAATCGAAGTTGTTGCAACCGGCAACAGCGGACAGGAAGCGGTGGAGCTGTATAAAAAACACAGGCCCGACATCCTTCTTGTAGATATAAGAATGGACGGTATGACCGGGATAGATGCTGCCGAAAAAATAGTCGCAGAAGATAAACAGGCAAGGATTCTTTTCCTTACAACCTTTACCGATGATGAATATATTACCAGGGCCTTTCAGATAGGGGCAAAAGGATACATACTGAAGCAGAATTTTGAAAGCATAATTCCGTCAGTGAAGGCTGTGTATATGGGGCAAAGGGTGTTCGGCGATGAAATTATCAGTAAAATACCTGCGTTTACCTTTAATGAAAAGGAAAATGCTATGGAGAAATTCGGACTGAATGAAAAGGAAATCAATATAATAAAACTTATAGCCGACGGGCTGACAAACAGGGAAATATCCCAAAAACTATATTTAAGTGAAGGCACAGTCAGAAATTATATAAGTATGATTCTGGAAAAGCTAAATTTGCGTGACAGGACACAGATTGCAATTTTTTATTATAAAAACATATTGTGAACAAAACCACTCCTGCAATTGCAGGTCTTTTCTGCCATAGTAAGGCATCACCGGCATTAAGCTGCTTAATACCGAAAAGCCAACATTCACCGAATGTTCAAGCTAAATCCCGGCGATTTATATTATTAACTTAAATCCACAATCCAGGCATAGCTTATATGATCTTCCACAATTTTTCTTGCAAGATTGAACCAGCCTGAGCATGAGTCAAGGATTATTGCGTCTGAAGTTACTATCCTGTTCATTTTGGAAAGAACCACATCGACATTTGGTACAAGTTCCACATCGACAGGAATATTCCAGTCATATGAACATTCAAGTATCTTGCTGCCAAGGCGGCCTGAGTTTGAAACAGGGGAATCAAGGAAAAACATCGCTGCCTGTGCGGAGAGATCTTTTAAGCTTCTCCCAACCAGCTTCAAAGCCATGTCTGTTTTATCTATTATCCGGTATGTTCCCCTAAGCCCTGCAAGATCACGTAACACGCCATCTTTACCGAGAAATACCGGACTTCCGGAAAGAGCAACCTCCAACGTAATAATCAGATTGAATCCGTCAATATAAACACATCCGTTTTTCATTGCTTCAAGGGGCAGCATTGAATTTTTCCTTTTTTCAAGCTGTGAAGTGCCGGTAACCGATCTTTGAATGGCAAGCCTTTGCCTTGCTGAAAACAAATAGTGATTGCATACAAAAGTGTACGCAGAATCAAAGTTATAACCCCTGTCCAGGAGCCATTGAATCTCGTCCTGTGCTTTTTTTATTTTTTCAACGGTTTCATCTGAAAACCATTTAAAATCATCGGGATCAAAACCCCGCTTTGTCTGCTTTTTGCTCAATTCAACCTCTCCTGATTCCGGACTGAAGGAAAACCGCTAAGTTTTTGTAAAAAACTATAATACAAGTATAAACAGTAAGGTCTGTTTTATCAATAGATGGAATCTGTGGAATGTAAGGAGAAAATTGCATAAGTGCCATAGCATTAATTAGAAAAACGAAGATTTATTAAAATATTGCCAGATATTTGACTATAATCTTTAAAATCCGGGATCGTTTTTTATTGACTAAAAGGTGTAATAGAATAAAATTATAGTTGTTAGCACTCGTTAAAGGTGAGTGCTAAAAATGATTCCAAATAGTGTACGGTTAGTGCACGTTACAGCTCTTATTTGACAAAGGTCTTTTAGTTCCCTCGTTTTATGCAACGGGGCGATACCTCATATCAATAACTAATAATGAAGAAGGAGTTGATCAATTATGCTTTTAAAACCGTTAGGGTCAAGGGTTGTATTAAAGCAAACAGAAGCAGAAGAAACCACAAAAAGCGGAATTGTTCTTCCCTCCAAAGCCAAGGAAAAGACTTATATAGCAGAAGTTGTTGAAGT
>ENA-OWPA01000313-OWPA01000313.1-bioreactor-metagenome-genome-assembly--contig:-NODE-313-length-75979-cov-6.515981_pt1 | contig 75979 bp, 70 predicted proteins | sample MGYA00238139_ERZ651803 | MGnify/ENA primary metagenome ERZ651803 (study PRJEB26909, sample SAMN07631231) | bioreactor metagenome | isolation source: Switchgrass digestor | place: USA: Dartmouth...
GGCATGATAGGGACCCATGGATTTACTCATGCCAACGCTGCCATGGCGAAAGCGGACCTGCTGGTATTCATAGGCGCAAGGATAGCCGACAGGGCATGGGGCGGCTTAGGCGATAAAATGCTCGAAACAGCGAAAGTGATTCACATAGACGTTGACCCGGCCGAGATAGGCAAAAATCTTGGCCCCCATATCCCCCTGGTAGGCGACGCCAGGAATATACTTACGGAAATGATATCCAGGATCGGGCCCCTTGATACCGATGACTGGGCCGAAGAACTCAGGGTGTGCAAAAAACCCGTTCAGCACAGCGATACGGCACTTGTAAATCCAAGGTACGCGATAGAACTGCTGTCAAAAAAGCTTGACGATGATGCCATGCTGATTGCTGACGTCGGGCAGAACCAGATATGGGCGGCAAGGTACTTCGAGGACAGACCGGGAAGGAACTTTTTAACTTCCGGTGGTCTCGGGACCATGGGCTACAGTCTCCCCGCATCAGTGGGGGCGAAGTATGCGGCTCCCGGAAGGCAGGTGGCTGCCGTTGTAGGGGACGGCGGTTTCCAGATGAGCCAGTACGAACTTGGAACCATAGCCGCAAGCAATCTTAAGATTATAATCATTCTTTTCAACAACTCCAGGCTTGGCATGGTCCGCGAACTCCAGGACAGGTATTTCGGCAGGACCACTGCCGTTGAACTTGACAAAAACCCGGATTTCATCAAGCTTTGCGACGCATACGGCATAAAAGGCGTCAGAGTAACAAGCAACTCCGGGCTTGAAGCAGCATATGACGAGGCATTGAGGCATAAGGGACCGTTCCTGGTGGAATGCGTAGTCGACAGTAAAGAATCTACTCTGTAACTATATCCTTTGAACATCTGTCATAACATTGCAGCCGCAATGCGGCTGGGGGGAGGTTTATATGAGCAGACATGTCCTATCGGTACTTGTTGAAAACCAATCAGGTGTATTGAGCAGGGTATCCGGTCTTTTCAGCCGCAGGGGCTACAATATCGACAGCCTGTCGGTGGGAGAAACCGAGGACCCGAGAGTCTCCCGCATGACGATAGTGGTCAAGGGCGACGATTACATCCTTGAGCAGATCAAAAAGCAGCTCAACAAACTAATCGATGTCATTAAGATAGTGGAAGTGAATCCTGAGCAGTCGGTCTTTCGCGAGCTTGCCCTGATAAAGGTCAGGACAAGTATGGAAACCAGGGCGTCGATAATCGAAATAGTCTCCATTTTCAGGGCCAATATCGTCGATGTGGCCAATGACACCCTTACAGTTGAGATGACGGGCGACGAATCAAAGATTGAAGCATTTATCAACCTTATGAATTCCTACGGGATAGTCGAGATCGTACGAACCGGCCTGGCGGCCATTGAAAGAGGCAACCGCCAAATAAAGAACCATAAAAAGTATGAGGGGGATTAGTATTATGGCAAAGCTGTATTATGAAAAGGATTGCGATCTTAACCTGCTGAAAGGGAAAACTGTTGCCGTTATCGGCTATGGAAGCCAGGGTCATGCCCATGCGCTGAATCTTAATGATTCCGGAGTAAATGTTATTGTTGGACTATACGAAGGCAGCAAATCATGGAAGATTGCCGAGGAAGCGGGTCTGACCGTTAAGACTGCCGCGGAGGCCGCCAAACAGGCAGACATCATAATGATCCTCGTCAATGACGAGAAGCAGCCCAAACTGTATAAAGAGAGCATTGAACCAAACTTAAGCGCCGGGAAGAGTCTCGCATTCGCGCACGGGTTCAACATACATTTCGGACAGATCGTCCCGCCGTCCGATGTCAATGTGTTCATGGTAGCTCCCAAGGGCCCCGGTCATACGGTAAGAAGCCAGTTCCAGGAAGGAAAAGGCGTTCCCTGCCTTGTAGCTGTTCACCAGGATGCGACAGGGAATGCAAAGGAACTGGCACTGGCCTATGCTGCCGGAATAGGCGGAGCCAGGGCGGGAATACTTGAAACCACATTCAGGGAAGAAACCGAGACAGATCTCTTTGGCGAACAGGCCATACTCTGCGGAGGCCTTTGCGAGTTGATAAAGGCGGGTTTCGAAACTCTGGTCGAGGCGGGTTATCAGCCTGAAAGTGCATATTTCGAATGCCTGCATGAGATGAAGCTGATCGTCGACCTCATCAACAAGGGCGGCCTTAGCCTTATGAGATACTCGATTTCGGATACAGCCGAATACGGCGATTATGTGTCCGGCAAGCGCATTATCACCGAAGAAACCCGTAAAGAGATGAAAAAGATCCTCAACGAGATCCAGGACGGAACCTTTGCAAGGAACTGGATACTGGAGAACCAGGCGAACCGTCCATACTTCAACGCAAGGAGAAAAATGGAGCAGGAAAGCCAGATTGAGGTCGTCGGTAAAGAGCTGAGGAAGATGATGAGCTGGAACAAGTAATGCCTGCTTTATCATCAGCCTGTACAAAAACTGGTTATCATATTATATTGCGTATTTTAGCGGCTGTAGCCTGCAGCCGATTTATCGCTCAGTGAATCCATCCGGGATTCAAGGCGCGACCGCACCGTTGTCCGTGCTGCGCTTAAATCGCATGCAGGCACGCCGCATCAAAGAGGAATGATGTCAATGCAGCAAAGGATCGATATTTTGGATTCCACATTAAGAGATGGCGCCCAGGCCGAGGGCATATCGTTTTCAGTGGAAGATAAGCTTAAAATCGTGAAAGCTCTTGATGAGCTCGGCATACCATATATAGAAGCCGGCAATCCGGGTTCCAACCCGAAGGATATCGAGTTCTTCGAGAGGATTAAGACCATCCCGCTTAGACATGCCAGGCTTACTGCATTTGGCAGCACCAGGCGAAGGGATACCAGGGTGGAAGAGGATAAAAATATCCAGTCCCTGGTTTCGGCCGGCACGACGGTCGTGACCATATTCGGCAAGGCATGGGACTTCCATGTGACCGAGATCATAAAGACTACCCTCGAGGAAAACCTGAAAATGGTTTCGGAAACCGTCGCATACCTGAAGAATCTTGGCAGGGAAGTCATATTCGATGCCGAGCACTTCTTTGACGGGTACAAGTCCAACCCCGGGTATGCTTTCAAGGTACTGGAAGCGGCAGCCGAAGGCGGAGCGGACTGCCTGGTGCTGTGCGACACCAACGGGGGATGTTTCCCAAGCGAAGTGTATGAAATCGTAAAGAAAGTCAGGGAAACCTTTGATATCAAGATAGGCATCCATACCCACAATGACGGCGGGATGGCAGTCGCCAACTCCATAATGGCCGTGGAAGCCGGAGCCGAACATGTGCAGGGCACATACACAGGCTTTGGCGAAAGATGCGGGAATGCCAACCTAAGCACCATTATCCCGAACCTGCAGATCAAAAAGGGATTGTACTGTATACCCGGCGAGAATATGAAGAACCTGACTTTCACCGCGAGAAAAATATCCGAGATCGCGAATATCTCGCTGAACAGGCGCGAGCCCTATGTAGGCAGCAGCGCTTTCGCCCACAAGGGCGGGATGCATATCGACGGTGTCTGCAAAGCCACCTCGTCGTTTGAACATATCGATCCCGAGCTTGTGGGAAACAAACGCAGGTTCCTCATGTCAGAAGTCTCGGGCAGGAATACCATACTGGAGAAAATCCGGGAAATCAATCCCTCCATCGGCAAGGATTCAGAGGAAACGCACGCGATCATACAGAAGCTCAAGGAACTTGAACACCAGGGCTATCAGTTTGAAGGGGCCGAAAGCTCCTTTGAACTCATCATCAGGAAGGAGCTTGGAAAGTATAAGCCATTCTTTGAACTTGAAAAATTCAAGCTCATGACAGAGAAACCCGACAGGGGGACCAACTCGGCATCCGCCCTTATTAAGGTCAAAGTGGACGGGGTATCCGAGATAACGGCCGCTGAAGGCAACGGTCCGGTCAATGCCCTCGACCGGGCGCTGAGAAAGGCACTGGAGGTTTTCTACCCCGAACTGTCAAATGTCCACCTGACCGACTTCAAGGTGCGCGTGATAGATTCAAAATCTGCAACTGCCGCCAAGGTCCGCGTCCTGATAGAGTCGACGGACGGCGAAACATCCTGGTCCACGGTAGGTGTTTCCACCGACATCATCGAAGCCAGCTGGATAGCGCTGGTGGATTCGATCGAGTTCAAACTGCTTAAAGATCTTGAGAAGAAGATAAAAGCATATTTATGACGGGAGGATAGTGAAATGGGAATGACGATGACACAGAAGATCCTGGCGGCACATGCCGGCCTTGATAAGGTTGTTCCGGGCCAGCTTATTGAAGCGGATCTTGACCTGGTGCTGGGAAATGACATAACCACTCCTGTCGCCATAAACGAATTCAATAAAACAGGACTGGACAGAGTTTTCGATAAAAGCAAGGTCGCCATTGTACCGGATCATTTTACGCCCAACAAGGATATAAAAGCGGCCGAGCAATGCAAAAAAGTCCGCGAGTTTGCCTGCCGAATGGAAATAGAGAATTATTTCGAGGTCGGAGAAATGGGCATCGAGCACTGCCTGATCCCGGAAAAAGGCCTGGCAGTTCCCGGAGACCTCATCATCGGGGCTGATTCCCATACCTGTACTTACGGAGCCCTCGGCGCTTTCGCAACAGGAGTAGGCAGCACCGATATGGCAGCGGGCATGGCTACTGGGAAATGCTGGTTCAAGGTCCCTTCTGCCATCAAGTTCGTCCTGAAGGGAAAACCCCAGGGCTGGGTATCGGGCAAGGACATAATCCTTCACATAATCGGCATGATTGGCGTAGACGGAGCCCTTTACAAATCCATGGAGTTCATGGGCGACGGGCTTAAAAACCTTACCATGGACGACAGGTTCACCATGGCCAACATGGCTATCGAAGCGGGAGCCAAGAACGGCATTTTCATGGTGGACGAACGCACCATCGAATATGTAAAAGAGCATTCGACCAGGCCCTACAAGGTTTATGAACCTGATGAAGACGCGGTGTATGACCAGGTTTATGAGATAGATATAAGCAAAATCAGGCCTACCGTGGCATTTCCGCATCTTCCCGACAATACCCGCACCATCGACGAGGTAGGAGATATACCGATCGACCAGGTGGTCATTGGTTCATGCACCAACGGGCGCATAGAGGACCTGAGGGTAGCCGCGAAGATCCTCAGGGGAAGGAAAGTGAAAAAGGGAGTTCGCGTGCTGGTCTTCCCCGGCACCCAGGAGATCTATCTCCAGGCCCTGAGAGAAGGGCTTGTGGAAGATATCGTCAGGGCAGGAGCGGTATTCTCTACTCCGACATGCGGACCGTGCCTCGGAGGGCACATGGGTATCCTTGCAAAAGGCGAGAGGGCTGTTTCCACTACCAACAGGAACTTTGTTGGACGGATGGGGCATACCGAATCGGAAGTCTACCTTGCCAGCCCCGCTGTAGCGGCAGCCTCGGCCATAACGGGCAGGATCACCGACCCGGATAAACTTTAAACCAAGGAGGCTGTTATGAAAGCAAGAGGCAGAGTCTTCAAATATCAGGACAACGTTGACACCGACGTAATAATCCCGGCCCGCTACCTTAACACGAGCGACCCCGGCGAGCTGGCAAAACACTGCATGGAGGATATAGACAAGGACTTTGTAAAGAACGTCAGACCCGGGGATTTAATCGTGGCCGGAAAGAATTTCGGCTGCGGATCATCGAGGGAGCATGCTCCCCTTGCCATCAAGGCATCCGGCGTTTCCTGCGTCATAGCTTCGACGTTCGCCCGGATTTTTTTCAGGAACTCTATTAATATCGGCCTGCCTATTATCGAATGTGACGAAGCGGTAAAAGGGATTGAAGCGGGAGACGAGGTGGAGGTTGATTTTGACGCGGGCATAATAAAAAACATCACAAAAGGTACGACTTTCAGCACCCAGCCGTTCCCCGTATTCATGCAGAGGATAATCAGGGCTGAAGGGCTGATCAATTATATTAAGGGTTAAACAGCAAGAGGTAAAGCAAAGTTGCTAACATGCTGTTCAGATCTTCTTGCTGTCCTCGGCTGTAGCCGCTTTTAACCCTATTTTGGATTAAAAGCATGAGCAATTGCACAGCCTGCCAAGTTTCACTGTGCATGTGTCGAATGAAAGGAGGAGCCAATGAATTTCAGACTGGCTGTGATCCCGGGAGACGGGATAGGACCGGAGATCGTCGATCAGGCTATTAAGGTGCTTGACAGGATCGGTCGGAAATACGGTCATAGTTTTGAATACAGGAAACTGCTTGCCGGCGGCTGCGCCTATGACGCTACGGGAGAACCTCTTCCGAAGGAAACGGTCGAAGCCTGCAGGCAAAGCGACGCGGTCATTCTTGGGGCCGTGGGCGGATACAAATGGGATAACCTTCCCGGGCATCTCAGGCCGGAGGCAGCCCTGCTTGGTCTCAGGAGCCAACTGGGACTGTTTGCTAACCTGAGACCTGCGGTTATTTACGATGAACTGAAGGAAGCTTGCCCCCTGAAACCCGGGGTCATCGGCGACAGTGTGGATATCATGGTAGTCCGTGAGCTTACGGGAGGCATCTATTTCGGTGACAGGGGCCGCCGTGAGGGAAGCCTGGGGCAGGAAGCCTACGATACGGAAAACTACAGTGTTTTTGAGGTAGAAAGGATAGCAAGGACGGCTTTTGAAATAGCGAGAAAGCGCAGGCGCAAGGTAACAAGCGTAGACAAGGCCAATGTACTGGAAAGCTCAAGGCTATGGCGTGAAGTAGTGACAAGGGTTTCAAAGGATTATCCCGATGTAGCCCTGGACCATATGTATGTTGATAACGCCGCAATGCAGCTTATAAGGAAGCCCGGGCAGTTTGACGTCATCGTCACCACCAACATGTTTGGCGACATACTGTCCGACGAGGCGAGCATGATTACCGGTTCGATAGGAATGCTTCCTTCAGCCAGCCTTGGCGAAAAGAGCTTTGGCCTGTACGAACCCATCCATGGTTCCGCTCCCGACATAGCCGGACAGGATAAGGCCAATCCCATTGCGACCATCCTGTCAGTGGCCATGATGCTTAAATATACTTTCAGTCTTGACGCCGAAGCGAGGGATATCGAGGATGCAGTAGCCAGGGTGCTCAAAGAGGGATTCAGAACCCAGGACATAATGAGCGAAGGCAAAACCCTGGCAGGGACCGGTCTCATGGGCGATCTTATAGCAGAGAGAATCCTTGAAATTGGGAAGGTGAAATAATGCGCAGTGATGCGGTAAAAACTGGAATAGAGAGGGCGCCGCACAGATCCCTGTTTAAAGCGTTGGGACTGACGGACGAAGAATTGAAATGTCCCCTGATCGGGGTTGTAAGCGCAAAGAGCGAAATAGTACCAGGACATATGCATCTCGACAGGATCGCCGAAGCGGTCAAGGCGGGGATCCGTATGGCCGGGGGAACACCGTTCGAATTTCCTGCCATTGGAATATGCGACGGCATCTCCATGGGACATATCGGCATGCACTATTCGCTGCCTTCAAGGGAACTGATAGCCGACAGCATTGAGTCCATGGCGCTGGCCCACGGGTTTGACGGCCTTGTCCTTATACCGAACTGCGATAAAATAGTGCCCGGCATGCTTATGGCAGCCGCCAGACTGAATATCCCGACCATAGTTATAAGCGGCGGTCCGATGATGGCCGGAAGAACGAAGAAAAAGGGTATAAGTCTTACCGATATGTTCGAGGCAGTAGGGGCAGTCAAGGCAGGAAAGCTGGGAGAAAAAGATTTATGCGATCTGGAAAACAGCTCTTGTCCAAGCTGCGGATCATGCTCGGGCATGTTCACGGCCAACAGCATGAACTGCCTTACCGAGGCTCTCGGGATAGCTCTTCCCGGAAACGGAACCATACCGGCTGTTTACTCGGAAAGGCTTCGACTTGCAAAACTGACAGGCATGAAGATCATCGAGCTTGTTGAAAAGAACGTGAAGCCCAGGGACATCATAACGCCGGGATCATTAAAGAATGCCCTTACAGTCGATATGGCCCTGGGATGCAGCACCAACAGCATTCTTCACCTGCCCGCAATAGCCTATGAAGCCGGTATTTCTTTCGACCTTGACATGGCCAACGAAATAAGCGAAAGAACTCCAAACCTTTGCAGGCTTGCTCCTGCCGGAGGTCATTTCGTTGAAGACCTCCATGCTGCCGGCGGTGTTTACGCCGTGATGAAGGAACTTTCCAGGGCCGGGCTGCTTGATGAAAGATGCCTTACCGTTACAGGGAAGACATTGGGAGGAAATCTCATTAATGCTGCCAATACAGACCCGGATGTCATAAGACCCATAGATAATCCTTATTCCAAGACCGGCGGCATTGCCGTCCTCAGAGGCAATCTCGCTCCCGGCGGCGGCGTTGTGAAAAGGAGCGCCGTTGCTGAAGAGATGCTGGTACATGAAGGCCCCGCCAGGGTCTTTGATTCGGAAAACGATGCCATAAAAGCGATATTGGCCGGGTGCATCAACAAGGGCGAGGTGGTCGTCATACGGTACGAGGGACCCAAGGGCGGTCCCGGGATGCGTGAAATGCTAATGCCTACTTCTGCGCTGGCAGGAATGGGCCTTGATGCCGATGTAGCCCTCATCACCGACGGACGTTTCAGCGGGGCTACAAGGGGCGCGTGCATAGGGCACGTATCGCCTGAAGCAGCGGAAGGAGGAACAATAGCCCTGGTGCAGGACGGCGACATAATAGCCATTGACATGATCAACGGCACTCTTACGCTGAAAGTTCCTGACAGCGAACTTGAAAACAGGAGGAAAAACTGGGTATGCCCGCCGCCCAAGATCTCGACGGGGTACCTTGCCAGATACGTTAAGTTCGTGACATCGGCCAGCGAAGGTGCTGTGCTTAAGGTCAGATGACATCACCCGCATATTTTTGCAGCTATAGCCTGCTGCAGATTAAACTAAAACATTTATATAACATAGGAGGAATACGATTTGAAGTTGACAGGTGCTGAAATTCTTGTGGAGTGCCTGCTGGAACAGGGAGTGGATACCATTTTTGGTTTTCCGGGCGGCGCTGTATTGAACATCTATGATGCCCTGTATAAATACAAGGATAAGATACGACATGTTCTGACCTCCCATGAACAGGGGGCGGCCCATGCGGCCGACGGCTATGCAAGAGCCTCGGGCAAGGTAGGGGTATGCATGGCCACATCAGGACCCGGGGCAACAAACCTTGTGACGGGCATTGCGACGGCATATATGGATTCCATACCCATGGTAGCCATAACCGGCAATGTGCCTTTGAACCTCCTTGGGAAGGACAGCTTCCAGGAGGTAGATATAACGGGCATAACCATGCCTGTCACAAAGCATAATTTCATCGTCAAACGCGTGGAAGACCTGGCCGGTATAGTCAGAAGAGCCTTTAAAATAGCGAGGGAAGGCAGGCCGGGACCGGTCCTTATAGATATCCCCAAGGATATAACCGCTCAAAAGACCGAGTATACAAGGCAGCAGCCCGAAACTATTGAAAGGATGACCGAGTATATAAGCGGCTCGGCGGTGGAAGAAACCCTGGAGCTTCTCAACAACAGCGAAAAGCCCATGATTTATGCCGGAGGAGGAGTAACGGCGTCCGATGCGGCCGGGGAGCTTCTTGAATTTGCAGAGAAGCTGCAGGCTCCCGTGACCCTGAGCCTGATGGGGATGGGCGCGTTTCCGGCCACCCATGACCTGTATACCGGAATGGTCGGAATGCATGGCACCAAGACTTCTAACATGGCTGTCACCGAGTGCGACCTTCTCATAGCTGTCGGCGCCCGTTTCAGCGATCGAGTCGTGAGCAGGCTGGACAGATTCGCGCCGAAGGCGAAAATCGTGCACATAGATGTTGACGCAGCTGAAGTTAATAAGAATGTCAGGTCTGCCTGCCATATAATCGGAGATGTAAAGGAAGTATTGAAGCGTATCAACGCCGGTATAACGCCGAAGGACAGGACTTCGTGGCTGGATTTCATCAGGGACCTGAAAGCAAGGTATCCGGTGAAGAACGGCAGCGATGACCTGACTCCCCAGTATATTCTCGATAAGATATACGAAATAACCGAAGGAGACGCCATCATATGCACCGAGGTGGGACAGCATCAGATCTGGACCGCCCAGTTTTACAAGTTTACAAAGCCCCGTACCCTCATTACGTCGGGCGGCCTGGGAACCATGGGCTTCGGACTTGGCGCGTCGATCGGCGCCCAGCTTGCCCGTCCCGACAAGAGGGTTTTCAATATTGCCGGGGACGGCAGCTTCAGGATGAACCTGATTGAACTGGCGACAGCAGTTGAATACAACCTTCCGGTTATCGTGGTCATAATGAACAATCATGCCCTCGGGATGGTGCGCCAGTGGCAGAGCATGTTCTATGACAGCCGCTACTCCCAGACCACGCTGGACAGGGCTACCGACTTTGTGAAGCTGGCGGAGGCATTTGGCGCTTGCGGGTTTAACCTGACCAGGAAGGAAGACACGGAAAGCGTAATACGAGAAGCCTTAAGCCTTAATAAAACCGTAGTTATAAACTGTGAAATAAACAGGGACCTCAAGGTATGGCCCATGGTGCCTCCGGGAGCGCCCCTTGAAGAAGTCCTGACAGGCGATTAAAATGAAGCAGGGGGACGGTTCCTCTGCTTCATTTTTACATTTATATGCTGATTTGGCAGTCCTAAGTAGCCTGCCCTTTGTGCCGCATTTTGCGGTACTCAGGGCAGGCTTGCTCCAGAGAAATTCTCCAAAGCACCCACATTTACATGATCAATATCCTCGTTATGCGGCATTCCTCCGCTGTCGCTCCGTCATGCCATTACGTGCGGTCTTTTTATCATGGGCTGCTCCCTGATTCCCAAATACTCACCGTTCGGTGGTCATTTCCTGCGAAGCGTTCCGAATTTTCTTCTGAGAGAAAACCTGTATCCGTCCAGCAAAGCCCAAACATAGACCTCCGTTCCCCTTATTCACTCACATGACCAATATCCTAGTTGTTATGCCCATGTTTCTCATTATAAAATGTGCTAAAATGACGATAAATATATAAAGAATAATCAGTACGGCAGTACTGTGACAAACCAAGGAGAAGAGTTATGAAATGTCCTTATTGTTCTTATGACGAAGACAAGGTCATTGACTCGAGACCCACCGATGAAGGCGCAACCATCCGCAGAAGAAGAGAGTGCCTGAACTGCCATAAACGCTATACAACTTATGAAAAAGTTGAATACCTGCCTATCATGGTCATCAAGAAAGACGGGTCCCGCCAGCCCTATGACAGGGAAAAAGTAAGGAAAGGGATCCTTCGCGCATGCGAAAAAAGGTCCATATCAATGGACCAGATCGAAAGCATCCTGGACTATATCGAAAGCCAGATCAGCAATTCCCTTGAAAGGGAAGTCACCAGCGAATTTATCGGCGAGCTTGTCATGGAAAAACTGAAAGAGCTTGATGAAGTGGCTTATGTAAGATTTGCTTCAGTCTACAGGCAGTTTAAGGACATCAACACCTTTATGAACGAATTGAACAAGCTTCTGCTCGACAAGTAATATCGGAGGGTTTATTTCTTGGTTAATATTGGTATAAAAAAGATTAATGAAATAATAAAAAAGACTCTCAATGTCATTGAAAACAGCAAAAGCGCGATCTTCGACATTTCCGAAAGCGCGAGGAGAGAAGTGAACGAACTGAAGGATGAACTTCAGCAGTTGAAGACTGCCGCAGCAAGCATCATGGAAGAGAGCAGGGAACTGGAGCAAAAGGTGGCCAAAAGCCGGCAGAAGCTTGCGCATATAAACCGTAACTTCGACCAGTACACCGAAGAGGACATGAAAAACGCCTACCAGGAAACCAATGACCTGATGGTTCAGCTGGCAGTGATCAGGGAGCGCGAGAAGCAGACCATACTGCGTCGGAACGAAGTGGAGAGACGGCTGAAAAATGCGCTTGAAACGGTAAAAAAAGCGGAGCAGCTGGTTGCCCAGGTAAGCACGGTGTTCAATTATCTCTCAGGAGACCTGCAGCGTCTTGATGAGCACTTTGAAAACACTGAAACCAAAAGGCTGATAGCTATCCGGATAATTAAAGCCCAGGAAAACGAGCGGAGAAGAATAGCGAGAGAAATACACGACGGACCTGCGCAGGCGATGAGCAATGTGGTCCTGAAGGCAGAGATATGCGAAAAAATGGCCGAGGTTGATATAATGAAGGCCATTGTAGAACTCAGGAGCCTGAAGGAGATAGTAAGAAACTGCCTGAAGGACGTAAGAAGAGTCATCTATGACTTAAGACCCATGTCCATTGATGACCTTGGATTGAGGCCGACCTTGCAGAAATACATAGAGAATTTCAGCGCCGAACACTCATTGAGGATAGATTTCAGGGTAAAAGGCAATGACAACCGCATCAAGGACAGCAATATTGCGCTGGCAATCTTCAGGGTGGTACAGGAAAGTCTCAGCAACATCCAGAAGCACGCAAACGCCACTTATGTCAGTGTCCAGCTTGAATGCACCGAAAAATCGATACTGCTTAGGATAAAAGACGACGGCAAGGGATTTGACGTAAGCACACTGCATGATTTCAACAGGAAAGCCGACAGCGGGTTCGGGATCCTTGGCATGAAAGAACGGATAGAACTGCTTGAAGGGGACTTTGTAATAGATTCAGTGTTTAATTCCGGCACAACTATAAGAGTAAGATTACCTTACGAGATACAGGGAGGTAACTGATGGCTGAGCAAATAAAGGTTATGATAGCTGAAGACCATTCCATGATAAGGGCAGGGCTGAAACAGCTTCTTGAACTGGAGCCCGATATCCGGGTAATAGCAGAATGCTCCGACGGAAAGATGACGGTGGAAAAGTACCAGGAAGTCAGGCCCGATGTGATCCTTATAGACATCAACATGCCTGTTATGAACGGTCTTGAAGCGCTTGAGAAAATCAGGACCTTTGATTCGGAAGCAAAAGCGGTGATGCTCACGATCCACCAGGACAGGGACTATCTGCTCAGGGCGCTTGAGATAGGCGCGCTCGGCTACATACTTAAAGATGCTGACGCAAGTGCGCTTATAGAGTCAGTAAGGAGCGTTTATGAAGGGCAGACGTATATCCAGCCCGTAATGGCAAGAGAACTGGTCAATGAATACAAAAGGATCAGGAGCGGCGCAGACGATCCGAGAAACCAGCTTACAGACAGGGAAAAAGAGGTGCTGAAACTTCTTACTAAAGGCATGCTGAACAAGGAAATCGCCAATGCGCTTACAATCAGTGAAAAGACTGTCAAGAACCATATATCGAGCATTTTCCGCAAGCTCAATGTCCAGGACCGAACCCAGGCTGCAGTATATGCCATAAAGAACAGGTTAGTCGATTAGTGCCTGAGTCCTATATGACCCGTACGTTAGCCCTTGTGGGGCTGATACACAGGACCTTCGGAGAACCCATACGTAAGACCTTGTATAAATGCGAATAATGGCTGATACCATTTATTGGTTTCCCCCTGTATAATGAAACCGTAACAAGGCTTTCCGGCAAGGAAAGCAATAAAATCAAACAGGGGGTTTAATTATGTTTATTTTATCCGAGATTTTTAAACTAATGAAGAATAGAAAAGGTCAGGGCATGGTAGAATACGGGCTTATCATCGGCCTGGTCGCCCTGGTTGTGATCGGAGCCCTGGTGTTGCTGGGGAACAACCTTACCGATATTTTCGGGAATATCGCAGGAAGACTTGGCAGCGCTCCTGTCGGAGAGTAATCATTTTCTGATCCATTAGTCAAGCAGAAGGCTTTGCCCCTGTTGCTCAGCAGGGGCATATTTTTTAAAGCCGGGAGGTATAACCGATGAGACGTCAGAAAGCTCTACCAAAAGGCCAGTCGCTTGTTGAGGCCGCGATCGTTATTCCTGTCATTTTGCTTCTTGTTTTTGGCATCATCGATTTCGGTCTTCTTTTCAACAATTACATACTTATAACCAATGCCTCGAGGGAAGGAGCAAGACTGGCAGCGCTGGGCAGTACTGACGCGGAGGTTGTCGCGGCTGTCCGAGATATGACAGCCACGCTTGATTCATCAGGATTATCTGTTACTGTAACACCTCATTACAGCCTGAGGGTACGCGGTTCACAGGTCAGGGTTATTGTAACATACAACGCCAGGCTGGTAACACCGATTATCAACAGGTTTTTTGCCGGCGGAAAAGCGAAACTGCAGGCGGAATCGACCATGCGCGTGGAATAAACGGTGGCAGGGTCTGAATGCGTGCGGGCACGCCGCCTGGAACCATCGGCAAGGAGGGTCATATGGATAAAAAGATAAATAAAAAAGCGCTTATAGTGTCAATGATCTTTGCCCTCATTTCCTGCGGGCTTGTTTACATATATATAAAGTCACTGAATAAACCGGAAGAAGTAAAAGAAGTTCCGAAAGCAAAACTCCTGGTCGCGGCCAGGGATATCCACGCGGGAGAACAAATCCAGGCAGGCGATATAAAAACCATCGAGATACCGCAGGATGCCATGCCTGAAGGAGTTCTCAACGACAGGGAGAGCATCGAGTCTCATTATGCCATCGAAAAAATAATAACCGGAGAGCCCTTCCGTGGAGAACGACTGACTGAATGGGACAATCTTGCCCTGTCATTCAGTATTCCCAAAGGAAAACGCGCCCTTTCGGTCTACATTGACGAGAATGCGGTTTTTTCCAACCAACTCAGGGTAGGAGACAAAATTGATATCATCGGGCATTACATAATAGAAACGGAAGACAGATCCATAGAATTTACAAGGATAATCGTCCAGGACATCAGCATACTTGCTATCGGTTCCAACCGTTTGCGAAACAATACAGCTTCCGGCAGTGAATCTGCCGGATCCGGGTCCTCCGGGAACACCGGGGATTCCGGGCTGCCCGCCACTGTGACATTGCTCGTTACTCCCGAAGAAGCAGAGACGATAGCCTTTACCGCGCAATTCGCCGACTTCTCCTTTATTCTCAGGGGTGATAAGGATGAAAGTATAGTTGACACTCCCGGCATCGGTATTGATGATATTCTGAAGGGCAGCAGGCTGGAATACCTGACAGCGCAGCCGGAGGAGGAGGGGGAGCAATGACCGAAAACGGAAAAATTAAAGTAGTTATCATAGATGATTGCATTGATACAATCAGGCATATAAAAGCACTCCTGGAGTTCAGCGAAAAGACGATCCAGGTCGTGGGAGCCGCCTATGGCGGGAAAGAAGGCGTTAAGCTTTGCCAGAAACTGAAACCCGATATAGTTCTGATGGATGTCAATATGCCGGACATGGACGGGCTGACGGCAACGAACCTCATAACTTCCAGCCTGCCCGATGTCGGGGTCATAATCATGTCGGTACAGTCCGAAAAAGAGTACCTGAAAAAGGCTATGCTGGCCGGGGCGAGGGAATACCTGATAAAGCCTTTTTCGTCCGACGAACTGGTGTCTTCCATCACCAACGCTTTTGAAGTGCAGAACAGGAGAAAGCACAGCCTGAAGAGCGCGGACCAGGTCATCCAGACGAAAGTGATCACTGTATTCAGCACCAAGGGCGGAGTTGGCAAGACTACCATAGCCACCAACCTGGCCGTGGCCCTTGCAAGGAATACCAGGAAAAAGGTCTGCCTTCTCGACCTGGACCTGCAGTTCGGCGACGTGGCCGTTATGATGAACCTGATAGTCAAAAACACCATTTATGACCTGGTAAGGGATATAAACAATATCGACTCGGATCTTGCCAATGATTACCTTACCATGCATTTCAGCGGTGTCAGCGTACTGCCGGCCCCGCTTAAGCCCGAGTACGCCGAGTATATCGACAACAGGCATGTGGAGCGTATATTGGCCCTTCTGAACGGAAACTTCCATTACGTGATTGTCGATGTGCCTGCGGCATTCCAGGATATCGTTCTTACAGCGCTTGACAGTTCAGAGAAGATACTGGTCGTCTCGACACTGGATCTGCCTGCCATCAAAAACATAAAGGTAGGGCTGAATATAATGGAAAACCTCCGGTACAAGGACAAGATAAGCTTGATTCTGAATAAGGCCAACGAACAGTACGGAGTGAATTATTCCGAGTTCGAGGAGACTGTCGGGTATCCCATATGGGAGAGCATCCCAGAGGACAGCAGCACCGTTATAACAAGCGCCAACAAGGGCATCCCCTTTGTTATGTCGAGGGTCGATACCAGGGTTGCCAGGGCTGTCATGCGCATGGCTGACAGACTGCACAGCGGCAGTGAATCTCCTGCCGTGGAGAAAAAGGCTGCTGTTTGGAAAGTGTTCCATTTTTAAGGATCGTATTGTGTCATTCTGAGGTAGCATAGCGACCGAAGAATTTCAGGATTGATTGCAGAATGATTTGATTGGACTCAGGGAGGGTAAAAAATGGGTCTTCTTGAAAGACTGTCAATGGACAGGGAAGAAGAACACAAGAAAGGTCTCGCGGTCATATCTGCAGGCCAGAAAGATGATCATAAAACCGATCCGTATAAAGAACTGAAGGCAAGGATATTCGACAGGGTAGTGGAAGAAGTGAAAATCTCCAATGACGATAACGGCGACATGACCGCCGTTGAGGAGGAGATCCGCGGCATTGTAAACAGCGTGATAGAAAGCGAAGCCCCGTATCTGACAAGAAACGAAAGGAACGCCATTTCAAGGGACATTATAAACGAGACTATCGGGTACGGTCCCATCACTCCCCTTCTTAACGATCCCCAGGTAAATGAAGTTATGGTCAATTCTCCTTCCCAGGTATATGTCGAGCGCGGCGGAAAGCTTGAGCTCAGCGGAGTGACCTTCAGGGACAATGCCCATATCATGCACATAATCGAAAGGATCGTCGCTCCCCTTGGAAGGCGTATCGACGAAAGTTCCCCCATGGTGGACGCGAGGCTTCCCAACGGATCCCGTGTCAATATAATCATCCCTCCCCTTGCCCTGAACGGGCCTACCATAACCATAAGAAAGTTCTCGGACAAACCCTTTACCGTCAATGACCTGATAAGGTTCGGGACCATGACACCCGAAGTGGCCCAGTTCCTGAGGGCATGCGTCGAAGCCCGCCTCAACATCGTGGTATCGGGCGGCACAGGAAGCGGCAAGACCACCACCCTTAACGTGATATCTTCGTTTATCCCTCCGGACGAGCGGATTATAACAATAGAGGATGCAGCGGAACTCCAGCTTCACCAGGAGCATGTTGTGAGACTGGAGACCCGCCCGCCCAATATAGAGGGCAAAGGGACCGTGACCATAAGGGATCTTGTAAGGAACTCGCTTCGAATGAGACCTGACAGGATAGTCGTAGGCGAGGTCAGGTCGGGGGAAGCCCTTGATATGCTCCAGGCAATGAATACCGGACATGATGGTTCCCTGACTACAGGCCATGCCAATTCCCCGCGTGACATGCTGTCACGCCTTGAGACCATGGTCCTGATGGCAGGGATGGATCTGCCCGTAAAAGCGATACGCGAACAGATTGCTTCCGCCATCGATCTTATTGTCCAACAGTCGCGCATGAAAGACGGAAGCAGGAAGATAACCCATATAACCGAGGTAGCCGGTATGGAAGGCGATGTCATAACGCTACAGGACATTTTTGTCTACCGCGAGGAAGGACCTGACAGCGCGGGCCGAAGGACAGGGAAGCTGGTGCCTACGGGACTGATCCCTTCTTTCATGGACAAGCTTTCGAAGACCAGCGTCGCTGTTTCGCCCGAACTGTTTTCAACAGGTTTTTAGCGGCATGCAGGCTCTCGTTTAAAGCAAAATTCAACTGCTCCTACGGAGGCAATTCAGATCTGAACAGCATGCCCGTAGAGGAAACGGTCCCCAAAATACAGGCTAAATTTTTTTCACACAGTCCCTGAGAGGAGGATTTTAATGAAATTGCCGATATTGCCCGTATTGATCGTTCTTGGCATATCCCTGTGGGTACTTCTTTACCAGGTTTTCTGCCTGTTCAGGAAGGAAAAGTATACCAGCCGAATAAAGCTTTATACAGGACAGCTTGAAACCGCAGGCAGGGATGAAAAGCAAAAAAGGCATGAGAATTACCGGCAGGGACTGGGCATGCTGGCAAGGAGCATCGAAAAGGCAGGAATTCTTGCCGGGTACAAGGCCAATATCAGGAAAAAGCTGGTCAGGGCAAATATACTGATGAAACCTGAAGAGTTTATTTCAATAAGCCTGATAGTCCTGTGCGCCTTTGCATTCCTCGGTATCCTCCTGTCGGGAAATATCCTGATCATTGCCATAATGGCCGTTATAGGATGGTTCGCTCCGCTTTTCATACTGAACAGGAAAATCACAAAACGGATGAAAATCCTGAATAACCAGCTCGGAGATACCATCGCGATACTGTCGAACGCCCTTAAGGCCGGCCACAGCTTTTTCCAGGCGGTCGACTCCGTATGCCGCGAACTGAAAGGTCCGATGGCAGATGAATTTTCAAAGCTGCAGAAAGAAATAAGCCTTGGAGTCAATACCGAAACTGCCCTTGAAAACATGGTTAACCGGGTTGGCAGCGATGACCTGGAACTCATGGTAACGGCAGTCCTGATCCAGCGGCAGATTGGCGGAAACCTGGCCGAGATCCTGGATAACATATCCGAAACGATCCGCCTGAGGATAAGGGCAAAAGGGGAGATCAGGACCATGACAGCCCAGGGACGCATGTCCGGCTGGATCATTACACTGCTTCCGCTTTTTCTCGCATTGGCTGTCAGTATCATAAACCCGGACCAGATGCGAGTCCTGGTGACCCATCCCATAGGAATCATAATGATAGTTTTGGCCCTGGTTATGGAATTCATGGGAATATACATGGTCCGGAAGATCATCAACATAGAGGTTTAGGGGTGGTATGATGGAAGCGGCATTGCTGACGCTCATGTTTATATCGTTTTTATGCCTGTCCTATAACCTGCTTACCGTGAAAGATCGCAGGAAGAGCAGTATCTCTGTGCGCCTCGAATATATCAAAAACCAGGACGGACATAACGAACCCGCCGACGAGCTAAGCTTGTCCTTCAAAGAACGCGTGATAAAACCTATGCTTGATAATATCGGCAAGGCCATGATGAAGCTTGCGCCCCGTGAAATGATATCCGGCCTGGAGGAGAAAATCACAATGGCCGGCAGGCCGAACAACTGGAGCGTCAGGAACTGGCTTGGTTTCCAGGCTTACCTTGTTTTTGGGCTTCCGGCACTGATCCTTGTATTGTTCCTCCAGTTCAGGATTGACCTTAAAAACCTGGCCCTGTTTCTTCCGGCATCAGTCCTGATAGGCCTGCTGTTTCCCAACATGGTTCTCAACAGCAGGATACGCAAACGCCAGGCTGAAGTGTCAAAAACCCTTCCCGATATCATGGATCTGCTGACCGTGAGTGTCGAGGCCGGCCTGACATTCGATTCCGCCCTTGCCAAAGTGGTTGAAAAAGCTCCCGGTGGCACTTTGGCCAGTGAGTTTGAGACAGCGCTCCAGGAAATAAAAGTGGGAAAATCAAAAAAGGAAGCGCTTTACCAGATGGCCGACAGGATAGGGGTACAGGATTTCAGAAGCTTTGTGGGAGCCGTGATACAGGCTGACCAGCTTGGCGTAAGCCTCGGAAATGTGCTCAGAATACAGTCTGAGCAGATAAGGCAGAACAGAAAACAGCGAATATCGGAAAAGGCTATGAAAGCCCCTGTAAAGATGCTGATCCCCATGGTGGTGTTTATTTTTCCTTCGATTTTTATTGTGCTGCTGGGACCTGTGGTTATCAACCTTATAGAAATGTTCTCAAAATAAATCTCTCAGGTTGTTTTTAAACGACGGGATATGCTAAAATAATACTAAATAACAGAATCATTTACATTGAGAAGTCGATTTTAAAGTACAAAAGTTAAAACCGGGGGATTAAGGATGGACTTTACTGGGGCAAGGAAGGCCATATCGGCCGTCAGGGGCAGATATTCTCACATATTCCTGGCTTTTGCGATCAGCATTGTAGTTCTGGTATCCGTGATCTTATTGAATGATTTCCTTCCCTTGTCGGATAAAATTACTATCTTCAGGATCTGTAACAGGACCCTTGAAATTTTACTGATCATCGTATCGTTTTCTATTTTCCTTATATCGTACTTTTCATATTCACAGAATAAAAACAATCATGTTCTCATTGCGGGGTTCACTTTTCTCACCGGATGCATCTTCTACTGGAGTATTATCATAAACCTGTCAGCCGGTTTTATCACATCCGAGAGCCATGACAGCCCGGTGGTATCTTTCCTGGTCTGGATCATCATAAGCCTTGTCAACGGGATAAGTTTCAGCATATTGCTTACAGTAAAACCCAATAACGAGAAAACGATAAAAAGGGGATATCTCTTCCTTGGTGTAGCCGCAATTGTCATTCTATGCTGTTTGCTGCTCCAAATGCCGTTCATCAGGCCTGAACAGCTTATGGACGACAACGGGCTCACAAACACAAGCGCCATCCTGACAGCAGTTGCTTCGTTGCTCTATGCTTACTCTTTTATTCGTTCGCTCAGGAAGTACGGCGAAAACAGGGATGTAGTTTATAAAGCGCTGACGATAGCGTTCATGCTGATGTTTTTCAGCGAGGTATCCCTGTTTTTTATGATGCGGACGAACGATCTCAACACTGTCCTGAGCCAGCTGTTCCTTGCGGTTGCCTATACCCTGGTATTTTATGCCTTGTATGTACATGGGATTCAGCGCCCGTACATTTTACTGAAAAAGGCCAAAGAGGACCTCGATATGTACCTGACCGAGCTTGACAGGCTGGTGGACCTGAGGACCAACGAACTAAGAAACATCAATGAGAAACTGATGGCCGACCAGGAGATAGCGAGAGGGATGCAATTGTCCATGCTTCCTTCGGAAATGCCGGGCAATGAATTCGTAAAGTTCTCATCGGGATATATTCCTGCGGAGAACCTGAGCGGGGATTTTTACAACGTATTCATCATAGATGATTACAATTATGGCATATGCATCGGAGACGTATCGGGTCATGGCGTTTCGGCTGCCATGCTTTCGATTTTTACTTTCCAGAAGATGCAGTCTCTCATGGAAGAAACCGGGAAAGAAGGCATGACCATACCTTCCATGGTGCTCAAGCATATTTATGAGTCGTTCAACGCTGCGAATTTCAACGATGATATGTATATTGTGATGCTCTATGGAGTTTACAATACGCAGTCTGGGATTTTTTCCTATGCTTCGGGAGGTTTGAACACTACACCCCTGAGAATACGCCCGGACGGTTCAATCCAGGAGCTCGACAATGACGGTTTTGCCATATGCAAGTTAGGCAGCCTGCTTAAGCCCAAGTTCGTCAATCACCAGGTACTTCTGTTCCCCGGCGATAAACTGGTACTTTATACTGACGGCCTGATCGACGCATGCAATTCGGTGGGAGAGAAGTACTCTGTTTCCCGTCTTAAAAAGGTGATCCAAAAATACAATAAATGGGGAGCCGAACAGATCACCGAGGCCCTGACTTATGACATCAAAAAGTTTACCGGGGAAAAGCCTGCCGATGACGTGACTTTCCTTGTGCTCGATGTGCTTCCCCCGTTCTGAAACTATACGAATATGCTTTCAATCCTGTTATTCTGTTCAGCTTATGCAAATAATAATATCTTAGACTTGTCAGCCAAATTATGTTAAACTATTTTATAGGAATAATTTGACTTTACGGAGGTATACCATGGGTATCAGGGACTCGAAAGCCAAGCCCGGACTATGGCTTTCCACTTTTATATCTCTTGCCGGTCTGCTGTTGATAGTATTGGTAGCATATATAATTGAAAAAGCAATAAATCTTGATTTCAACAAGGACCTGTTAAAAGTCATATCTCTGGTAATCGCGGTCATTCCGCCGATCCTCTGGCTTACTATATTCTACAGGCAGGACAGGATGAACCCGGAACCCAAGGGCCTGGTGTTTAAAACGCTTATTTTAGGCGCCCTGGTGCAGAAAGCGGTATATACTCCAGTAATATCCTGGATTATGCCGCATAGCAGCAGGGGCAGCACAGTGATCAGCGGCAAGCTGATAACGGCCATTGTCCTGACCGCGGTCATCCAGGAAGCGATCAAGCTGCTTTCTGTAAGGTACAGTGTATATTCCAGCAGGGAATTCGACGAAGCTGTCGACGGGATCATATACGGCTCTGCGCTGGGGCTCGGGTTCGCGGCAATGTCCAGTATAGACAGCATAATATCTGCCGGAGGAGCCATGCTCACTAACGCAACTTCCCTTGTGGTGGTTGAGAATTTTTCCCACGCCAGTATAACAGGTCTGAGCGGCTATATCCTCGGTATATCCAAGCATAAAAAATTCAATGCCCTGAGACTGCCCTTCGCGCTTATCCTCGCGTCAGTCCTGAACGCTGTGGTGCAGTTCCTGCTGAGTACGGTGGTAAGGCAGGGCTTCAGGGTGAACTATATAATCGGGCTCATCCCTGCCGCCCTTGTCGCGGTCATAGTGTTCGGCGTGCTTGTTATGATCTCTTCGCGCCAGGAGAAGGCAGGCCTGGATGAGACCCATGAACCTTCGGGGCGCGGTAAAGCCATCGCAGGAGACCTTCCGGTCTGGGCCCTGTTCATCGTCGCTGTGGCCATGGGCCTTATTATCAATAAAACATCAGTCAGGATACAGACACAAACAATAGATAATATAATAGAGATACAATATCCCTCAAGCTGGATTCAGTCCATGAATGAAAACGATGTGTTCAGGGCGGCGGATATGGCAAACAGCATGGGCAGGGAGTTTGTATGTGTCAAAAAACTGCCGCTGACCAGCCTCATGAACGTGGAAGTGAATTCTGAAGAAGAGAAGCTTCAGAATGCCGCAGCGGCCTGGACGATAAAATCGGGCATGAACTACAGGTTCTATCAGCCGGAGGATGGGTATTACACCGATACCAAAGGAAAAGAAGCATATGTCATAAACTATATTTATATTAAAAGCGGCCAGGCTTCATCCGGCGCAAATAAAACTGATATAGGTTACGGAAGGGACATACTGTGTATATACGGCAACGATCTGTATATCATTACTATTTCATCAGGTTATGAAAATTATGTTCTTAACGGAAATAAATTAGTTAATGTAAACTATTCCTTCAATGGAGACTGACGGCATTAGGATTTATTGGAATGGAGTGGTTTGAATGTTTGCTTCAAAACGAAAATATATATTCACAGCCGTCATAATCATGATGGTAATGATTCTTTCCTCATGTTCCCTTGAAAGAAGGGAGGACGACACGCCACCGACAGCGCCTTTGCTCACGGTGACGAGTGTCAGCAATGAAATGGTAGTCCTGGCCTGGAGCGAAAGCTATGATGAAAACGGGGTCAGTGAATACAGGCTTTATAAAAACGGTGAGCTGATCGCTAAGCAGAAAAGTACCGTTTACCAGGACAGAGATGTTGTTCCGGGCGAGGAATACGAATATTACGTGGTAGCTTTTGATAAAGCAGGGAACCGTTCTTCAAGAAGCGTAAGGCAGAATGTGAAGATCGAAGACCCCGGCTCATCGGTAGCCGTAGGACCTGATCCTCAGATTACGGAAACTCCGCCGAACCCGGCAAACAGTTCGGGGATCAATCTCCAGAAGATTTCCAGGTCCACTGTCAAGCTTTATGCCCTCGATGATTACTTCAATATTATATCGATGGGTTCTGGCACCATAGTCAGCAGCAACGGTTATATCCTGACGAACTTTCACTGCGTGGGAGAAAACGGCAGGCTGTACAATTCCGACGGCTATGTAGCTATAGCCTTAACTGACGATATAAAGAAAAACATACAGCCCCAGTATATAGCGCAGTACAGGAGCGGCGTGGAAAGCCTTGACCTTGCGGTGGTAAAAATAATAGCAGATCTTAACTGGAACCAGCTCAATCCTGCAGACCTGAACCTTGTACCGGCTAAACTGGCAGATTCCGACCTGGTCGAACTGGGAGACGAAATAAGCATCCTTGGCTATCCCGGCGTGGGCGGCGAGACGATAACCTATACTGCAGGCCGTGTTTCGGGGTTTATCGACGAAGACAACGATTCAGTGATAGACTGGATAAAGACAGATGCTGTCGTAAACCATGGAAACAGCGGAGGTACGGCTATCAATAAAAACGGTGAAATGATAGGGGTTCCGACAGCAAAATGGGTGGGAGTGGATAATGATGTCCTGTTCTACCTTAAGCCCATCAACCAGGCCATACCTGTATTGAACGACGCTTATGCCATAGGTGACAACCCGATCTTTCCTCAGCCTTCCACCACCCCCTCATACCCGAACGAATATGCATATAATGAGGGTATAACCATATATGGTAGGATCGTTGATTCATTTACCCTTCGGCCAATTTCCGGGGCAGCATTCGCTATCCTGCAGGCCGGGGTAACAGTGGATGATTTCTTCAACAACCCCGTGGACAGTATGATCCTGTCATATGTAGAATCCGACCGCGACGGTATATTCATGTGCGACTATATACCAAGCGGAGAGTCATATTCGGTCATAATCCTTGCTGAAGGATACATGCCCATCCTCGAGGATTACGCCATAGAAATACCGTACGGTTGGACTGAGGACATCGATCTGGGTTACATTTATCTCGAAGCTGATTACTGATGAATGGATATTTACAAAACTGAAACTACATGCTATAATATTTCTCGCGAAAGATATAACGTGGGCGATTAACTCAATTGGTAGAGTGTCACTTTGACGTAGTGAAGGTTAGGGATTCGAGTTCCTTATCGCCCACCAAAAAAGCCGGGATCAGTTGTTGATTCCGGCTTTTCATTTTTGTTCCGTTACATTATAATTGATTCTATGATTCCTGCTGGGCAGTCAGTACAAGGATCCAATACTGACAATTTACTGATAACAGTTGGGTTTATGGTGGCTGGCTGTCAGGCTCAGCTTATTCTAAGGTATTGATATGATAGCAATAGGAAAACTGAAAGGTGGAATGATCCTTGAAGCATGACAAGATACTGATCCTGGATTTCGGAGGGCAGTATAACCAGCTTATAGCCAGAAGGGTGAGGGAAGCCAACGTGTACTGTGAGGTCCTGCCCTATAATTTATCGATAGAGAAAATTAGGGAATTCGGTCCCAAAGGCATCATCTTTACAGGAGGACCTGCATCGGTCCTGGAAGATAACGCGCCTAAGTGCGATAAAAAGGTATTCGAACTGGGAATACCAATACTGGGTATCTGTTATGGAATGCAGCTGATGAGCGTCATGCTTGGCGGCGAAGTGTCAAGAGCTGTCAGCAGGGAATACGGGAAAGTCCATATCACGGTTGATGACGGAAATATCCTGTTTTCGGGCATAGAGAAGGATACAAGCTGCTGGATGAGTCATACCTTCCATGTGAGCAGGCTGCCGGAAAACTTCCATGGCATCGCATCATCTGCCAATTGTCCCATAGCCGCTATGGCTGATGATACCAGGAAGCTTTACGGAGTTCAGTTCCATCCCGAGGTAGTGCATACGCCAGCGGGCAAAGATATCCTAAAGAACTTCCTTTACAAGGTCTGCGGTCTTGCCGGAGACTGGAAAATGAGTTCCTTTATAGAGGAGACCGTAAGATCGATAAGAGAGAAGGTCGGAAGCAAAAAGGCGTTATGTGCCCTGTCCGGCGGAGTGGATTCGGCTGTTTCAGCCGCTCTCATGCACAAGGCTATCGGGGATCAGCTGACATGTATCTTTGTCGATCACGGCCTGCTGAGAAAAGGCGAGCCTGACCAGGTGGAAGAAGTGTTCAGGAAACAGTTCAGGATAAACCTGATCAGGGTTGACGCGCAGGAACGGTTCCTTAACCGTCTCAAAGGCGTGACCGATCCCGAGACCAAGCGAAAGATCATTGGAGAAGAATTCATTAGGGTTTTTGAAGAGGAAAGCAAAAAGATAGGCAAAGTGGATTTCCTGGTGCAGGGAACCATCTATCCCGATGTCATAGAAAGCGGCGCGGGCGATGCCGCTGTTATCAAGAGCCATCACAATGTCGGAGGGCTTCCGGATTTTGTGGACTTTGAGGGCATAATAGAGCCCCTCAGGGACCTTTTCAAGGACGAAGTGAGGGCAGTGGGTATCGAACTCGGGCTTCCCGGATCGATGGTATGGCGCCAGCCTTTCCCCGGACCTGGCCTGGCAATCAGGGTCATAGGTGAAGTCACGAAGGAAAAACTGGACATCCTCAGGGATACGGACTATATCCTGCGGGATGAAGTGGCCAAAGCCGGTCTTGACAGGGAGATAAGCCAGTACTTTACCGTCCTTACCGACATGAGAAGCGTGGGCGTCATGGGGGATGAAAGGACATATGACTATACACTGGCTATAAGGGCAGTGACCACTACCGACTTTATGACCGCGGACTGGGCAAGGCTTCCCTATGATCTTCTGGAGCGGGTATCAAACAGGATCATAAACGAAGTCGGGCATATAAACCGTATCGTTTATGATATAACGAGCAAACCTCCGGCGACCATAGAGTGGGAGTAAAACCGATTAGCTGTAGAAGCGGCGTTCCTGCATGCGATTTAAGCGGAGCATGGTCGCGAACGCCGCTTTTTGGCGTCATAAAGTTGTGCGCCCATGAATTATATGTTAAAATACGATAAGAATCTCGGAGCTGGCAGCCCGGGGCAGTAAGCGAGGCAGGACGGAAGGAGCTGTCATCCGGGATAAAAATTTAATAAGGAGTAGTACGGTATGAAGGCAGCAGTCAAAAACAGGTACCTGATACTTGCCATGGGCATGGTAATCCAGCTGTGCGCAGGTATAATCTACATGTGGAGCGTTTTCAAAGGCCCCGTTTCACAACACCTTTCCTGGGAAGAATCCAGCGCGGCGATCACATCATCCATTATGCTTTCAACGTTTGTTCTTGGGATAATTATCGGCGGAAGAATTCAGGACAAGTATTCTCCGTCGCCTGTCGCCCTTGCGGGAGGAGTTCTTCTGGGTCTCGGAATGGTTCTGAGCTCATTTGTTCCCCAGTCTTCACCCTGGCTGATATATGTTTTTTACGGTATCATCGGCGGATTTGGAGTAGGATGTGTTTACACCACGACTGTTTCTGTCGTGCAGAAGTGGTTCCCGGACAAGCGAGGCTTTGCCACTGGCATGATGGTGGGAGCCTTCGGATTCTCGCTCGTCCTGTTTGCTCCGCTTACCAAAAAGCTTCTAACTGATTGGGGCGTGCCAAGGACATTTTTGTTTTTCGGAATACTGTTTATCGTCATATGTTCGTTATGTTCGCTGTTTCTGAATAATCCGGAGGTCAAGCAGCAGAGCGGTACACCTGCAAGCACCCGGAAGCAGTACACCACCGGAGAGATGCTTAAAACGAAGGAATTCTATTTCCTCGCATTCTCCATGTTCTTCCTTCTGCCTGCTTACTTTATACTGAATCCGCTGTTCATATCCCTTGGAGTGGAACGGGGGCTTTCAGAAAGCATGGCGACTTTTGGCGTAATGCTAACCGGGATAGCCAGCGCCAGCGGGCGTCTGCTTATCTCATGGTTCTCCGATTTTGTAGGCAGAAAGGCCGGCATCGCAACCATTTCCCTGATAACCCTGATTGCAGCGCTGGTCATGATTTTCGCTCAGGGAGTATTGTTCCTGGTCTGCATTGCAGCCATTGCATTCAGCTTTGGGGGTTCGGCAAGCGTATATGCGGCAACCACTGCGGACCTTTTCGGAACGAAACATATGGGGCTCAATTACGGGTGCGTGATGATCGCTTTCGGGTCATCGGCGCTTATATTCCAGTTATTGTCCACTGTGCTGTCCAATACATATTCGTTTATCGTGGCAGCGGCAGGCTGTGTCATAACCATTACGATGGTGGCAGCCCTGAAGATACCCAAAAAAACAGGCGCAAAATGAGAGTAAAATCGTTGAGATAATACAATGACAAAGGCTGTCTCTTGTAATGAGCGCACCATCCGTCGCGCTGTACCGGGACAGCCTTGATTATTTTCCGCTTACCCATCGGTTAATTGATATTCAAAAAGTTTTTAATTGAACTCTAATTTATCTGACATGCGAACCTAATGATTGCCTCCTAAAATAAGAGTAAGCAAAAGCGAGGCAATGAATAACCGGAGGTGCTAATAATGAATATCCAGTTGATCGATGAATTCAGAAGAAGGACCAATGCCAGTTACGAAGAAGCGAAATATTACCTCGAAAGGTTCAACGGTGACCTTTTGGAAGCCATTGTCGCTTACGAAAGGGAAAAAACCGGATATTACAGCAGGAGCAGGGCCACTGGCGCGGCAAACAGGCTGCTTCACCATATAATGAGAATCATCCAGAAGCTTGTTGATATTAAGCTGATTATTACCGATAAAGATTCCAGGGAATTTCCGGTGCCATTGTTTGTCCTGGTTCTGCTGGGACCGGTATGGCATATCCTTGTGATCGCGGTTATAATAATGATGATAATGGGATACAGGTTCTCTTTCAGGGAGATCCCGGATCCGAATTTCAACGTGGAGAACATAGTTGAAAAAGTCAGGAACAAGGCAAGGGAGAGCAACTGACATCCGGTTCACCGGAATGTGTTCCGGACAGGTGGTGATATAATGATAACGATTGAGCAGATTGATGAATTCAGAAAACGTACCAACTCAAGCTACGAGGATGCCAGGTACTTCCTCGAGAAGAATAACGGCGATATACTTGATGCCATCATCGACTTTGAGAGGACGAAATCAGGCAGGCAGAACAAGTATAAAAAGCAGCAGGACGACTTTGGAAAAAACCTTGCCGACATCCTGCAGAAAGGCTTTGACACAAAGATCGTTGTCGAGGATAGTAATTCCACCCTGTTCTCTGTTCCGGTGATACTGCTGTTCCTTTTGATCCCTTTATGGGTGCCTGTGATCATATTGGTCATATTCCTCTCGATACTGGGTTACAGGTTCAGAATCAGGGACATGAAAAGCACGGAAGTCAACGTCAGCAATATTATCAGGAATATAAACGAGAAAATGAAGGAAACAGGCGGCGGGAAAAACACTCAGAAGGCGCAGCACGGACATGGCGGCTCCGGTGCGGCAGGTAAAAGCGGACCGCCTGTAAAATCCGGGGAGAATTACGTGATGCCTACGGGCAACGGGACAAATCCCCCTGAGAAACCAGGACCGGATAGCGATGATGACGAAGGTTACAAGGAATACACGATAGAATGACAAGAGCGGCGCAGACAAAGGTTACCGGAGGTTTAAGCAATGGCAGAACGTATACTGGTCGTTGAGGATGAAAGCAAAATAGCTCGGTTCCTGGAGCTCGAGCTCAGGCACGAGGGATACGAGGTCGAGATAGCCTATGACGGAAGAACCGGCCTTGAAATGGCGCAGAAGAATGACGTGGACCTCATTATCCTTGACCTTATGCTTCCCCTTATGAGCGGGATAGAGGTATGCAGACGGGTCAGGAAATTCTCCAATGTTCCAATAATAATGCTTACAGCGAAGGATGATATCTCCGACAAGGTGACAGGCCTTGACAGCGGGGCCGATGACTATGTCACAAAACCCTTTGCCATTGAGGAACTCCTTGCAAGGATAAGAGTTGCCCTCAAGAGAAAGGCAGGCTCAGCGAGGGATAGCGCCGACGACCGTATAACCGCCGGAAAGCTTGTACTGCACAAGATGCAGCACAAGGTAACTTATGACGGTGAAGAAATAAATCTGTCCAAAAAGGAATACGATCTGCTTCTTTACCTTATGGAAAACAAGGGAATTGTCCTGGACAGGGAAAAACTGATCGAAAACGTTTGGGGCTATGATTTTATCGGCGACACTAACGTTACCGATGTTTATATAAGGTATCTAAGGAGCAAGATAGATCAAAGATTCGGCGTCAATTACATCAAGACGATACGCGGGGTAGGTTATATCTTTGAAAGCCAGGAATAATAAAGAGAAAGAAAAAAAACTGAACTCGTCCCTTACCTCCAGGATTTCTGCCATATATACAAAAATGTTCGCCACATGGCTTGCCATATCTCTGGTGGCCATTTTTGCATTTATAATCGGTACAGCTGTTTTCTGCAATTATCACGACCTGAAGCAGTCGCTGGATGAAATATACAGCCAGACTACCGTTGAAAGCCTTACCGAAAAGATAAACTCGATGAGCGAGGGAAGATTTGCCCTGGTGGGAAGCGACGGGGAGGTTCTTGCGTCATCTTTTAAGCAGGAACCGGCGGAACTGAAAGATTTCGAGTATATCAGCATACAGAGCATCAGCACCAGGATTTATTTTTTATATAAAAAAGACCTGACGGTGGATAACAGGGAACTCAGCCTGATCATCCACAGCGATGTCACCGTTACGGTTTACGAGATACTGGTGCTGGCAGCATTGTCTTTCATCCTTTTCGCCATATCCACCCTGACAATATACTTAAGAGGGAATTATCTTACCAGGAAAGCTTTCGGAGTCCTGGACGAGCTGGTGGAGAAAGCAAACAATATATCTTCCCAGAACCTGAACCTGAGGCTGAATGTCAACGATTCCACCGATGAACTCGTTGAGTTCGCCCTTACCTTCAACAGGATGATGGACAGGATAGAAAAGGCTTATGAAAAGATGAACCAATTCGTATCGGACGCATCCCATGAACTTCGGACACCGATCTCCGTGATCCAGGGATACGCAAGGATGCTTGACCGCTGGGGCAAAGAGGATAAAGATATCCTGCAGGAATCCATACAAGCCATAAAAAAAGAATCTGAAAACATGCAGGACCTGGTCGACAAACTGCTGTTCATTGCAAGGAACGACAAGGACACCCTTGTACTGGTGAAGGACAGGTTCAACATGAGTGAACTCGTGGAAGAACTGGTGAAAGAAACACGCCTCCTTGGGGCTGACCGGGTTATTGAGAGCCATGTGGAGCCTAACATCATGGTCAATGGGGACAGGGACAGGATAAAGCAGGCGCTGAGGATCTTTGTCGATAATGCTCTCAAGTACACCGAGCCAGGTCAAACTGTTTCAATCAAACTGACACCTGAGGACAATTGTGCAGTGGTGACCGTAAAGGATACCGGAATAGGAATTCCTGAAGAACATCTGCCAAATATATTCGACAGGTTCTACAGGGTTGATGACTCCAGGGGGAGAGACAAGGGCGGTCACGGGTTGGGTCTCTCAATAGCCAGAATTATAGTTCTCCGCCATGGAGGCCGCATCAAGGTAGCGAGTAAGCTGGGTGAGGGAACAAGATTTAAAATATATCTTCCTTTGGGATAAACATAATTATGACGGTACAGAATTGTTAACCCTTTTCTGTCCAGGCACACTGCATTAATTGTCACAAGGCCATAGATGATGAAAGCAACTCTTTGGAGTTGCTTTTTTTATTTCAGAAAAAATTGTAGAAGTATTTTAAATTGTGACTTGTTTGTGACCTTAGGCTAATAAACTAAGACTAATATACTTTTGAAAGGTAGATTTTTATAGGGGGGAGCTATATATTATGAAAATTAAAAAGATTATGTCGTTTTTTCTTATGCTTACACTATTAGTTACTGTGAATCTTGTACCAAGTTTTGCCGGCAATGGTAATCCAGATATACAGGTTGTTTTTAATGGAGGCAGCGGCGCAGGTAAAGTGGAAATATTCGGATACGGAGAAGTCTCTTATCCCGATCCTGCAACTGAATTTATCACATTAACAGAAGAGGCTATAGGCAGTTCCATTACAATCCAGGTAATACCAGCAGTTGGAAGTAAAGTTACACGTTTTGATGTAGAGCAAACTAGCTATCTGGACAAAGAAGAATTGACACAAATACATACCATTAAAAACATTCAAAATAAAAGGTACCAGGTTAAAGTAAGGTTTGATCTTGCTGAAGCAACAACCACGAACTTTTTCACCGTAACAACAGGTAAAACCGGTGAAGGCGACGGAAGCGTAACTGTAAGTATTGACGGGGTAACACAATCTGGCCCGGGACCGTATTCAGTTGAAGAGGGCAAAAAAGTAATAGTCACAGCAACTCCAGATGCGGACAGTGTGTTTGCAGGATGGGACGAAGACCCTGATTATGGATTAAATAATGAATATGTAATCAACTCTATTGATGATGACTATACTTTAACCGCAATATTTGAACCGGAGACTCCTGAAGATGAAGGCGGGAATTCGGAAAATCCTGATCCGGAGGTTCCTGAAAACCCAGGAAATGAAACCCCAAGCAATCCTGGACCGTCGCCGACATACTATACTCTGAATGTTGTTGTTGAAGGTCCCGGCAGTATATCGCCCGCAGGAGGCACTTATGCAGCAGGAACTATTATTACCCTTAATCCGGTTCCTGGCGAAGGAGCACGATTTGCAGGCTGGTTCGGAACAAACGGTGCTGATGTCGGCGATGACAACCGTCTTATAATGAACGGAAGCAAGAATATCATTGCCAGGTTCGAAGAAATCCCCGCAGAGGAAGAGGAGCTTGTTGATGATGATATTCCTGAATCCGGAGAGATAGCCGAGGAGGAAGAAGAAATCATTTCCGACGATGATCTGCCGCAATCCGGTGAAGTTTTGCCGCAGACAGGCGGCATGCCAATAGAAATTCTCTACGGATTGGGATTCGCGCTCATGGGCGGCGGAATTTCATTAAGCAGGAGAGGAAGCAAAAAGGCAGGAGATAATAAGTAAATTCCTACAATAAGTAACAAAGAGCAATCCACAATAACTTTATTGTGGATTGTTTTCTTTTTATATGAAACAGGAACACCATATTTCCGTATTGAATTGAAATGGTTATGAAATAATGTTAATATAATCTTATCTTTGAAGTCGCACAAAGGGGATAAATAGATGTCAAATCTGTCAGCTTCGCTTATCCGTATAGTTCTGCCTGTTATTATATTAATTGTCGTATACACATACCTTGGACCGGTTGCAGGAATCGGAGCGCTTGTAGTTATAGCGCTTGCATATTTATATCTTAATAAATCTTTAATTTATCAGAACAGGGCTGGCAAAAAGTATGCCAGCGGCAATTATGAAGGAGCTTTGGCAGACCTGAAAGCTGCTGTCAATGCTGCTCCGAAAGACCCGAAGGTACGCGGGACATATGCCTTTTTCCTTGTCAAGATGGGACATACCGATGAAGCCGCTGAAGAGATAGAAAAAGCAATAGAATATGCGGCAGCCGAGGATGAAAGGAAACCGCTGATGATTACCAGGGCGCTTGTACTCTGGAAACAGGGACAACTGGATGAAGCCATAAAATTGCTTGATGAACTGTTACCCAACTATGAGAACACAAACGTTTATGCTACCCTTGGTTTCTTCTATATTGAAAAGGGTGATTACAGCAAAGCGCTTGAATTCAACCTCAAAGCCAGGGATTTCAACAGCAGCAGCAATGTGATCCTGGACAACCTGGGAATGACATACTTACTATTAGGCGATTATGACAACGCTCTGGAAACCTATGAAAGCTTAATGAAAAACAAGCCTAATTTTCCTGAGGCGTTTTACAACTACGCCAGGGTCCTCGATAAAAAGGGAGACCTGGAAAAAGCCCTGTACATGGTGAGATATGCCCTAACCCTGCCATTCTGGAATACAAGCACGGTTAAGAAAGAGGAAGTAGAGGCTTATCTTAAGGAACTGGAAGCGAAAGAGCAGGCCATGAATGCTGAAAAACAGGAAAAACAGGACGGCAATGAGCCGATAGATAATATGTAAGGCAATTATCCCGCCTGAGCGACAGGCCGGATTTACGAATGATAAAGTTTCAGAGGTTAATATGGATAACAAAAGAAATTATTACAGCGAGTTCAATATCGATCCTGTAATCATAAGGAAGGCAAAGGAAGCCGAAGAGGCTGTCATAAAAAGTTTTTCACATATCGAATCAATAAGGGAGCAGAACCAGCTCAAGGTCATTCGGGCTATGCAGATGGAAAAGCTCAGTGACTCACATTTTTCCGGGACAACCGGGTATGGCTACAACGACAGGGGACGGGAAGTCCTCGATGCCGTTTTTGCCCATGCCTTCGGGGCTGAGGATGCAATTGTCCGCCACAGCATCACCTGCGGTTCCCATGCCCTGGCCCTGTGTCTGTACGGCATACTCCGTCCCGGGGACGAACTCCTTTCCATCACCGGCAAGCCCTATGACACCCTTGAGGAAGTGATTGGCATCAGAGGCGAAGAGGGCAACGGTTCGCTCAAAGACTACGGCATAACGTATTCCCAGGTAGATCTGAAAGACGGGACCATAGACGACGAGTCGGTCCTGAAGGCGATAAATGAAAAAACAAGGCTCGTGTTTCTCCAGCGGTCAAGGGGATATGAATGGCGCCCGGCCCTGACCATAGGTGAGATCGAACGGGTGATCAGGCTGGTCAAAGCCAGAAAACCCGATGTTGTCGTGATGGTGGACAACTGTTACGGTGAGTTCGTAGAAGACAGGGAGCCTACGGAAGCCGGCGCCGACATCATGGCCGGATCCCTTATCAAGAACCCGGGTGGCGGGATCGTACCCTCGGGAGGATATATTGCCGGCAAAAAAGATCTTGTGGAGAAGATTTCTTACAGGATGACGCTTCCGGGCCTGGGCCGCGAAGTGGGGGCCACTCTCGGCCATAACAGGTTGCTTTTCCAGGGCTTTTTCCTCGCTCCCCACGTGGTGGCTGAAAGCCTTAAGGGGGCTGTTTTTACCGCCCAATTCATGCAGGAACTTGGGTTTACCACTCATCCAGGACCATTCGACCCAAGGTGTGATTTGATTCAGGCCATCAGGTTCAATAGCGAGAAAGAGGTAATAGCCTTCTGCCAGGGGATCCAGAAAGGCTCGCCAGTCGATTCGTTTGTAAAGCCTGAGCCCTGGGATATGCCCGGCTACGATTCCCCGGTGATCATGGCCGCGGGCGCATTTATCCAGGGTTCTTCCATAGAACTCAGCGCTGATGCGCCTATCCGTGCTCCATATACTGCTTATATGCAGGGCGGCCTTGTATACGAGCACGTGAAGCTTGGCGTTATGTGCGCAGTACAGGAACTTGTCAACATTGGGGTTTTGAGCCTATGACCAGCGAGATCGAGGAAAGGATCAAAAAAAGGAAGAAAAAGCGAATACGCAGAAGGTTGCTGGGCTTTCTGGGCTTTGTCCTCATGCTGATTTATATCCCTGCCATATGGAAATGGCTCTTTTCCGTCAATCATGAAATAGGCGTGGTAAGGACTGCTACCATGGAGGTCAGGGTCCCTTTTGAAGGGATCCTTGTAAGGAACGAGACTCTTCTTGGATCTCCGGGAACGGGCATAGTAATCCCGACTGTCCAGAACGGGGAACGCGTGGCAAAGGGCAGGGAAGTGGCCTCATACATTCAGGCCAATATGCGCGATATCGTTGAAAATTACAGGCAGATGGAAGTTGAAATACTGAAACGCGTGGTTGCCGAGTTTGACAGTACTGCGGGGACCCAGAGGAAATTGTGGAAATCTGCCATCGAAACACAGGTAAAAAGGCTTACCGACCTGTCAAACTCAGGGGATCTTAGCGGCGCCGATGATATCAGGACAAGCATCGACAGGATCCTCGAAGCAAGGGCACGGTACATGCTTGAGGATGACGCGCTGAAAGACAAACTGAAAGAAGAAAAAAAAGAGCTTGAAAGGCTCAGGAGCAATATGCAGAAATCGGTGGAGAGCATAATCTCGTCCAAATCCGGGGTGGTATTATATAAGTGCGACGGTTATGAAGAAACATTTACCCCGGAAAACAGGTACAATATAAATTCCGAAGATATCGAAAAAACCCTTGCCGGGGCGACAGAAAACGAAAAATCGCTGACTCCCGCCGAAATTAGCGTCAAAAAGAATGAACCTTTCGGGAAGATAATTTCCAACGACAAATGCTGGCTGACATTCAGGGTCCCGGTGGAACAGGGAAGCGAAATATCATTATTGTATGAAAAAGCGAAGCTCAATGACAGGGAAGTGACCTTCGAAATAGAGATCGAAGGCATTGACGAAAGGATTCCTGTCACTATTGAGAAAACAGGAGAAAAGGATAACGACTACCAGATCTTTACCGCCCGTATGACAGAGCAGATAGAAAGCACCATGGACTTCAGGACGGTCAGGGGCAACATTTTCACAAAAAGCGTTACCGGAATGAAAATACCGATAAGGAGCCTGTTCAATATCAATGATGTTGACGATACGGCTGACCTGGCCATACTGAGGATGAACAAAGTAAAGTATGTGCGCGTTAAAATAGCGGCCCGACAGGACAATTACGCTATAATAGAAAACATCGATGCGACCGATACAGAAAACAGCGTGAATATTTTTGATATCTACCTTGTCAATCCTAAAAACATTATGGAAGGTCAAGTGATAGACAAGTGATCAGCGATCAGGAACTTAAAACTAATATCGAACGCGTAAAAAGAAATATCGCCGAAGCGGCAGCGAGGGCTGGCAGAAATCCTGACGAGATCCTGCTCCTTGGGGTGACAAAAACGGTTGAACCCGAGATAATGCAAAAGTCCTACGACTATGGTATTACCCATTTTGGTGAAAACAGGGTTCAGGAATATATCAGGAAGTCCGATATAGTTAAGAGAGACTGCTCCTGGCATATTATAGGAAGGCTTCAGACCAACAAGGTTAAGTATCTTGACCGGCGGATATACCTGATACATTCACTTGACAGGATATCCCTTGCAGAGGCCCTGCAGGCCAGGGGAGAGAAAATAGGCTATGTTTTCCCTGTCCTTGTACAGGTCAATGTGTCCGGAGAAAGTACCAAGGCAGGGATTGCCCCGGAAAATTTGAAAGATTTTTTGTTAAGTATTTCAAAAATGGGTAATATTAATGTTAGGGGCTTAATGACAATAGCACCGTATACCAACGTACCTGAGGAAGTCAGGCACATATTCAGAAAATTGAAAAAATTATCGGTTGACATCGCAGGGGAAAGGATAGAAAATATCAGTATGGAAGAACTCTCCATGGGTATGAGCGGAGATTATGCAATAGCCGTTGAAGAAGGAGCTACTATTGTAAGAATCGGCAGCGCGATATATGGAGAGAGAATATATTAGCCATCAGGGCTGACGAAATTTTTACTAATGAAAACTGGAGGAAGGTACTTATGGCAAGAATGATGGAGAAGGTCCTTGATTTCTTTGGATGGGAAACAAACGTGGATGAAGACGAAATCTACGAGGATGAAGTAGTCGAAAGCGCTCCGCCGCAGAAGGCCGAAAGAACTGTTTCCCAAAAAAAGAATTCCCAGGGCAAAGTTCTGAACATGAACAACAATAATAATCTCAAGGTCGTTGTTCTGTCGCCTCAAAGTATCCTCGAAACACGCGAGCTTTGCGATCATCTCAAATCCAACAAGCCTGTCATTATGAATGTGGAAGGTGTAGACACTCCTCTTGCTCAAAGAATGGTGGATTTTTTAAGCGGAGCTGTTTATTGCCTTGATGGCGATATCCAGAAGATATCAAGCGGAATATTCCTTGCAACGCCGGCGTCCATAGAAATTACGGGCGATTTGAAGGATGAGATGAAAAATAAGGGCGTATTTTCCTGGGTCAAGTAAACTATGAGCGTAATACGGGCATTTATCATAGCTTTGCGTTCGGTCATCAGCGTAATGCAGGTAGTGCTTGTATTCAGGGTTGCTTGCGAGTTTATATTGATAAAACGGGATTGCTGGCCGTTCAGATTTCTCCAGAGCATATCGGAACCGCTGCTTGAACCGGTCAGGAAGCTGCTGAAAAGGCAGGACGGAAAACCGCTCAGGTTTGACTTTTCGCCATTGTTTCTGGTTATATTGCTATACCTGGTAAATGTGATCTTAAAAAGGCTGGTTTGATTTTTATTTAAACTCATGGGGGGTGTGACTGTGAATTTCGTACCGAATGACCTTCAGAACATTGCTTTCAAAAGATCATTGTTCGGTTACAACATTCTTCAGGTCGAGGATGTGATCATGAAGGTTGTTGAAGATATGGCCGAAATGATCAGGGAGAACGCAAAGCTTAAAGAAAAGCTGGAAGAAGCACAGGAAAAAGTGAAGTATTATAAGACAATAGAGAATAACCTCCACAACAGCCTTATCATCGCCCAGCAGACCAGCGAAGAGATAATTTCCAATGCCAGGAACAATGCGGATAACATAGTGAAGGAAGCCGAACTGAAAGCCCAGCAGATAATAGATGACGCCCATAAGGAAGTTTTAGGAGTCAAGTTTGAATATGAAAGGATCCGGCGGGATCTCAACGCGTACAAGGTAAAAATTGAAAGCACGATAAAATCGCAGCTGAAGCTTCTGGATAACCTTGAAGATGATGATAAACTGGCTGAAACCCAGGCAGTATAGATATTCCTGAACACATTTGAAATATTAGCACTCTCATTGTGAGAGTGCTAATTTCATTGTTGACATTCCCTGACCATAATATTATGATTATCCATGGTATCCCAAGAAGAACACAGGAGGTATATGCGCTTATGATAAACGAAAAAGGAAGTATTTCAATCCAGACGGAAGATATATTCCCAATAATAAAAAAATGGCTCTACTCGGACAAGGACATTTTCATGAGGGAATTGGTGTCGAACGCTTCCGACGCGATAAGTAAGCTGAAAAAGCTGTCTGATATCGGCGAGGCTGTTCTTCCGGAAGGCTATAAGCCGCGCATAGACGTAACTGTCAACAGGGAAGCGGGAACCATATCAATTTCAGACAACGGCATCGGCATGACCGGGGAAGAGGTCAAAAAATATATAAACCAGATAGCTTTTTCAGGCGCGAAGGATTTCATCGAGAAATACAGGGACAAGACCGATGACCAGCAGATAATCGGGCATTTCGGGCTGGGATTCTACTCTTCATTCATGGTCAGCAGCAAGGTCAGGATCGATACGCTGTCTTACCAACCTGGAGCTGCCGCCGTGAGATGGGAAAGCTCAGGCGACACCGAGTATTCCATGTCCGAATCAGACAGGAAGGAAGTTGGAACTACAGTAACATTATTTATTTCGGATGACAGCAGGGAATTCCTTGACACCTGGAAGATACGCGAAATATTGAAAAAATACTTTGCATTTTTGCAGTATGAGATCTACCTTTCGGATGAGAACGAGAAGAAGGATAAGGAGAAAAAAGAGGAAAAACCCATAAACAATACGAGCCCGCTCTGGCTCAAAAATCCGAGGGACTGTACCGATGAAGAATACAGGAATTTCTACCATGAAGTCTTCATGGATTTCAATGATCCGCTGTTCTGGATCCATATCAACATGGATTATCCCTTCAACATGAAGGGCATAATCTATTTTCCCAAGCTGAGGCATGAGTTCGAGACCCTCGAGGGCAAGATAAAGCTGTTTTACAACCAGGTCTTCGTTGCCGACAACATAAAGGAAGTGATACCCGAATTCCTGCTTATGCTTAAAGGCTGCCTGGATTGCCCTGATCTGCCTTTGAACGTATCGAGGAGCTTCCTGCAGAACGAGGGATATGCTGAAAAAATATCTGCCCATATCACGAAAAAAATAGCCGACAAGCTGCAGCTCCTCTACAAGAAGGACAAGGAGAGCTATGAGAAATACTGGGATGATATCAATCCATTCATCAAGTATGGCTGCATGAAGGAATCCAGGTTCTTTGAAAAGGTTAAGAATATAATCATATACAAGACTATCAACGGCAGATACGTTACCCTCGATGAATACCTGAACGGCAGTCCCGACAGGAAGGTATACTATGTGAGCGATGAGAAGCAGCAGGTCCAGTATGTCCGGATGTTCAAAAACAACAACAGGGATGCCGTAATCCTTGATGCCCTGATAGACTCACACTTTATCAGCTTCCTGGAGATGCAGAACAAGGATATCAGGTTTTTGAGCGTTGATTCGGACATAATAGACAGCATGAAGGATAAGGACAGCGCTGAAGATGATATCAAAAAACTCCAGGAAAAGCTGGAAAAGATCATTAAGGAAGCCACAGGAACAGAAAAGCTCAAGATCAGGGTAGAAAGCCTGAAGAGTGAATCAACGCCTGCAATAATCCTTCTTTCGGAAGAATCGAGACGTTTCAGGGAAATGAGCCGCACCTTCGGCAGGGGCATCAATGCCGATGAACTTTTCCCTGCCGAAGAAACACTGGTCCTCAACAGCGGCAACAGGATCATCAGGAGAATAGCGGAACTCTATGATGAAGAGAATAGGAAAGAAGACGCAATTTTCGCTGCAAGCCATGTATACGACCTTGCCCTGCTCAATCACAGGGGGCTTGAGCCTGAAGCCATGGCCAGGTTTATTGAGCGCAGCAATGAATTATTGACGAGGTTATTATGAAGCTTAAGGATTTCTGGTATGACCTGCCTGAGGAGCTTATCGCCCAGAGTCCCGCTGAAAAGCGGGACATGTCAAGGCTCCTGGTGTTGGACAGAAAGACTGGGACGATCGAACACAGGCATTTCAGGGATCTTCCCGGGTATCTGTCGGCAGGTGACTGTCTTGTCATAAACAATACCCGGGTGATGCCTGCCCGTCTCCTGGGAGAGAAAGAAAAAACCGGGGGAAAAATAGAATTTGTACTGCTTAAGAGGATAGAGGCCAACGTATGGGAGGTTATCCTGAAACCGGGGAAAATCGCAAAACCCGGAAGCAGGTTTGTTTTCGGCAACGGCCAGTTGAAAGCCGAGATACTTGAAATAGTCGAAGGCGGAAACCGTATAGTCAGGTTTTACTATGACGGGGTGTTTGAGGAAGTCCTTGACAAGGTAGGCATAATACCGCTTCCTCCGTACATCCATGCCACCCTTGAGGATAAAGAGCGGTACCAGACAATATATTCGAAAATAAACGGCTCGGCGGCCGCGCCTACTGCAGGTCTCCATTTTACGGAAGAGGTTTTTGGCGAGCTCAGGAAGAAGGGGATTGAAATAGCCGAACTGACCCTTCATGTAGGACTGGGAACGTTCAGACCTGTAAAGACCGAGAACATTCTCGAGCATCATATGCATAAGGAATACTACCATATCAGTCCCGAAGCCTGTGCCATGATAAACAGGGCAAAAGAGAGAGGGAACCGTGTGGTGGCGGTAGGCACGACCAGCGTGCGAGTCCTTGAAACCTCGTCGTCAGATGACGGAAAGGTTTTTCCCGGAGAAGGGGAAACCGATATTTTTATCTACCCGGGATATAAGTTCAAGGTAATCGATGCCCTTGTGACCAACTTCCATCTGCCTGAATCCACGCTGATTATGCTTGTCAGCGCATTCGCAGGCAGAGAGACAATTTTGAACGCCTACCAGGAAGCCATCCGGGAAAGATACCGCTTTTTCAGCTTCGGGGATGCCATGTTGATACTGTGAGAGCCATGAAAAAGCGATCTCCCGCCCTGAGTACTGCTTTGCAGCACTTAAGGGCGGGCTACATAACTTTCTACCCAATCCTGAGTGCTGCTTCGCAGCACTGAAGGATTGGGCTACAAGAGGAATGCGAGCCTTGAGATTCTTCACTGCGCTTTGCTCCGTTCAGAATGACAACCCCAATAAAAATTACTGTTTTCTAATCTAATTCTAATTGCCGCCCTATTGTTTTATCATATTGGTCAATTATAATTCATGATAGGAAACCAAGCGGAGGAGTTTGTTATGAAAAACAGTTCAAAATATATAATAGGCGCGGTGCTCATTATAATCGGTATTCTGGCCATATTCGGGAATATCGGGTTCCTTACGTTTTCGTGGATATTCAAGCTGACCTGGCCAACTATCATCATTATGATATCCCTGTTCTTTTTTCTGGGATACTTTACCAGGAGGCCGCAGGGAGCCGGCTTCCTTGTTCCGGGAGGAACGCTGCTTACCATAGGCGCAACCCTTATGATAGGACAAATGTTTCCTTTCCTCGAAAGATACATTTGGCCCGCATACATTGCCGCACCTGCCGTGGGACTTTTCCTTCTGTACCTGTTCGGCGAGAGAAGCCCGGGATTGCTGGTACCTGTAGGCATACTTATGACGATTTCCGCAACATGCTTTTTGTCGTCGCTCTTTAACCTATGGGGAGTATTGTGGCCCGGTTTCATCCTGGCTCCGGCGGTGGGATTGTTCCTGCTCTATCTTGCCGATGGCCGCAAGCCCGGACTCCTGGTTCCCATATTCATAATAGGCGGAATCTCGCTGATATTTTTCTCTATCTTTGCCCTGGGACACTTAAGCAGGTATATCAAGTATATAGCCGGAGGCATCCTGATCCTGGCAGGCATAAGGACGATTCTGAAGAAACCCGTGAACTGAGATGGCGGTATGTAATTAATAATGATATAACACAAGGATACCCAAAGAGGTATCCTTGTCTGTTTCTGCGCGCCCGTCCGAAGACTGCATATACTTGCTTCATTGTTGCTTCGATTTCTGGTGAGTTTCAGGGCGCTTTCTTCCTTTGACCTTCCTATCGTCCGCTTATATTTTTCCGCAATGAGACGATCATTATTCAACTGGTAAAATGCAAAGCCTTAGCGATAGGGCGCTTCATTACCGGGAACTTTCGGGTTCTTGCTGTTAGGTACCTGGTTCAGGCGCTTTTCATTTTCACCGGTCTTTGTCTGCTTTGCGTTCTGATTGGAATTATTGTTGTTCGGCGGCTGATTCTTGCCCATAAGCTCACTCCTTTCGTACTTTTGAACATATTATTGGTACAAGGAGTGAAAAATATACCAGTTAAAATCAGATGCTCAACACTTTCCCCATAAACAGTATCGTTCCTGTATCTTCCTCGGTGATCAGGAATATAAACGGCCTGTCGGCAATAAAAGTCAATGGTTCTTTCACAGGAGCTGACGTGCCTGTCATTGCGACAACCGTGGCAGCGGCGGCTGTACTGCCTTCCTCGTTGACCTCAATAATAGCTTTATGGAGAACTTCACTTATAAACACATCGTCACAGATCCCGGAAAAATCAGCATCTTCACTGAAGGCAACTTCCATCCCGAGAGACTTGAGACTTTCATTGAGGTTTTTGATACCGTACTCCATGGTAAACCGCGGGATTTTAACCTGCACCTCGTCAATTTTCATTGAATCCCTGATGCTGTACCAGGTATCCCGGTCAAGCCTGCTGATAAATTCATTGATATCGACACCTTCATCAGGCAGTATGATGTTCATCGAAGTTTTTCCTTTTCCATAGGGAAGCCTGATGGCCTTGAAATCCTTGCCCTGCAAATATTCATAATCGTCTTTGCGGCTCATCATTTTGATGGTTTGCTCGCACCCGTCATATGAATGGAAAGTCCAGTCCTTTGTAACGTTAGGATTGAAAGGATCGCTCCATTCACCCTTGAAATAAATTGCATTGACCAGGTACATCACAACAAGGGGATCTATGGGGGGATTCAGCATTTTTTCTATTTTGCCCTTTGTTTCTTTCCTGATCCATTTATTGATCACATCGACAGAACCGGGATCGGAAAAATCGAGTTCGCTTACCTTTGCATTAAATTTCTGCTCATTATTTTTTATGAAGTCCTTGTTGATTTTTTCACCTTTTTTTATCCAGATCGAGTTGGCGATGCTCAGGTCAATTTCCTTGTCAACTTTTTTCAGATATAAAAACAGGTTTTTGAAGCCTTCGTTGACCAAAACCCTGTCAATGCCTGAAAACCCGAGAGCTTTTTCCATGGCTTCCTTCGTGGAACCTTCCGCTCCGTTATAAGCCATGGCAAGGGCTGACGAAATGCTCATCGGGGAGATAAAAATATTGTTTTCCGAATCTTCTTCGTTCAGGGCTTTGAATATATCAAAAGCGAACTGGTTGTTACCGTCGACTACGCTGTTGTCAACAAGAGTTGCTTCATAGGCAGGTTGTGAACCGCATGCTGCAGTCATCATCAGGAATATGAAAATCAAAATCAACGACAATGACTTTTTCATACTTACTCCCGTCCCTTTTTCCTATTTATTAAATCAGACGAATCATACAAAATCTGGTTCATTACAAGAAGGATTTACTTTTTCCTGAACACCACAAACTCGGTATAATCGTTCTCGTCATCCTGTATGGATTCCTGTAATATTTCAAGGCGGTTTAAACGTGCCGCGGTCTCGCTTGCTATTGCGGCCGAGTATTTATCATTTATGGCGGCTACCGCCGAAGCGGCGGCGGACGTTGTGGAATAAGATATAAGCCTGCAGTCAGGCATGGTCGACAGGAATTTCCGGCATTGCCCGAAAGCTTTTTCGTGAGAATAGATCTTTCTAATTCCGGACAGGTCGGTTCCCGCGGGAGCGACCAGCATCAGCCTGATAGGCAGTTTTATCCTGTCTGTGATCTCCAGCCTGTCATCCTCCAGCATCTCGATTACCTCAGTTACCTTGCCTGCCAGTGAATTCTCCACGGGCACTACGCCGATTTCCGCCTTGCCATTAAGAACAGCGTCGAAAACATCCTCAAACCGTTCGAAACCGGTATGCACATGGGTCGGGTAAAGCTTTTCAGCAGCTTCGTTGGCAAAGGAGCCCGGCGTTCCTGCGTACGCGACGGTATGGGGGATGCTTATGCGCCTGCCTTCGAGGCGGGCGTATTCCCTGAGCTTTGGCATGATGTAGGAGAACTCGGCCGGGGTTATGGACTGAGGCCCGTCAGAAAGGGCTTTGCCAGGATCATTGTGAACCTCGATAATCAATCCGTCTGCACCCGCTGCAATAGCGGCCTTGGAGAGGGGCTCGACCATCCATGAAAGCCCGCTGCCGTGGCTTGGATCGACCAAAACAGGAAGATGGCTCATGCGTTTCAGCGCGGGAACGGCGCTGAGATCAAGGGTGTTGCGGGTATAAGTCTCGAATGTCCGGATGCCTCTTTCACACAGGATGACGTCCTGGTTGCCCTCGTTCATAATGTATTCACAGGCCATGAGAAGTTCCTCGAGCGTATTTGAAAAACCTCTTTTCAGAAGAATGGGCTTCTTTATCTTTCCGAGTTCCTTGAGCAGCTCGAAATTCTGCATGTTCCTGGCGCCTACCTGGATAAGGTCCACGTACTGTTCAAAAACCTCAAGGTAATTGATATTAGTTATCTCGGAAACTATGGGAAGTCCGGCAGCTTCCCCGGCTTTTTTCAGAAGCATGAGCCCTTCGAGCCTGAGTCCCTGGAACGAATAGGGAGATGTTCTCGGCTTGAATGCGCCTCCCCGTAGCATGCTGGCCCCGCAATTCTTTACCTGTTGCGCTACCCGGATGATCTGTTCCTCGGATTCCACTGAACAGGGGCCGGCAATAACGACAAGGTCCTTGCCGCCCACAAGGACATTGCCGACCTTAATGACCGAGTTGTCCGGGTGGAACTTCCTGTTGGCCTTTTTAAAGGGCTCCTGGACCTTTAAGACCTTTTCTACAGCTTCATGCATGCTTACTTCGTCGACAGAGAGGTGGGAAGTATCGCCCACAAGACCTAGTACCGTCTTCTCGGCCCCGTAAATAGGGGATATGACCAGTCCCTTTTCCGAAATCCACTTTTTCAATGATTCAACCTTTGCTTCGTCAACGCCTGATTTAAGTACTACTATCATGCTCATACCTCCTGAAAAAATATATCAAAAAAGCCTTCATCCCTATAAATGGGACGAAGGCTTAAAGCTTTCCGCGGTACCACCCAAATTCATCAAATTGATGCACTCTTCCGGATACGGGCATAATGTAATTGCCGATATCCTGCCCTTTTAACGCCGGGCCTGCGCGCTCGCCTACTAGCCGAAGCATTTAGCTCGCGTACTCGGGAGAGAACCCAGAAAAGATCCTGTTTCTTAAAACCGCTCTCAGTCCATGGCGGTTTCTCCCTGTAAGTCGTGGGATCATTCCTGCGCTTTTGATGTAGCGTTTCCCCGTCATCGTATTTTCCGTTATTATTTTATAATTGTAAAATATCATATGATGAAAGACCGATTTTGTCAACCCACATCATTCGTGTAATTTATATGTTATGTATATGTATATGTATATGTATATGTATATGTATATGTAGCCCACCCTTAGTGCTGGATTATAGTAATCCAGCACTAAGGGTGGGTCTGCCTATATCGGTCATAAATAAGGCATATCAGTGTCAGGACTCCACAGTATCCTACTGAAGGATAGAGATACCTGACAAGGTTTGAGAAGCCTGCAAGGCTTGCTGAAAATGCCAGTATGGAACACAGTATCACAAGGAATGTGGCTTTTTTTGTTTTCATATCACAAATCCTTGAGACAAACCCGTACAAATCCCCCACAGCGCTTGTATAGATCTCAGCCAGAAGCACGATAGAGTACAATATCCGGGCAACAGGCGAGAACCGGCGCGCTATTATGATCATCGGGACCTCAATATCCTTAACAGCTTCTGCGTTTATACTCAGGGCAAGGAAAATTGATGCGGCACCGATACCAAGGCCAATTCCTCCCCAAATTGCGCCTCTCCTGATAGTCTTCCTGTTCCGGGTTTCACGTCCGAGGGGTCCAAGAATCGATATGGAAGGAACGATATTATATGATATGTAAAGAATCGCTGACCAGAGCCAGTTTCTCAGCATTACCGGGGTTTCCATGCTGCGGATGATGATTTCATTCAGCGGGGCCGACAGGATGGCTGCTATACTGACAAGCAAAGCGGACAGTATCAAAAAAGGAGCCACCATGCTTATGGAGTTGATAATGCTGTTAAAGCCGCCAAGGACTGTAATAACAGTGATCGCAGCCATAAACAGGCTTCCAAACACGGGATGGAGGTTGAACTCCTGGTGGAAAAGGGCTCCCGAACCCGCGATCATGGCCGTTAACGCTCCGAACAGGAAAAAGGTTATGACGATATCGGAAAAGCTGCCGACGATCCGGCCTCCCACTTTTGACACTATTGGCAGATGGGAGGAAGCATTCAGCTTCCAGCCAAGTTCCATGATGATATAACCGAAATATATAAATAAAACAGTTATGGTTAAAATTCCGGCGATCCCCCAAATGCCAAAGCTGACAAAAAACTGAAAAATCTCCTGCCCTGAGGCAAATCCTGCCCCCACTATCGTTCCTATGTAGGTTCCGGCGACATGAAAAGTTGTTATCCTTTTATTTTTCAAGGAAAAGGCCCCTCCTGTTTTGACCCTATCATAAGCATATCCCCGTCAAAATAAAAATAGCACCAAAAAATAAGGCAGCCCTGTGGTATACTGAGATATATCACGCATATGGAAACCCAAGGAGAAAAACCATGACTGAAAAATATATGAAAGCGCTTATAAAATGCAGATTATTCAACAATATAGATTCTTCAGAGCTGAAGAGTCTTTTGTCATGCCTTCAGCCCGTTATCCAAAGCTATTCGAAAAACGAAATAGTTGTAAATAACGGTGACAAACTTGACAGCATGGGGATCATCCTCGATGGGGAAGCCGCGGTCTTTAAAGAAAGTATATCCGGAAACAAGCTTCTGTTGAAGAAAATCGGTGAAGGCGAGGTGTTCGGCGAGGTAGCCTTATTCGCCGGGAAAGAGGAGTGGCCTGCGACGGTACAGGCCATAACGTCCCTTGCCATATGTTATATATCCAGGGACAGGATTATCTCCCAGTGCTCCAAAGCATGCAGATGGCATAGCCTGATGATAGGCAACATTCTTGAGATGGTTTCAAAAAGAGCCCTGATGCTGAGCAAAAAACTGGAGTATATATCGATTAAAAACATGAGATCAAAGCTTTGCACATATATTTACGAGCAATACAGCAAGAGCAGATCCCTTACGGTCGTGCTTCCTCTTAACCGCATCCAGCTGGCTGATTTCCTCAACGTATCAAGACCGTCCATGTCCCGCGAACTGGCCAGGATGAAGGAAGAGGGAATAATCGATTACCACCTGTCAACGGTTAGAATACTGGATCTTGAAAAACTGACAGCCTTTTGTGAATAATATTACTCAGGAACTGATTACTGCCCCATATAAATATCCCCGAATTATTGAGTTTGTGGATGAGCTTCCCAAGACCGTCAGCGGCAAAATCAAGCGCGCCCGGATCAGAAAAACAGACCATGGCGGAAAAGATGAATCTGTTTGATAAAATTTCTAAAACCTATTGCATAGTCAATAGGTTAGTTTTATAATTATCATATGAACAATTGTTCATATGATAATAGGAGGTTGTCGTCATGGAAAATAAGAAAAAAGAAGCCATTACCTGCGGCCAATTAATGATACATGATGATATCGTAAAAAAAGTCAAAGAGAAGATGCCCGAAGAGGACAGCCTTTATGATCTTGCCGAGCTCTTCAAGGTTTTTGGCGATACTACCCGCATTAAAATCATATGGGCCCTTTTTGAGTCTGAGATGTGCGTCTGTGATCTGGCATGCCTGCTCAACATGACCCAGTCGGCAATATCTCACCAGTTAAGGGTGCTTAAAGCCGCAAGGCTGGTCAGATACAGAAAATCAGGAAAAGTTGTGTATTATTCCCTCGACGATGACCATATAAATAAGATTTTTGCTCTGGGTATGCAACACATCCGGGAGTAATAACGAGGTGGAATTATGACAGTCAAGAGGGACTATGAGGTAACAGGCGTAGATTGCGTCAACTGCGCGGCCAAAATCGAATCAGGCATAAAAAATATCGACGGAGTGATCAGTGCCAGTCTGAACTATTCCATGTCAAAACTTTCGATAGAGGTTGACGGGGAAAAATCTCTTTACGAAATAGAGAGAAAGATTCAAAAACTTATGGACAGCATAGAGAAAGGTTCCAGGCTTAAGGTGACTGAAACCGGTGAAAAAGACAATGATGACAGCGACAGGCTGTCAAAGACGAGATTGTCCATATATATAATTGCGGCGGTATCATACTTCGCCGGCATGTTCTTTATTGAAAACCCTGCAATAGAGCTGGTCCTGTTTATATTTGCCTATATGGTGTTCGGATATAATGTCCTTTTAAAGTCAGCAAAAAATATTCTCAGAGGAAGGGTTTTCGATGAGAACTTCCTGATGTCGATAGCTACAATCGGCGCTTTAATAATAGGCGAGTACCCGGAAGCCGCGGCAGTCATGATGTTTTACCAGGTCGGCGAACTTTTCCAGGATTATGCCGTAAACCACTCAAGGAGGGCTATAAAAAGCCTTATAGCAATAAAACCGGATTATGCGAATCTGAAAACCGGAGAGGGATACAAAAGGGTGGCACCTTCAGAAATAAATATTGGAGATTATATTGTTGTCCGACCGGGAGAAAGGGTACCATTGGATGGGGTCGTAACGGAAGGGGTTTCGGCTGTTGATACATCGGCTTTGACAGGCGAATCCCTGCCGAGGGACGTTGGCATCGGAAGTGAAATCTTATCGGGCAGCATAAACATGTCCGGCGTGTTGACCATCAGGGTCACAAGAATGTTTGAAAACTCCACGGTAAGCCGCATACTTGAAATGGTCGAGTCGGCATCGCAGAAGAAGGCAAATGCCGAGCGCTTCATTACCCGCTTTGCGGCAATTTATACTCCTCTTGTGGCAGGTATTGCGGTATTGCTTGCGTTGATTCCGCCGCTGTTTTTTGGCGGAGAGTTTAATCAATGGATATACCGGGCACTGCTGTTTCTTGTTGTCTCTTGCCCATGCGCACTGGTGATATCGATTCCCTTGGGGTTCTTTGGCGGTATCGGGGCTGCTTCAAGGCGCGGGATACTGGTCAAGGGCGGAAACTACCTCGAAGCGCTGGCTAAGGTAAAGACAGTCGTTTTCGACAAAACGGGGACCCTGACCAGCGGTTCCTTTGAAGTGACAAAGTTGGGCACCGCGGCTGACATCACCGAAGATGAGCTGCTTTACTACGCTGCCCATGCCGAAGCCTTTTCCACTCATCCCCTGGCAGCCTCGGTCATCAGGAAATTCGGCAGGGAGCCGGACAAGAGTATAGTGACCGAATATGCCGAGTATGCCGGAATGGGCGTTTCGGCAAAAGTATCGGGCAGGACCGTGTTATTGGGTAACAAGAACTTATTTGACAGATCCGGTATTGAAACGGTTGATAAAGAGCGCGCGGGAACCTTGATGCATCTTGCCGTTGACGGAAAATATGCCGGTTATGTCCTCCTCGAGGATACCGTGAAGGAGGACAGCAGCAAGTCTATTGAATCACTGAAGGCTCTTGGTGTCGAGGATATAATCATGCTGACAGGAGACAGCAGGCACGCTGCCGGTTCCGCCGCTGAAAAGCTCAATATAAAAACAGTGTATTCCGAGCTTCTGCCCCATGAGAAAATGGAAAGGCTTGAAAGGATAATGGATGAGAAGAGCGGTTCAGGCAAAGTGGCCTTTGTGGGGGACGGGATAAACGACTCGCCGGTGCTCGCAAGGGCGGACGTAGGGATCGCAATGGGCGGGACTGGTTCCGATGCGGCAATCGAGGCTTCCGATATAGTGGTAATGACCGATGAGCCAGGTAAAATACCGGAAGCAATCGTAATAGCCAGGAAGACCAGAAAAGTGGTATATCAGAACATAGTCCTTTCCATGGCTGTTAAAGCGGTCGTACTGGCATTGGGAGCGGGAGGAGTCGCAACCATGTGGGAGGCTGTCTTTGCCGACGTAGGCGTAGCACTGCTGGCAATCCTTAACGCAATGAGGATTATACGGGTAAAATAATTGGATGAAACAGCCTACTTTTATGCAAAACCAAGGCGTTTAAAGAGACTATGGCATTAACCATAGTCTCTTTTTTAGACTTATTTGCCAGGTAATCTTCATGCAAAGTGCTTATTTGAATTTTATTGTGTCCATAATGGATTTTAGCTCAGCAACATCTTCATCATTGTAGTATGTGCTTATAAATACGAGAACGGAATCGTTAAGAACAGCGGCATAATATTTCTGTGTAACCTTTTCAGAACCGGCGTCAAGAAAGACCTCCATGGCATGGAAATCTTTGCCTCCCAGGTTTTCCGTCGTCAAGTCACCAACGCTGTAATTCATTCCTGTCATCTCAATACTTGCCCTGACAGCGGCAAGATAATCCTTGCCTGTTTTTATGAACACTGAAGTCAATTTATCAAGTTTTTCAGCCATGCAAACAACATTGGGATTTGGCCCCGCATAGGTCAAAGGATATTTGAAAGCAAATACAAGACCCTGTGTTTGCCTTTGAATTGCCTGGGGAGTTTCTCCGCTGTTTCCCGCAATCATTGCATTGATGGCAGCCATAATATCTGCTTTTTCTTCTTCCGAAAGGATATACCAGCCACCTGGGATATCAAACTCAAGGCCGAAATATTCGTTGGTATATTTGATTCCTTTCGCTTCTCCCGGCGTGGATGACTGGTTATCATTTGATTTGTCGTCTTCCATATTATTCTGAGTATTATCCTGAGCGCTGTTTTTTGCATCATTTTCGCTGTTATTATTGTCATCGTTTTGTGGACTGGTGTCGTTTTCGGCACCGCCTTTTGCGCTGCCTTGAGTATCATTTTCAGTATTGTTCTGGGTATTGTTCAGGGAACTGTTTTGAGTATCGCCTTCCGTTTTGCTTTGCGCGTTGTTTTGCATGTCGCTGTCGCTGATTTTTTTGCTGTTGGTTTGCGTGTCGTTTTGGAAACTGTTTTCGGGACTCTTTTGGACACTGCTTTGGGTTTTGTTTTGAACATCATTTTGAGTATTTTTCTGAATTTTGCTTCTGCCGCAGCCTGCAGTAAGAATGAGTGATAAAGCAAGAACCAGTCCCACGATTGATCTTATGGTTTTCATTTTCTGTTTTCTCCTTTCCTTACTATGCCTGGAATCCGGATTTTAACAGCAGAAGCCCTGGTATCACAGCAAAACCATCTCAGTATTACGGATTTTACCATACTGTTATTTGGTGTCAACAGGTGAAAGTAAAAATTTAAAAAGTTTTAATCAAATCTATGATATATTATAAAATATACATTGAACTTCCGGAAAATCGGAGGCTGGGCAATGAACCGCGATGCCATTTTTGATCAGCCAGTAAGATATATAAAGGGCGTTGGCGAAGCAAGGGCCAGGCTTTTTTCAAAGCTTGGCATCCGTACTGTTTGCGATGCTGTCAACTATTTCCCCAGGGAGTATGAAGACAGGACAAAGGTTAAAAAAATAACCGAGGTCATGGATGGGGAAGAATGCGGGGTTTGCGCCAGGCTGATTTCAGATATCGCCGAAACGAGGCCAAGGGGCAACCTCCTGATAACGAAAGCGCTGGTATCTGACGGAACGGCTTTTATGTCCCTGACATGGTTTAACCAGGGATATATTAGGAATACCCTTCAAAAAGGCGTTGATTATATTTTTTTCGGCAAAATAAAAAGAACTGGCATGCGGATCGAAATGAACAGCCCGGTTATTGAGAAAGCGGATCAGTCAGGGAAAAACACGGGAAGAATACTGCCCGTTTATTCTCTTACCAGGGGACTCACCCAGACCCATTTGAGAAACCTTGTCGAAAACTCCCTTAAAATTGTCAGGGATAAGCTTGAAGAATCCCTCCCCGATGACCTGAGGAAGAAATACAAGCTGAGCCAGGTACAGTTTGCATACGAGGAAATACATTTTCCAAAGAGTCTTTCCAATATGGAAACAGCCAGGCGAAGGCTGGTTTTTGAAGAACTCCTGATGCTGCAGCTTGGACTGATAAGGTCCAAGGGAGTGAACACCCAACTGAAAGGGATAAAATTCAATCCGGTGGATATGGGACCATTGCTTGAAAAGCTCCCTTTCAGCCTGACCAATGCCCAGAAGAAAGTGTTTGAGGAAATCCGGGATGATATGACATCTTCAAGGCGGATGAACCGCCTGATACAGGGGGATGTGGGCTCGGGGAAAACTATTGTGGCAGTAATGGCTTTATATATGGCGGTTAAAAACGGCTGCCAGGGCGCTTTCATGGTCCCCACCGAGATCCTTGCGGAACAGCATTATAAAAGCGTAGCTTCCCTTTTTGAAAGCCTTGATATAAAAGTAAGCCTTCTTACCGGCAGTACAAAGAAGAAGGAGAAGGGAAAAATCAAGCAATTGCTGAAAGAAGGCAAGGTTGACATTGTAATAGGAACCCATGCGATCCTCGAGGATGACACCGAGTTTGACCGGCTTGGCCTCGTTATAACCGACGAACAGCACAGGTTCGGTGTCCGCCAGAGGGCAAAGATTTCAGCCAAGGGAGAAAACCCTCACCTGTTGGTCATGACGGCTACACCCATACCCAGGACGCTGACACTTGTCCTGTACGGAGACCTTGACGTTTCCGTCATCGACGAGCTTCCACCCAACCGAAAACCCATCGATACATATGCCGTGGACGAATCCTACAGGCAGAGGATATATAATTTTATCCGTAAAAATGTGGCGCAGGGCAGGCAGGCATATATAGTCTGTCCCCTGGTAGAAGATTCCGAAGAAATATCAGCCGAGTCAGCGGAAGGACTTGCGGAGCGGATCAGGGACAATGAACTCAAAGGTCTCAGGGTCGGGCTTATACACGGGAAGATGAAAGCCGCCGACAAGGAAGCAGTTATGCGGGCTTTTGTCAGGGGCGAACTCGACGTCCTGGTATCTACTACCGTAATCGAAGTAGGCGTCAATGTTCCCAATGCTACCCTGATGGTTATAGAAAACGCCGAGCGATTCGGCCTTGCCCAACTCCACCAGTTGAGAGGCCGTGTGGGAAGGGGAGAGCACAAATCCTACTGCATACTGTTCAATCAAAGCAGCAGCGAGCTCTCTCGCCAGAGAATGGAGATAATGACAAAGACCAACGACGGGTTTGTGATTTCGGAAAAGGACCTGGAACTCCGGGGACCTGGCGACGTCTTCGGGGTAAGGCAGCATGGACTGCCTGAAATGAGAATTGCTAACCTGTACCGGGATATTGATATACTTAAGGAGGTCCAGTCGGCTGTAAAATATATAATGAACAATAACCTGCTCGGGGACGAGCGTTATAAACCCCTAAACGACAGGCTGGACCGCGTGATGAATGAGAAGTTCAGGGAGATAGCCATGAACTGATAATGATTTTCGGGCGAAGGAGAATTATGTTAAGAATTATAGGCGGAATAGCGAGGGGAGTGCCGATCAAGGCGCCTGACACGAAAGATACGCGTCCTACCCTTGACAGGACGAAAGAATCGGTTTTCAATATCATGATGCCGTATCTTGCCGATACTGCGGTGCTGGATCTTTTTGCCGGCTCAGGGAGCCTTGGAATAGAAGCCCTGAGCAGAGGGGCGAAAAATGCGGTATTTGTTGATAAAAGCAGAAAATGCAGGGACATAATATTGTATAATCTTGATAAAACCAAATTTTCAAGGCAGGCCGAAGTGCTGGCCATGGGCGTCGAAAACGCGGTAAGATATTTGGCAGGAAGACATGATAAGTTTGACATCATATTCATGGATCCGCCATACAATATGAATTTTGTAAACAAGACAATACAAATTATCAGTGATTTTGATATAATGAGTGAGGAAGGCATTCTTGCCTGCGAGCACCACGAGAACGAGACTCCTCCCGACAAGGTGGGAAACCTTGTCAGGACACGAATAAAACACTATGGAGAGACTGTTTTTTCCTTCTACGTGAAGGAATCTCAGGCTTGATACAAAGGAGGAACGGTTTTGAGGATTTTTGTTTATCCAGGAAGCTTCGACCCCGTGACCAATGGACATCTTGACATTATCAACAGGGCATCCAAAATCTGTGACAAGCTCATTGTTCTTGTTTCTGTGAATACGGCGAAAACACCGGCTTTTACCGTTGAAGAAAGGCTGGAACTCCTGCGGCTTTCTGTCGGTGAACGTGATAATATTGAAATCACAAGCTTTTCCGGCCTTCTGGTAGACTTTATGCGCAAGGTCAACGCAAAAACTATTATCAAAGGTCTCAGGGCTGTATCGGATTTCGAATATGAAATGCAGATGGCGCTTTTGAACCATCATATGGATAATGATATTGATACCCTTTTCATGATGACAAGCATTGAGAACTCATTCCTGAGCTCAAGCGCTGTAAAGGACCTTGCCAGGTACGGCGCTGATATCAGTGATTTTGTTCCTAAGCAAATTGCCGATATAATAGTTAAGAAGTTAAAAAAATAATAATACATTTACTGCTGCAGCCTGATAACATCTTTCAGGATTGAATGGAGGTAAAAATGGAACTTTTGGATCTTTTGGAGCAGCTTGAAGATATAATCGAGAGTGGTATGAATCTTCCCCTATCAGGTGGAAAATGTATTCTTGACAGGGAGGCTTTATTGGATATAGTACAGGAGATACGCCTGAAACTGCCCGACGATATAAGAACGGCAAAACGCATTGTTGAGGAAAAGCAGCGTATAATAGCCGAGGCCCAGCAGGAGGCCGAGAATATCATAAGCAACGCCGAATCCCGCATAGCCGCTCTCGTTGATGAAAACGAGATCACCAAGAAGGCCTATGAGCAATCAGAGATAATCATTTCCAACGCAAAAAAGAATGCAAGGGAAATCCGTCTGGGGACGAGGGAATATGCCGACGGAATCCTTAACAAAGTGGAAGAGATCCTTGAGGAAACCCTTGAAGTTATAAGAACCAACCGCCAGGAGTTGAAATAGACTTGGTCCTGACATGTCTTTGCCATATTGGAGATCAGTGCCGGGGTAGCCGTATGCTATCCCTTTTTTGCTGCCTCTGAAAAACTATGTTTACTATATTTCCGGATTTGAAAATCAATCGATTGACATATAACCTGCCATTGGATATCGAGGTTATTAATACTTATCAATTAAGGTGGTCATAGCTGACTTTACTTAATAAGCATTACCTTGTAATTTTAGCGGATGGTTGATTCATGCAATCAAAAATGTCATACGTTTGACATTATTATTCAAATCAATTATAATAAATATGGGCTAAAAAAGGTAACTTAGGCAAGTAACAACGTTTAATATGGAGGCTCAAATGAATGACATTTTTTTTGACAGGACCGACCGGATTCTGGATGAATTATCACAGATGACTTCATGGACTCCCATAAGCATTCAGGATGTTGATGAAATTCCAAAAGGCGATATGCCGGGCGATGTTATCAGAATAGAGCCAGGGCATATAAAAAAAGCTCAGTTGATTTTTCCCAAAATGATCGAACTCGTTATTCCGGTGATTAAGGAAAACCCGTTTAAACGTGCGGTCATATCAATATGCGGAGGTTCAGGCGTAGGAAAATCTGAGACGGCCTCCTTGCTTTCATATTATTTGAATCAGACGGGACTTGGAACCTACACATTATCAGGAGACAATTACTGCAACAGGATACCGAAATATAATGATGCTGAGAGACTGAGAATATACAGGTATAACGGAATAATCGGCCTGATAATTAACGGTCAGTATTCGGCGGAAGTCCGGGGCAAATTGAAAGAGCTGCAGGAAGAGGGAAAAGATGCAGATCCCGGGCTTATAAAAGAATTACCGTGGCTGTCATTCTACCAGGAAGCAGGAAGAAGAGGATTAAAGAATTATCTGGGTACCAGCAATGAAATAAACTTCAGCGAGCTTAATTCGATCATAGCCAGGTTTAAAAGCGGTGAGCCCCAAATATACCTCAGGCGTATGGGAAGGGAAGAAACCGAATTATGGTATGATCCTGTCGATTTCAGTGATAAAAACATACTGATAATCGAGTGGACTCATGGTAACAATCAAAACCTTCAGGGAATAGATATCCCTATTCTGCTTAGCAGCACTCCCCAGGAAACCCTGGAACACAGAAGAGCGAGAAAGCGTGACAAAGGGGTGGACAGCCCGTTTACGACAACTGTTCTTGACCTGGAACAGGAGCTTCTGATATCCCAGGCAAAATATGCGAAATTGATTGTTTCAAAAGGCGGAGAGTTCCTGTCATACAGGGAATATATCCGGGTAATGCTGCAGGAGTGGGTTGCGGAGGCTTGAAATGAACAGCAAAGATTTAAGATCAGGTCCTATGCTGAATGCGTATCCGGACAGTATAGGAGAAAAGCTGACTGATATTATTGAACTTCTGAAAACGCCGGAATTGGAAAATGTATTTGATTCGTTTTACATATTGCCAAGCATTTATAATACCGATCTGGACCGGGGATTTTCAGTCATAGACTATGAACTGAATGAAAACTATGCATCAGAAGAAGACCTGAGAGAGCTTAAGGAACTGGGAATAAAGCTTAAGCTTGATTTCGTGCTGAATCATTCGTCGGTGCTTTCAAAGCAGTTCCGGGATATCCTGAAAAATGGCGAGAATTCAAGGTACAGGGACTTTTTTATTGACTGGAACAAGTTCTGGAATGGCTACGGGAAGATGACGGAAGAAGGCTATATTCAGCCTGACTTTAACTATATAAAAGACATGTTTTTCAGAAAACCCGGGCTTCCCATTTTAAATGTCCGAATGCCCGACGGAAAAGAAGTGCCATACTGGAATACCTTTTACCAGGAAGTAAAATATGAAAAAGTGGATGCCCAGGATCTGATCAGAAACATGGATATCCAGTACCTGTCTGCAGTAAAGCTTGCACATGTGATAAACACATCACTGGATGAGGGTAAGAAACCCTCGGAGATAGAGCTGGGAAGGTTTGAACGATACAGGAAAAATGTCATTGAACTGCTCGAATCAAGACGAAAATATCTTGGCCAGATGGATCTGAACATTAAGTCGCCGCTGGTTTGGGAGTTTTACGAGGAGACATTAAAAAAGATCTCCGGGTACGGGGCGGAGATAGTAAGGCTTGACGCGTTTGCGTACGTATCGAAAGAACCCGGATTAAGAAACTTTCTTAATGAGCCCGAAACATGGGACATACTTGAACGGATAAGGCAGATTGCCGGCAAGTACGGCCTGATTCTTTTGCCCGAAATCCACTCGAGACATGAGGAGAAAATACATGAGAAACTGTCCCAAAAGGGTTACATGATATATGATTTCTTCCTTCCGGGGCTGATTATAGATGCCCTTGAAAGAAACAACAACGAGTATCTGATCAGGTGGATCAACGAAATCCGGGAAAAGAAATATAAAGTTGTAAATATGCTCGGCTGCCACGACGGTATTCCGTTGCTTGACCTGAAAGGGCTTATGCCTGATGAGCTGATTGAGAGCCTTATAAGGAAAGTTGTGGACAGAGGGGGATACGTAAAAGACCTGCATGGAGCTAAAAATATATATTACCAGGTAAATGCCACTTACTACAGCGCCCTGGGAGAAGACGACAGAAAGCTTTTGCTTGCCAGGGCCATACAGATATTCATGCCCGGAAAACCGCAGGTATGGTATCTTGACCTTTTTGCAGGAAAGAACGATTACGAGGCTGTCAGGAAAGCCGGTCCCGGAGGACATAAAGAGATAAACCGCACCAACCTTACTATGGAGCAGATTAGAAGCGGGCTTAAAAAGGATATCGTCCTAAGACAGTTATCTCTTCTGAGGTTCAGAAATACTTTTCCTGCTTTCGGTTTTAGCTCGGAACTTGAAATTCATGATGCCAGATCGGACAGGTTAAGACTATGCTGGCAAAATGAAGGTTTTAAGGCTATCCTTGAAGCTGATCTGAAAAATCATGCCTTCCATATAGAGGGTACTGATAATGAAGGGAAAATATATTACATATTTGATTCGGAATAACTCGCGTTTTTATGAAATACTAAGACTTAAGCTCTGTTAAGCTGAAATGATTTTGAAAAGGAGTGTATGTTATGAGACATGAAGACATATTGCCCGAACTGCGGCCCATATATATGGGGTCACCAATTATAGATCTGGAAAATGGGCTGCAGGATGCCAGAAACCTTCCTGCTCCTGTTTTTGACAGATCTCCTCTGGTACGGACAACCGTTGACAGATTCAAAGGACCGGAATCTGAGCTGCTGGTTAAGATCTATGAGAAAAAAGACAGGGGAAATGAGATCCTGCCTGCGGTATTTTGGATACATGGAGGAGGTTATATTCTCGGACATCCTGACGTAGACGACGGAATTAGCGAAAAGTTTGTGCTTGAGGCAAATTGCGTTGTTGTATCGGTTGATTACAGGCTTGCGCCGGAACATCCATATCCGGCGGCTATTGAGGATTGTTACGCGGGATTGAAATGGATGGCAGATAATGCTGATTCTTTAAAAATTGACACATCGAGAATAGGAATAGCCGGAGCCAGTGCGGGGGGAGGACTGACGGCGGCGCTGGCATTGCTGGCCCGGGACAGAGGCGGTCCGGAAATAAAGTTCCAGATGCCTTTATACCCGATGATCGATGATCGAAATATCACTCCTTCCAGTTATGAAATAACGAAGGATAATTGTCCGAGAGCATGGAACAGGGAACTGAACATTATTGCCTGGAGAATGTATCTTGGAGATATTGATACGGACGAAGTTCCCCAGTACGCAGCGCCTGCAAGGGCTCAGGATCTGTCAGGGCTTCCGCCTGCTTATACATGTGTGGGGCAGTTGGATCCTTTCCGGGACGAAACAATAAATTATGTGACCAGGCTGGCCCAGGCCGGCGTACCGGTGGAATTTCACCTTTATCCCGGGTGTTATCACGGATTCGACGCGATATCCAACGATACGGAAATCAGCAGACAGGCGAGAGACGAGTATGTAAGAGCTATGGCAAAGGCTTTGCACACTACAGATGATATATAGATTCGAAACTGTAGGCTGTAAAAACGCCGTTTGTAAAGCGATTGACAGAAATTTGACGTTTAAAAACAGCTAAAATAAATATTTTTATGGTTTTATATTATATATGATTGAGCAATAAATATGTCAAGTGGTTGACATTTTTATTAATTTAGAGTAATATCAAATTGTGCCACTGAACCAAGATACTTAAGAATACGGCACGAAAATTAAAAATTAAAGAGGAGGAAACTATGAAACGAGTATTCATGTCATTGGCTCTTGTGTTGGTAATTGTAAGCTTGCTGTTTACAGGATGCGGAAAATCATCCGAAACTCCGGGCGGCACAGGTACAAACGCTGGTCCATCGAGTTCACCTTCAACCGGTTCTGACAGCAAAGGCGAGGTTATAAAGCTTACATACTTCAATACATCAGCAGAAGTTAACGAGATGTTTGAGAAGATGTTCGCAAGATACAATGAGATCAATCCGAATGTTGTCATTGAACTGATCCCGACAGGTATCGGAGAAGGACAGCAGGAAAAACTGCAGTCGCTCTTCGCGTCCGGCAATGGTCCTACTTTCATGAACGTCGACCCGGCCAACGTAATAGAGTACCAGGACAGACTGGTAGAGTTTACAAAGGATAATGCTCCGTGGCTGTTTGAATATGCCAACGAGAGCGCGGTTGAGGCCGGAACCTTCGACGGAAAGGTAATGGGTGCTCCCTGGAGTGTTCAGGGATATGGACTGTTATACAACAAGAGGATTGTTAACCAGGTATATGGCGGTCAGTTCGATCCTACTACAATCAACACCAGGGATGCTCTGAAAGCATTCTTTGAAAAAATCGAAGCTGCCGGCATACCTGCAACGATGCTCCATGGTGCAAACTGGTCACTGGGCGGCCATTATCTGACACTTACCTATGCGGTACAGGGTCCTGCAACCAGCGACGGCACAGGATTCATAGACAAGATAAAAGCCGGCACACAGAAAATCGAAGACAGCCCGATCTTCCAGGGATACATGGACACCTTGGATCTGCTCGTAAAATACAACTATAACAAGGCAGACCCGCTGGTAGCTGATTTCAACCAGGACATCCTTGCTTTTGCCCAGGGAAAAGTCGCGACATTCTTTATGGGTGACTGGTCATGGACTTCCATGGTCGGACTTGAGAACATTGATACCGAATACGGATTTATCCCCGTACCCTGGAGCAACAATCCTTCAGATTACGGCAATACAGAGGTCGTTATGGTACTGCCTAAATTCCAGTGCATAGACAAGTCTCAGAATAATGAGGCCCAGGTAAAGGCAGCATTGGACGCTCTGGGATGGATGCTTACCGATCCCGAGGGACAGCAGTTCTTCCTTGACCAGGGATTCTGCATGCCTTATAAAAATGTCAGAACTGATATAGAATATAATTCAATGACCCAGTCAATCGCTGACTATGCAAGCCGTGGAAAGACCATCAATCTTGGATGCTTCTCATACATCACCGGAGATGCATGGACTCAGACAGGTAACCTGATGCTGATGTATATTTCAGGCGCTATAGACAGACAGCAGTTGGCTCAGGGAATCAATGACTACTGGAAATCTGTTAAGTAAAAAGTGATGTTATATTGGGTGGATGGTGGTAAATATACACTATCCACCCGATAACATTGTTTATTCAGGAGAGAAGCAATGGTATCAAAGAAAAAATCGCTTAGCAACGCAGGATTTTTTATAACGTTCATGGGCCCGTCACTTATAGCGTTCACTTGTGTTTTGATGATTCCATTTCTATATGGAGTTTTTTTGACTTTTACCAATTATAATCCCATTAAGGGGACAAAGGACTTTGTGGGTTTGGAAAACTTTTTGGCAATATTTACTGACAAGGAGTTCCTGACCCAGTTTCTGAAAACATTAAGGTATGTTTTTTATTCTACGATATTCTGCAACATCCTGGCGTTTATTTTAGCCTATATACTGACCAGCAATATTAAAGCGCGGAACTTTTTACGAAGCGGATTTTTCACCCCTAATCTGATAGGCGGTATTATATTGGGATATATCTGGAAGTTTATATTTGCAAATGTAGTTACAAAGGTAGGACACACACTGGAGATTGAGTCACTGAAGACTTCCCTTCTGACCCATCCTGACCGTGCAATTCTGGCAATGATCATAGTTACGGTATGGCAATATGCCGGGTATCTTATGATGATTTACATTGCAGGTTTTGTAGGCATAAACAAAGAGGTCCTGGAAGCGGCTGATATAGATGGCGCAAAAGGCTTTAAAAAGCTCTTTTATGTAACTATACCTTCTATGGTGCCTTCATTTATTATTTGCTTCTTTATCACTATTTCAAGAGGCTTCATGGCCTATGACCTTAACCTTGCGCTGACAAACGGCGCTCCGTATGGCTCCACGCGTCTGGCATCGATGCACATATATCAGAAAGCATTCCAGGCAAATCAGTATGCCTTGGGGCAGGCTGAGGCAATTGTGCTGTTTATTGTTGTCGCTATAGTGGCTGTTACTCAGGTCCTGTTGACTAAGAGATATGAGGTGGAAGCATGACAGGCAGGAAGCTGGCAGTATTTTTTAAATACTTGTTCATATACATTTTACTGATAATTTTTATAATACCGTTTTATCTGATGATAAATAACTCTTTTAAAACGACGCAGCAATTTGTCGAAAGCCCGTTTTCGCTGCCCGACAAATTAGATTTTGGCAACTATGTGGATGCTTTTAAAAAGATGAATTTCCTTGGTGGCTTTATAAACAGTTTAACCATTACTGTTATCAGTGTCTCACTGATACTGCTGACGGCCTCCATGGCAGCATACTTCCTTGTAAGGTTCAAGTGGAGAATCAACAAATTAATTTTTGCCATATTGGTTGCATCGATGATCGTGCCGTTCCAGGCTGTGATGATTCCGCTTGTGAGTATATATGGAAACATGAAATTATTGAATAACAAATGGATTCTGATTTTCATGTATTTGGGATTCGGGCAGGCCTTCGCGATTTTCATTTTCCATGGGTTCATCAAGAACATTCCGCTTGATATGGAAGAGGCTGTACTGATAGATGGCGGAAACAGGCTGCAGGCCTTCTTTAGGGTTGTCCTTCCGCTGCTCACGCCGGTCATGGTTACAGTCATGATACTCGATATCCTGTGGATATGGAACGACTACCTGCTGCCCAGCCTGGTCCTGCTTTCACCGGCTCAGCGAACGTTGCCATTGTCTACCTACAGCTTTTTCCAGACATACAGCGTTGATTATGCCCCTCTGATGGCCGGCATAGTATTGACGATATTACCGGTGATAATTGCATATGTATTTGCTCAGAATCGAATTATAGAAGGTGTCGTACAGGGAGCAATCAAGTAATTGGGGGGTAATTACAGAATAAGCGCCTGGTTTATCCAGACGCTTATTTGTTTTGCTTTTTCGGTCACGTTGTTTCTCTTTCGATCAGTGTCACAGGAAAAGTGACATTTGAAGGAATAGTCTTGTTATCTGCTTTGTATATAATGCATTCAACGGCATACTGGCATATTTCCTTTATGGATTGGCGTATTGTTGTAATTGACGGGCTTATAAGCGTGCACAGATCGATATCGTCATATCCTACGATCTTTATCTGATCGGGGATTTTTATGTTTCTTCTTTTGCATATTGCGATCGCCTGGGCGGCTATTATATCGTTTGAAGTAAAAATACCGTCAATGTCAGGATGCTTATCAAGCAGCATATTAATAATATCTTCGTAGTGCATTGAAAGAAACTGATCTTCTGTGGCATCCACAACAATATAGGGGACGCCTTTTCTTTCACAAACCTCTTTAAAGCCAAAAAAGCGTTTATTGGCATCCATATTGAGGTTTGAACTTCCGCTTATATGCACGAGTTTTTTGCATCCTTTTGCAATAAGATGTTCCGCCGCAAGGACACCGCCCTGGTAGTTGTCGGAGCAAATTGACGGAATCACGGGAGATATAACGCGATCGATAGATATAACCGGAGCATCGATTTCTATATTCTTGTCTATATTCTGTGTTCGGCTCGCGATTATCACACCTGCCACTTTGTTGGCGCTCAGCATATTAAAGTATTCGATTTCTTTCTTGGGTTCAAGATTGGAATTGCAAAGCAGCAGCTTATATCCGTGCTTGGAAACATAATGCTCAATATAATCCACTATTTTACAGAAAAACATATGGCTTGCCGAGGGGACAATCAAGCCAATAAAGTCGCTTTTTTTCCGGGAAAGGGCTCGTGCCAGCGCATTGGGCTGATAATTCAGTTCCTTCATGGCCTGTCTTATTTTTTTCTTCGTTTTTTCACTGACATACCCTCTGTTATTGAGCATTCTCGATACAGTAGTAACTGTAACGCCGGCTTTTTCCGCTACATCTTTTAATGTGCTCATTAGACTCCCCCTAAGAATATGCAGTAATATATTAAACGGTAACACATATTGATTTTAGTGTCAATTATAACGTTTTTTTCACAGGAAACATGTTAATAATCATACCATATTGCCTATATATTATCTGACTTTATCAGAATCTTTCTTCAGCGATGATACCCTGTACGGGCCGACTGCGAGGGAAAGGATCAGTATCAGCAAAACGACCGGGCGGGTCCATGAAAGACCAATGCCTTGAGCGATATCTGCTCCTGATGCCTGGACCGTCATGGGCATAACATGCAATGCAAGGAAAGATATTATGCCGGCAATAATGCCATGCAGGAGCTTGCCTGTGAAAAGGACGCGGTACTTACATCCAGTGCCTTTCATTATGCCCATGATCTGTGTATGCACCGAAAAGCCTGCAAAGCCGAAAAAGAGCGAGACCACCGAAAGCTGTATATTAAGGGAAGTATCCTTTAAGCTTGAAACCGCCTGGGAACCTGAGGTTATCTCGATAATTCCCTTGGAAAAAGCGGCTATAAACTCCTGCAATCCCTGATTTTCTGAGGCCAGCAGCGATGCGGCCACACTTCCTATCAGCGTGAAAATTCCCAGCCTTGCCAGGAGTTCTGAGATAACCGCAAAAAGTATTATGTAACCTGATACCTTGATGCATAAAAGCGCGGCTTCCTCGACTGACAAAGGAATCAGGACCGAAAGGCTTTCTGGATCGGGCGCCATGTTTTTCCTGCCGTTTTTGACTGCCTGGCTGTTGTTTTGATTCTTCCCATGCATAATATCCACGATTTTGCCATAATTTCCGTTGCAAACCCGGGAACCAGCCAGCCTTCCGATTATAAAAGCGGCTATAACTCCTGAGACCCAATGTATCAGGAGAAGGAGCATTCCCAGTTTTACGCTTTTAAACAGGCATGCGCCGACCGTTCCGACGATAAACAGCGGACTGCAGTTATTCGCAACAGGAAGCAGCCTGCTTGCCTGCCGGCTGTCCAGTAGTCCCCGGTCAAACATGTCGCGGGTCATCTTGGCGCCGTTGGGGTAACCGCTGATAAATCCGAAGAAAATAATAATAAGGGTATAATAAGGGAGCCTGAAGAATCTCTCTGTTATCTTTTTCAGAAAGCCTGGAAACCGTATGCCTGATATGAATGGTACGATCATCCTGGACAGGACAAAAAAAGGGAAAAGCGATGGGATGACCACATCAAGGCATAAATATACGGCATTTCTTGCTGCATTGGATGTTTCTTTCGAAAACAGGCACAAAAGGATTGCTATGAAGGGGAAAAAATAAAGCACCAGGGATTTGCAGAGCTTACCTAAGTTTCGCATCTTCGTTAATGTTCCTTTCCCTTGAACTGCCGGACCGACTCTCGGATATCATATAACCTAAGACAATACATATTCAGCTACTTAACCAAAGTTGCATTGTTAGTTGAGGAAGTGGTGTGGTATAATAACCTTACCCGTTACCGAAATCAAAGATTTCGAACGGGGGCTCAAAGCCGCGAGCGGGAGGTAGTATTTATGCCTGAACAGGACAAAGACGAAGTTGTAAAAGCCCAGGATGATTTCGGCGAAATCAGGATAAGCGCTGATGTTATCACCGTCATCGCCCACACGGTGGCGTGTGAGGTTGAAGGCGTGGCAGGCATGAATGCCAATATCGCCGAGAATATTTCTTCCGTTTTGGGACGCAAGAACCCTACAAAAGGAGTAAAAGTGGAGATCAACGGAAAGGATGTCACCATTGATTTCTACATACTGGTTGATTATGGCGCCCGCATACCGGAAGTGGCCTGGAGGATCCAGGAGAAGGTCAAGTCGGCAGTAGAGAGCATGACAGGTATGAATGTAACTGCAATAAATATTCATGTCCAGGGGATAAGCTTCGATAAGCTGAAAGAGGAAAAAAGACTCGAAGAATCCGCCAGGTAAAACTGAGGTTTAAATGTTCGGATACGTTGAACCGGATAAACCGGAACTAAAAATTTGGGAATTCGATGTTTTCCGCGGATATTACTGCGGCCTGTGCAGGGCAATAAAAAAGCGTTACGGTCAGATACCCAGGCTTACGCTAAACTATGATATGGCTTTCCTTTATGTCCTCCTGGATTCTTTAAGCCCTGATCCAGTAACCGGAAAAATGCAGAGATGTTTCGTCCATCCTACGAAAAAAAGATATATTATTGCTCCCAACATTTATGCCGAATATACCGCAGACATGAATATTATTTTAATGTACTATAATCTGATCGATAAGTGGAAGGATGAAAAGAACTTCCCTGCCGGGACCGGGGCGCTGGTTCTGAAAAAGGCATATAAAAAATCCAGGAAACTCTATCCTGAAAAATGCGAAGCCATTGAGACACACCTTAAACGTCTTGCTGAGCTGGAGGCAAACAACTGCGATTCCATAGATGAAGCGGCCGAGCCTTTTGCGTTGATAATGAGAGAACTTTTTGAATGCGGACATATTAAGGATGAGGCGGAAAGAAAGACCCTTGGCTGGCTGGGTTACAACCTTGGCCGGTGGATATATATAATAGACGCTTATGATGATATTGAGAAAGATTACTCCCGCAAGGCGTACAATCCTCTCATCAGCCAGTACGGCTTTGACGGGAATGATATAAAAGGTTTCAAGGAAACGATAAAAGAAAAAGCAGACTTTATTCTGACCTATTCGCTGAGCGAAGCCGAGAAGGCATATTCGCTGCTGACAATTGAAAAAAATAAAGGAATACTCGATAATATATTATATTCAGGCTTAATCGCCAGAACGGATAGGGTATTAGGGGAAAGAGGTAGAAGCAATGAAAAAGAATCCGTATAAGGTATTGGGAATTAAAGCGGGGGCGAGCTACGATGAAATAAAACGGGCTTATCGTGAGCTGGCTAAAAAATACCATCCCGACAGGTACAGGAACAATCCCCTCGCTGATCTGGCCGAAGAGAAGATGAGAGAGATTAACGAAGCCTATGAGTACCTGATGAAGAATGCAGGGGCCAGTTACCAGTACCAGGGCGGATATGAACAGTCCTATGATAACAGCGGCGCATACCAGGGACAGTACCAGAGCCAGCAGCAATCAAGCTATCAGTCCGAGTATAAGACCCGCTACAAGTATGAAGAAGAAGCTGATTGGGAAAGCAGGGTAAGGACTTATATAAACAGCGGCAATCTCAACGAAGCACAGAGGATCCTCGACAGGGTAACTACCAGGAATGCAGCGTGGTATTACCTGCAGGGGCTGGTGTTTTTAAGAAGAGGCTGGTTCGACAGGGGCTTTTCTAACATCCAGAAGGCAGTTAATATGGATCCGTCGAATTTTGAATACAGGAATGCGCTGAACAACCTTAACCAGCAGAATACAGGGTACAGGCAGAACTATTACTACCGTAACACTTATCATTCCAGCCCTGATATGTGCAACCTGTGCCTTAACCTGTGGTGCGCGGACACCTGCTGCGAATGCATGGGCGGCGATCTTATAAGCTGCTGCTGAGAATGGATTTCCGGAGGTTTTTGGCTTGGGCGAAGAAGGTGCCGGTAAAAAGCAGGAGAGATATGGAGGCTCGACCCGCAAGATAGCTTTAACAGGCATATTGTCTGCTTTTATAACTGTGGCGCTGCTTATCGAGTCCATTGTTCCGACAGGAAAGCTTGGATTTTATGTGCTTGCAGGTTTCATTTTGTCGGTAGTTTTACTGGAATGCGGGGCAAAATGGGGCTGGGCGTCATATTTTGTATCTTCTGCGGCAGCTCTGCTGGTGATTCCCGAAAAACTCAACGCGCTTCCATATGTTTTGTTTTTTGGCATCTATACGATGCTGAAATATCATATTGAATCGCTGCGGAAAACATGGCTCGAGATACTTTTGAAGTTTGCCGCGTTCAATCTTTTCCTTTGGCCTTCCTGGAGCATGATGAAGGGCTTTCTTCCGAAGGCGGTAACCGAAGGAACGATGGTCATTGTGGCCGGCATAATTCTGCAGGTGGCTTTTGCGGCTTATGATATTTTGTTTACCGCGTGGATAAGATTTTATTTTGAAAAGATAGAGCCAAAAATCAGGAAAACATGAACAGGAAGTTTTGCACTCCGCGTGTTTCCTGCTGCGGTATTCCATGCCGCAGCATTTTATATGATACCGTGTTTTGACCGGCATGCCTGCATAAGGCTTTTAGCAGGGCAAAACCTATGGGATAGCAGGGCGTGGCCTGGATCGATCCCGGGTTCATGAATCAAAGAACTTGTTAAGGAGAATTTCTAAATGAATGACAGGGCATTGAAAGTGCTTGAATTTGATAAAATCAGGAAAATGCTGAGCGAAAGGACTGCATCGTCTCTTGGCAGGGCTATAGCCGATGAGCTCATTCCCGTGCCGGATTATTACCAGGTCGAATCGATGCTGAAGGAAACCAGCGATGCGCTTGCATATTTATGGAGAAAAGGGAACGCTCCTTTTGGCGGCCTCCATGATATCAGCAGTTCGGTCAGGAGGGTCGGGATAGGCGCGGTACTGAATATGGGAGAGCTCCTGAAGATTGCAGACGTCCTGCGTTGCTGCAGGATAATGAGGCAATACCTGACCGGTGACATACCCGATGAATGGGAAGGAAACTCTGTTCTTCAGCTGGGCTGGCAAATCCAGGGCTTCAGGCAGGTGGAGGATGCCATAACATTCGCAATCATAAACGAGGAAGAAATGTCTGATCACGCAAGCCCGGAACTGTTTTCCATTCGCAAGTCCATACGGCAGAAACAGGACAGCATAAAAGAAAAGCTTGCCTCGATCATCCGTTCGGCAGAATATAAAAAGATCATGCAGGATGCTGTGGTAACCCTGCGGGACGGCCGGTACGTCATACCTGTGAAACAAGAATACAAGGGCCAGGTCCCGGGGCTGATACATGACATATCGTCGTCCGGCGCCACGGTCTTTATTGAGCCATTGGCGGTAGTTGAAGCAAATAATGAGATCAAATCCCTGATGATCAGGGAGCAGCGTGAGATAGAACGGATATTGGGCGAGCTTACGGCAATGGTGGCAGAGATCAGGAGCGAGCTGGAAACCAACCTTGAAATATTGGCCAGGCTTGATTTTATATTTGCCAAGGGCAAGTTCTCAAGAGACCTTGACGCAATCTGTCCTAAGCTGACAAATGAAAGAAAGATAAAGATAAGGCAGGGACGGCACCCTCTCCTGGAAAGGGCTAAGGTAGTTCCCATAGATATCGAGCTGGGATACGATTTCAGTACCCTGGTAATTACCGGGCCCAATACCGGGGGCAAGACCGTTACCCTAAAAACAGTGGGTCTGTTCGTGCTGATGCTGCAGGCAGGACTTCATGTTCCTGTTAAGGAGGGCAGTGAATTCGGGATATTCAGGGATGTTTTTGCGGATATCGGCGATGAGCAGAGCATAGAGCAATCCCTGAGCACTTTTTCGTCCCATATGAAGAATATCGTTTCCATCCTGAAGGAAGCCGACGAGGAATCACTGGTCCTGTTTGACGAACTGGGGGCAGGTACCGATCCCACCGAGGGCGCCGCGCTGGCCATGGCTATCCTTGAATATTTCACTGACAAACAGGTCTGTACCATGGCGACTACCCACTACAGCGAACTTAAGATATATGCCATGACGACGCCAAATGTGCAGAATGCATGCTGCGAGTTCGACGTGGAGACCCTCCGGCCGACCTACAGGCTCCTGGTGGGCATTCCCGGCAAAAGCAACGCCTTTGCCATCTCCAGTAAGCTTGGCCTGGACAATCGTTTAATCCTCAGGGCAAAAGAGTTTTTAAGCAAGGATAACATCCAGTTTGAGGATGTGCTTTCGGACATAGAAAAGAACAGGACGCAGACCGAGAAGGAAATGGACGCCGTCCGCAGCCTTAAAAGCGAAATAGAAAGGCTTAAGGATGAGATCCAGAAGGAAAAGGACCGTATATCAAGGGAGAAGAGCGCAATAATCGCAAAAGCGAAAGAAGAGGCAAGGTCTATTGTCCTTAACGCTCGGTATGAGGCCGAGGAACTGCTGGAGAAGCTTAAGGACCTTGTAAAGCAGGGTTCAGCGGTGAACGAAAAGATGCTGCAGGAAGCCAGGACAAGCGCAAGAAGACTGGATAACCTTGAAGGCGGTTTCGTCGAATCTTACGAAGTTGAGGAAAACGAGGATGTGCCGCAGGATCTGAAACCGGGAGAAACAGTCCTTATGCTCAGCCTGAACCAGAAGGCTACCGTTCTGGAAGCCCCGGAACCGGATGGACAGGTGCTGGTCCAGGCGGGTATAATGAAGGTCAAAGTGAATATCAACCAGCTTAAGCGAGTTGACGAACAGAAAGAATCCCTGGAAAAGCTGAACCGGGTGAGGGTGAAGACCGTCAAGTCTTCGAACATCGGGCTTGATCTGGATATCAGGGGGCTTAACGTCGAGGAAGCCATTGACAGGGTTGACAAGTATATCGATGACGCTGTTGTCGCAGGTCTCCATGAAGTGACCATCATCCACGGCAAGGGTACCGGAACCCTCAGGAAAGCTATCCACGAGCATCTGCGCGGCCATACCCATGTCGCCAGCTTCAGACTCGGCAAATACGGCGAAGGCGAAACCGGCGTCACGGTAGTCGAACTTAAATGAGTATCGGGGACGTACACTTTTACTCATTTTGAGTATTGGGGACAGGTGATCAAAGTAACCGTCCCCTTGTGTTAAAGGGGCGACACAAAATGCACGGGACAGGCACATTGATAAACATAACCGCCATAATAGCAGGCGGTGTAATTGGAATCATTATTAAGAAAGGAATACCCGAGAGATATAAAACGACCATAATGCAGGCCATTGGTCTGTCGGTTATCATTGTAGGCATTTCAGGCGCGCTGCAGGGGATATTTACTGTTACCGCCCGGGGAACCCTTGACAGGAATTACATAACGGGAATGATACTGAGCCTCGTCGCAGGCAGCCTTATTGGTGAGGCCATAAAGATTGAGGACGGTCTTGACAGGCTGGGCCTCTGGTTTCAAAACAGGTTCGCCAAGAACGAGTCCGGTTTTGCAAAAGGCTTTGTGACAGCCAGCCTTGTATACTGCGTAGGAGCTATGGCAATAGTAGGTTCCCTCGAAGACGGACTTTACGGGAAAACGGACATTCTCGTCGCCAAGGCCATGCTGGACGGAATCAGCGCAATTGTTTTTTCGGCTACCCTGGGCTATGGTGTTATATTCTCGGCTTTGCCGGTACTGGTCTACCAGGGACTTATAACTGCCCTTGCCGGTGTTCTTAAACCTTTGCTCAGCGATGCGGTAGTGTCCCAGATGTCCCTGGCCGGCAGCGTTCTCATTTTCGCCATAGGTTTTAACATGCTGGACATAAAAAAATTCAGGGTCGGTAATATGCTTCCGTCGATTTTCATCCCGCTGGTATATGCCCTTCTGCAAAGCCTGTTTTCGCTGCTGTTCGGATAAGCGGGTATTGGGTACGGAAAGGCTTAATAAGCCCACTCAGTGAAATAAATGTTATAAGTCTTATCCAGGTATAAATTCATATATGGATAGAATACCAGCCATCTGTTATTGCCAAGGTAATCAATGCAGTTGGGGTAAATACCGTTTTGCTCGAACGCGGATGGGTAAAAGCTGAAAACGTTTGTGTATATTATTGATATACTCGTATTAAGATCATAATAATATGCAATTTCCTCAGCAATATCAGCAAAGGCTTTTTCCACACCGCTCTTGCTGTTTATCATGGCAGTAAGGAAAGACTCAAGGTTATTGATATAGAAGAAAACAAATAACGTGTCGTTTGTTATCTCATCACTGATAACAACATCATTGAAACTGATGGTTCTGTTGTATATAGTTATGGATTTGTATTTACCAAAAAGGTAATCAGCGAAATCTTCAAGTGAAAGTATGCCAGGCCTTTGAAGCTTGGATACTGCGCTATAAAATGCATCCAGATCCATTTGATAATCTTTCGGGAGCCTGGTATATTCGTTGATTGGTATGGCGAATCCCAGGTTTTCCTTCCTTCCATATATATGAGATCGACTCTCAAGTCCGGATATTTCAAGATCTATACCGCTAATGGATTACTACCACATGGTTGGAAATAATAAACGTTCTATGCTGATGACCCGGTCCGGAAAATATTCCTGAAAACATAACGGATAAACATTTGATTAATTTGCACGAATTGATTATTATATTTATAATTATTATTCTTCTATGCTTTAGCGCTGTAATGTTTTTAAGAGGAGAGACGACTATGAAAAAGCTTATGCTGGGCAACGAGGCCATAGCGAGGGGCGTCTATGAGGCGGGAGCCACGGTGGCAACTGCATATCCGGGTACTCCAAGCACAGAGATAACCGAGAATATTGCAAAATATGATGAAATATATTCCGAATGGGCGCCAAACGAGAAAGTGGCCCTCGAGGTTGCCATAGGGGCGTCTGTGGCAGGCGCAAGGGCGGTCTGCGCCATGAAGCATGTGGGTCTTAACGTGGCGGCTGATCCCTTGTTCACTGCGTCATATACCGGTGTCAACGGCGGACTGGTTTTGTTTGTAGCCGATGACCCGGGAATGCACAGCTCACAGAATGAGCAGGACACCCGCATCATGGCCAGGGGCGCGAAAGTACCAGTCCTGGAGCCTTCGGACAGCAGCGAGTGCAAGGAGTTTGCGAAGGCAGCCTTCAGGATAAGCGAAGAATTCGATACGCCGGTTATAGTAAGGCTTACGACGAGGGTGGCTCATTCGCAGGGAATCGTAGAGCTGTCCGATAAGGAAGATTACAGGATCAAACCATATGTAAAGGATCCTGTCAAGTATGTAATGATGCCCGCAATGGCCAGGAAACGCCATCTTGCAGTTGAAGAACGGATGGCACGGCTCAGGGAATATGCTGACAACTCGCCTCTCAACAGGATCGAGTGGGGAGATAAAAAAATTGGCGTGATAACCAGCGGCATCTCCTACCAGTACTCAAGGGAAGCCTTCGGTGATGTATCGTACCTGAAACTCGGGATGGTTCATCCGCTTCCTGAAAAGCTCATAAGGGAATTTGCCGGCCAGGTGGAGACTCTTTATGTAATCGAGGAACTGGAGCCGTTCATTGAGAACCAATGCCTGAAAATGGGCCTGAAGGTGATCGGAAAAGAGCTTCTTCCCGTAACAGGGGAGTACAGTGCGGCCCTGATCAGGGAAAAGGTTCTCGGAAAATCTTTTGAAAAGCTCAACAACTTAGAGGACACCGCTCCGCCGAGACCGCCAGTATTGTGCGCAGGATGTCCCCACAGGGGTACATACTACGTGCTGAAGAAATTAAGGCTGACAGTTACAGGGGATATAGGCTGTTATACACTTGGAGCCCTTGCTCCCCTTGAGTCGCTGGATACCTGTGTCTGCATGGGCGCAGGAATAGGAATGGCTCACGGCATGGAAAAAGCGCTGGGTAAGGAGAAAAGCAGGAAGACTGTAGCGGTAATCGGTGACTCCACTTTCATCCATTCAGGTATCACAGGTCTTATAGACATGGTTTACAATAAGGGGACCGGGACGGTTATTATACTTGACAATTCCATCACAGGAATGACAGGACACCAGCATCACCCGGCCACAGGCTTTACCATCAGGGGAGAACCCACCAAACAGGTCGACCTGGTAAAACTGTGCCAGGCCGTTGGCGTGGAACGTGTCAGGGTTTGTGACCCGTTCGACCTTGAAGGATTTGAAAAAGCCGTAAAGGAAGAGATCGAGGCTGACGAGCCGTCGGTCATAATCGCCCGGCGCTCCTGCGCTCTCTTAAAAGGCGTCAAGTTCGGACCCATCCTGTCGATAGATAGTGAAAAGTGTACCAGGTGCCGCATGTGCATGAGACTGGGCTGTCCGGCGATAGTGGACAGGAGCGACCATATCGAGATAAATCCGACTCAATGCGTCGGCTGTGAATTATGTGCCAGGGTATGCAGGTTCGGCGCTATAGGGAAAGCAGGTGACAGCAATGAATAATACCAATATCATGATAGTCGGCGTAGGCGGGCAGGGAACGCTGCTTGCAAGCCGGATACTCGGCGACGCAGCCCTCAACACGGGCCTGGATGTAAAAGTATCGGAAGTCCATGGTATGTCCCAAAGGGGAGGAAGCGTCGTTACATACGTAAAAATGGGCAAAAAGGTCCATTCCCCTGTCGTAGAAAAAGGCGAAGCCGATATCATCCTTTGCTTCGAAAAGCTGGAAGCCCTCAGATGGATCGATTACGCAAAAAAGGATGCAAGGATCATAATCAATGACCAGAGGATCGATCCGATGCCTGTCATCATAGGAAAAGCCACATACCCCGATTCCATTATCGAAAAGATCAAAGCGGAGTATCCGAATGCTGTCGACGTGCCTGCTTTGGACATAGCAAGGGAATGCGGCAGTATCAAGGCTGTAAACGTGGTCATGGTCGGGGTCATGGCAAGACATTCTGAAGTACCGAAGGAAGTATGGCTCGATGCCATAGAGAAGACGGTAAAGCCCCAGTTCATAGAGCTTAATAAAAAGGCATTCAATACCGGATATGATTATGCCGGAAACCTGTTGAACAGGTAAATAAGATATTGGAGGGCATCATGAAAAGCAAGAGGATATTCAATCGCATTACAGTTATCACAATGGTTCTTGTTTTTACCGCTTTAAGTTCCGGGCTGATGGATTCGCGCGTCTCAGCCGACAGCAGTACCGGCTTGATAACCTATACTGACAAAGATCCTGACAAGACCGGTCAACCTGCAGTTAGCATCATTGAGCGCTTTTCCGTCCCGGAAGCGTCAGATGCGGAGCTTAAGCTCGTCGAAAAGACTGAACACTATAACGGACAGGCAACCCGGATCACGGAAAAATATGCTGTAAAAGCAGACGGCGGAGTTACCGGTTACCTGCTTTATGATACATATAGCCTGAATAACGGCGATCTCTACTATTACCTGAAATATGAACCTGTAAGTTCTGCATCGGGCGAAATCAGCCTGCTGTTACCGTATAAGTTTGAAACATACGATATAAGGACAATCTCGTATCCCAGGGGACTGGATCAGACCAAGTCGGTAATAAAGGCCTACAGGAACCAAAAACCGGACAGCGGCATCATGGAATTGCTTGATCCCGGCTCCGTATATATCGATTCCGGATCTTTGAATGCTTTTTTCAGCTATACCAGCGTCTACGAGAAAGAAGTCAGGAACATCAGGAAAGAGTTGTATGAGAAGGCTGAGAACATAAGTATCACTGCCGACGGCGTAAGGATAACATTGCCCGCAGCAGCCAATTCCTTTTCCGAGCAATGGGGGCTCATTTCGAACGAGAAGCTGGTAGATTGGGATGACGAAAAGGCTGTTGCTGCAATAAAAACAGGGGATCTGAGCAGGGTAAGGAAATGGGGCGGAAACGGCCAGTATTATTTCCTCCCATACGCATATGCCCCATACAGTCCCAACGGGTTTTACAGGAACAGCGCCAACCATATAGGGAACTTATACATCAATACCTCGGGACGATTCTTCGAGGATTATGCCTATATAACCATCGACACCCTGACAAGGACCCAGAATCCCGACGGATTCTGGGGGACCGATCCGATGGCTGAAAACCTGTACGAGAGCTATAAAGTAGGAGCGGGATTCTTTGACACAAGGTGGGATACCGAGGCAGCCCTTTCACTGCTGAGGGGGTACAGGAAGTTCGATGAGCCCCATATGCTCG